>Ga0247609_10002778_pt1 | contig 18201 bp, 22 predicted proteins | sample 172DNAGHGlowgp2_FD_193487 | JGI IMG/M metagenome (GOLD analysis project Ga0247609, IMG submission 193487) | Sheep rumen microbial communities from Palmerston North, Manawatu-Wanganui, New Zealand - 1728 DNA GHGlow gp2 | ecosystem: Host-associated > Mammals > Digestive system > Stomach > Rumen ...
CCGAAGAAGTCATCGAAAACCTTGAAGAACTGGACGACGACACCGACATCTACGAATCAATCGAAGACATCTGGCCGGACTACCCCACCAAGGAAGACTTCATGTGGAATGAAGAGGAGTATTAAGGGCTTAACTACCTGAAAATAAGCAATTTAACGCGGATGGGTGCCATTTTGACGAATGGCGCCCATCCTCATTCTAGCGCATTCTATCGCATCCTGTCGAATTGGAAGTTAACACAAAACTGAACACAAAAGTTAACACAATTTTGTAACGGTAATAGTAAATAAAAATGCGCTATGGGAGCAGTTAGACCATCGATTCCGACAGGAAAGTTCGTCATCCTGAACCGGATTAACACAAAGGGCGAAACAGTCATTCATTTACGCTACTTCCTCGGAAGTTACGTCAAACGTTCTACAGGCATCTCCATTCCCCCTTCGGCATGGGATGAGAAAAGGTGCTGCGTGAAATCTTCCTACAAGGATTCTGCGCGTATCAACGCAAAGCTCCAGAACCTCAAATGTGAGATAGACAACAAACTCCTCGCCTATGAAGGTGAGATGAACAAGACTGTCCTCAATTACATTCTCAACGGCGGAGACCCTGTCAATGAGGGCGACTTGCCGGATGAATCTCCAACACAGGCAGTCACCAAACGGACAAGTTTCGTGGAGTATGCCAAACGTGTCAATGACCTGAACTATGGCAAGAAAGAGTATGGGTATTCTCTTTGGTACAACAAGCAGAAGCTCATCGAGCAGTTTGAGACCTTCTTGGTCCACTGGAGGAAAACACCCAAGTTCGCTCTCAAGGACCTCCGGCAGGATGTCTTTGACGAGTATGTCCAGTACCGGTTTACGGTAAGAAAGAACACCAACAAGGAGGCCATCAACAAGTCGCTTGTGCCGCTATTTGTCGCTATCAAGGCTGCCATCACCAACGGCATTCTGGAGCAGGGAACATACGGTCCCATCGCGGAAAGTTACATTGAGACGCGGGAAACTGAATACAACCCCGATCTGGAGGACCGGGTCGTGGAAAAGGTGCGTTTCCTTACGCCGGAACAGATTGAAAAACTGAAGGATTACTACGAAAAATGCAAGAACCCCCGGTCTAAGGAGATTCTGGACATCTGGTTCTTTGCTTACTATGCGTGCGGAATGCGCCTGTCGGACGTGATGACACTGGAATGGAAGCACATTGACTGGGAGGCCAAGGTCATTAAGAAAGTCCAGTTCAAGACCAAGCGGCTCGCTGATGTGCTGCCTCCGCTTGGCAATTCCGCTCTGGAGATACTGGAACGGTGGAAGGCTAAGGAAAGAAACAACCGATTTGTATTTGACCTCCTGCCCGAAGATTACGACATGACGGACCAGAAACGACTCTTTATGGACCGCAATTCCAAGGACAAGACATTCAATACATCGCTGAATGTCGCCAGAATGACGCTGCGTTTTGAATTTCCCCTGACCATGCACGTTGCCCGGCACTCGTTCGCCGTCATGTGCATCAAGGAAGGGATGAATGTATTCCTGCTGAGCAAGCTTTTGGGGCATTCGACCATTGCGTCCACACAGCGCACCTATGCCCAGTTCCTGAAGGAGACAGTTGAAAGTGAAACCAAATTCATCCGGAACCTTTAACGCCTGCTCTTGCACTGAGTCAATGAATTATGGTGGATGCCGAGGAGGAATTCCTCGACATCCTCTTTTCTGTAAAGGTAGGTGTCCCCGACCTGCGAGTAGCCCAGCAGGCCGGCGTCGCGCCATTTTTTGAGCGTGGCCGTGGAGATATCCAGGAGTTTCATCAGCTCCGCGTTCGTGTACACGGGCTTATGGGCGTTCAGGCCCATCTTCAGGTCTTTCACTTCGTCGGCCAGTCTTTCCAGCTGGCGGGCGATGTCGAGTCTTTCGCTTGGAGTCATATGCTTGGCGTTAGTTTCATGTCTGCGGTATAGCCCCGGGAGGCCTGGAGCATTTCATTGAGGTCTTTGTACTTTCCATAAAGGTCCGACATGTCCGTGACCTTTCCCGGAAACATCCCCTCCAGCGCGCTCTGGCATTTCTGTCCTGCAGCGTCATTGTCCAGAAAGCCCATTATCTTGTCATGGGCGCCGATGTAGGCCGACGCCTTCTGGAGGTTGTTCACGGAGTTCAGGACCACCACATCGCAGCTGGGCGTCTTGCTCGATTGCATCACCTGCCAGGAAAGGAAATCGAAGAATCCTTCAAACACTGCGACGCTCTTTGTGCTGGGCGTTACGGACATCTTTCCTTCCGTGTTGATAGTAGAGATGGCGGCTTTTGTCGTTGACTTGAATCCGGACGGGGCATTCAGCGCGAATCCGCCCATATTGTTTGGAAATCCCAGCAGCGTGAAGTTCATTCCCTTTTGCGGGTTCCTAATGATGACTTCCTTGCAGTACATCCGGGCCAGTTCCAGCGGAATCTTCCGCTTCTGGAGGTAGTTAGTAAGATACTCTTGCCTAATCTCTCGCACAGCCTTGATTTCGCTCTTCGGCGCACTCGGCTCCGGCTGCTTATATGTATAAGGAGCAAGAGACGCGACGAAAGCCTCCGCATCCTTGCAGTTGCAACGCTTTGTGAGCATCACAAGCTGGATGATGCTGCCGCCCTGCCCTAGGCCAAAGTCGTTCCAGAGGTTTTTCTCCCTGTCCACATGCAGCGATGCACGGGTTTCTTCTCGGAAGGGTGAAAACCACATGTCCTTCCCGGGCCCCTTTCGCGCTCCAAGGGCCTCCAGCACCTTCTCAATCGGGTAATTATAGATCTCTTTCTGGAACATTGGTCAAAAGTTTCCTAACATTTTGTCGCATTTTATCGTATTTTGTCAAAAATTTGCTTACCTTTGTGAAAGATTTAGTGCTTTAAGGCTGCAAGTGATTGCGGAAAAGCAATAATATTTTTATTATCGTAAACAAATAGTTTACGCAAAATAAGCTATTTATTTTTGAATTTGCAAGAAAACCGATAGAATTATGGCTAAAAAGACCGAAATAGAAACTCCTGCAGCAGAGCAGAAAACCCCTAAGAAGCGCCCCAATTACAAGCGCAAGATGCCCATCCAGTACGGTCCCAAGCGCGGCCAGCGTCTGGCTCCTGTGCTGCTGTACCTCTTTCAGGAGGGCATCTCCATCTCCAACCTGGCAGACCGCCTGGGCCTCTCCCGTCAGGGAATCAGCACCCGTTTCGTGCGCGACAACTGCTCCATGAAAGATATGGAAGAGATGGCCGCTGCGGCCGGGTACAAGTTTGTCTGGAGCTGGGAAAAGATAGAAAAGGAAGACTAAACGGCATTGTTCTGTTCCTTGAAGAGCAGATTGGCAATGTCCACCCGGATCTTCCGGTAGTTCTTCTCCACTTCTTCTTCCATCTCCTTCTCGCTCAAGTTGACGATTTTCGGAACGGCTTCCCTGTGCACGGGAGGCTGTTCCGCTTTTATCTCCCCGCAGAATATTTTCGGATGGACCTTTTGCGCAAATGTGTCGGCTACATATCCGCAGAAGGAGCCCTGAGAAAGGGCCTCTATCCTGTCGGGCGGAAGGACATCGCGGAGCTGGTACGAGTATGTGATGTGGTCATTCGACGCGCCTTCCTGATAAGAGCGCATCTCCCGTTCCACCTTCCCGAAGGATTTGCTGAGGCCTTCTGCCGTGTCGCCCTTTACGGCGCCGGCAAACACGTTTCCCACGGTGTTGAAGATGACATCCGATTCCTTCTGGTCGTAGTCCTTCACAAGCTGGCTCTTGTCCTGGGCGCCGATGACAACGGCCACCTTGTTCTCGCGCGCTGTATTGATAAGGTTGTCCAGGCCCTTGAGGTAAATCGTGGGCAGCTCGTCGATGAGAACGGCCGAGTGCTGCCGGCCGGGGACATTGATGACCTTGAACAGCTGGCTCATCAGCATGGCCAGCGTGGTGCCATAGACCGACTGGCGCCTGGGATTGTTGCCTACGCAGATAATCTTGGGCTGCTCCGGGTTATTGATGTCCAGCGAGAAATCGTCCCCGGAAAGCGTCCAGTACAGGGTTTTGGAGGCAAAGCGGTTGAGAGGCACGCGAGCCGATGCAATCTGCCCCTGAAGCTGTTCGAACGCCTGGTCCTTGATGGCATCGGCAAATGTGTTCCGCTTCACCTCCAGCTCGTCGAAATACTTCATCACGTTGAACACCTCACGGTAATCCTGCCCCATCAGCTCAATCAGATGCGGGAAGGTGCAGTAGATGCCGCCTTTATAGATTTTCAGGAACCAGATGAGAAGGTCCACATAGCAACGGGCCGACAGCGAAAAGAAGTCATCGCCCTTGGCCTGCTCCCTGTTGGCATTTTTAAGGATGACTTCCGCAATCTCGGTGGCATCAACCGGGTCGGTGAGATACCTCGGATGGATGGGATTGAAACGGTGCGAGTGCAGCGGGTCGTCGAAATTCACGATATACATCTTCGGTTTCACCGGATAGCAGCCGTAATTGTCCAGCAGCTCGTTCAGCACCCGCGTCGTAAGACTCGGGTACTTGAAGTCATAGATAAACATCGAGTACCCCTTTCGCATCATCTGCTTGATAAAGGCCGCATAGATACTCGCCGTTTTTCCGGAACCCGGCGTGCCAATGACCATGCATCCGCGCTGCGGAGACACGCAGTTGATGTACCCTTGATGCAGTTTTCCATCATACTGATAGGTCATCGGGATATTGACGCTGTACTCGTTCTCAATCTTCTCCCCGCACTGCGGAAAAGTATCCCAATAGTCCGGCAGGTGTGCATCAAAACTCCGGAACTTGCGCCCTAGCAGGATGGCTCCTACGAGGTACAGGCTGAAACCGGCCAGCGTCGCAAAGACAAAGCCCCATCCGCTGCCCAGCAGTTCCGAAGCAAAAAACAGCACCAGCCCCGACAGCAGCGGTGCCAGCACCTTCACCCAGCCGGAATCCTTGGAACTCCCGCTACGGACTATGACGGAAACCGTGGCAAAGAACAAGCACACAAGCTTTACGGATGCCTGCGAAGAAAATGTCCCGGAACGGTATATCTCCAGCATCAGCGAATCCGTCAGGGCTGAGCGCAGCCCTACCGCCGACCAGAACGGATAGGCATAGTAATATACGATAAGCCCCAGAATTCCTCCTGCCAGCAGCAGGAACATCGAGTACACTGGTTTTGTCCTTGCATCCATATCAATTCGGCCCCTTGCGGCCCCTCCGCATGATCTCTTCATCCTCTCCCCGGCGGCTCCGCTCGGCACCGACGGCCGAAATCAGCACATCCGCTGCCTCGGAGGCGGTGTCTTTTTCTTTTTCAGCGCTTTCTTTTTCCGGCTCCGCCGGCCACTTCTCCAGACGTGCCTTCTCAAAATCACCTGCCGTTATTCCATTCAGCTCGCTCACCTTGAAGCAGCTTCGTGTCTGATGGTCAATCAGCGTAACGCCGAAAATCCGGCCCTCCTTCGTCTTGGAAAACTTCACCCCTATATTGAACTTCCTCAGGATTCTTCGGGTATGCAATTCCGAGGTACCATACTCTAGACTAACTCTTGCCAGATTGGCCACACGCTTTTTCTCCCTGGTCCTCCAGACCTCCTCCGATTCGTTGATATGGCGGTTGATATCCTGAATTCCCGCCGCATTCAAGTCCTTGCCGATGATGGGCGAAGTGCATTTGTGCTGTGTCTTGGGTTCAATGCCGGTAAAGGTCATATAGATTCGGCGTCCTACCTTGACGTGTCCCACTTCCACGCCAAACTCACGCATAATCATCTTGAACTGTTCCGCCGTAGTGAAATAGTACCGCATAGCCTGCGCAATCAGTTCCTCCATCTGCTTCATATATTCACCACGCGAAGGATCGAAGCGCTGATACTCGACCTTCTTCGGTGCATCATCCTTCTCTTTGGCCTCCCCATGGTCTTCGACTGAAATCCCTTCTGATTCAAGAGTCTTTTTCTCCGGCTTGTCGGCCAGCCCTACGGTGAAACCGTACTTCTGCTCCAGTTCTTTCATGATTTCGTTGCAGCGCTTGCCTTCCCTGTAGTCGGGAATCTTCTTCCCGTTTTTATCCACACGGACTGATACCAGGTGATAATGGACACGCTCAATATCATTGTGCCGGTACAGGATATAAGGCTGATCCCCGTAGCCGAGCCGCTCCATCAGTTCCTTTGTGAACGCGATGACCTTCTCATCCGACATATTGTCCTGCTTCGCCGGGTTGATGGAAGCATGGAAAGACATCTTTTCGCAGCGCAGGCTGCCCCTTTCATAGACCGAAAACGTATCCATGGGCTTTCTCGGGTCGGCAATGTTTGAAGAGAAGATCGCCTCGGCCTTTCCCTCGGCGACCTTCTTCTCATTGTACTGCACCGCTGACGAGCAGCTGGGTGCGGGGGCCTTGATCTTGACTACCACTGAAGCAGAGAAACATCAAGTGAGAATTCCCGGAGGATTCAGTCTTTCCCCGCGGGTGCCAGGTCGATGTTGGACACCCACACGTCCAGGTTGACAAAGGTCTTGTCGTCTTTGACATTGGTGCTGATACGTAGTCTTCCGGACAGCGATACGAAACGTCCTTTCTTCAAGTACTCGGCAATACCCGTCTTAGACATCCGGCAAGTGTAGAAAGTGGGCTTTTCCTCACTGCCTGCCTTCAGGTCATTGACTGCCACAGTGAAGCGGACGAGTTCCGAACTGTCTTTCCCGGCCACAATCTCACAGTCTGCGGTGAGATTGCCTGTAATGAAAATGATTTGCATAATGGTTTGGATTAAGATTTAATGGTTTGATGATTATAGACTGTCCTCTTCCGAGGATTCAGATTCTCCAGTAACGTCTTCCTTGACGATGCGTACCTTATCCAGGATTTCGCTCATCATGGATTTCATGTCGGCAAGGTCCGTACGCACCATCCCGGCAGTCACGACCGGGCGGCCGTTGCGATCACGGAGTTTGGCGAGGGTATTCAGCGCCCTTACCTTCTGGTTGTAGTTGTTGCCGATACGGCTGATCTCGGCCTTGAGCAGGGCCAGCTGTTTGGTGATGTTGGCTTCCGTCCGGTGAAAGTTCCTGCGCTGGATGCGCCTCACCAGGACGGTTTCACGAATGTACTTGGAACGGTTCCGATACCCTTCCAGCTGCATCTGCATGGAAAGTTTCTCGAACTCTGCATCCGAAAAGCGGATGGCGATGACGTGTTTTCTAACCTTACTCACAATTCATTCTCCTCATAAACACGGTTAAGCAGACACCCAAAAAAGCGAGCGACTCCGGAGCGAGCCATGCCCGCCGCAGGCGCACGAGATGGGGCCCCGGCCCCGCGTTCGTAATACGAACGCCCATCTCGCAGTTTGCCCCTAAGGTCAAACATCTTCTCCCCAGGGTCTGCGATGCAAAGTTAGTAAAATATTTTTTTACTTATGCAAAGTAATTGTTTACAAAATACGAAAATATTATTACATTTGCGCAGAATTATAAATGAGCAATTGCGTAAATGATCAGAAGCGCATATGCACAAATGAGCAAAACTGCAAAAGAACAAATGCACATAAACACAATCACACAAAAGCACAAAAGAATATGTCTACACAACTGGAAGATTTCAAACGCGCCCTCGGACTGGACGACAACTACCAGGAGGCCGTAACCCCGCAACCTGCGGCACCTGCTCTGGAAATGGTATCGGTGAAAAAGGAAAGCAAAGGCCTCCCCAGAAGGACCATTTGCATCCCCGGACCGCTGCATACCCGCATCAGTTTGCTCGGCCTCTGGTTGGACCGTGCAGGACTCATGAACAATCCCAAACTCTATGAGGTAATATCCGCAGCCCTCGATGAATATCTCTCACACCATCCCGATGCGGCAGGATATGTGAACAAGGTGTGATCAGATAGCCGGGCAGGCGGCTTTTGCCGACTGCCGGGCGGTGAGAGGCGCGGCGGTGGAGCAGTCTCTGGCGCTTGGGACCGAGCGAAAAGGCCGACAACGTTGGCCGTTCGCCGGGCACAAACGACAGAGTCTGCGGAGCCGTGAGACTTCGGCGACGGTTTACCGGCGTCGAGGTCTCAAGCGCCGACGGAGCGGAAATGGGCTTGACAGCCCCGCTGGCAAGTCGATTGGAGCGACAGTCAGAGTCCCAGCTGAGCTAGAAAGTGAGAGAAAATGGCCGGCTTGCAGATAAGCGGAAACGCCAATCCATAGACGGCGCCCCAGAAGTGGGCGCTATGGCCGATGTTGTCCATGTTGCGCTTGGCCATGTACCAGCAATACAACAGATACAGCGGCGCAAAAATGTATCCGGGAACCGGGATGGGAATCAGGTAAATGTAAATGCCCATTTGGGGTTCAAAGAGAATGCTGGCAAAAAGAATGGCTGACACGGCTCCGGAGGCACCGACAGCGTTGTAGTTCCAGTCATCCCTGTACTTTACGAGGTCCCAGATGCTTGAGACTGCTAAGGCGCTGACATATAGCACCACGTACAACACGATGCCGAGCGTATTGCCGAATGCCAGAGCGAAATACTGCTCCACCACCCTTCCGAAGAAGTACAGGGTGAGCATATTGAAAAAAAGATGCCCCCAACCGCCGTGGACCACGCCATACGAAAACAAACGGTACCATTCCTTCCGATGCCATACGGAGTATGCATGGAACAGGAGTTTATTGGCATCAAGCCTACCTGTGAAGCACAGGATGCTCACCAGGCAAGTGATAGTTATGAGGATGAGCGTGATCATCCACAGAACGGCCAAAACTAAAGGATGGAATTCATTACACCGTTGTATTCATTGACGGCAGTTTGTGCAGCAGCAAAATCACGATAAGTAATCTCTAACCAGCCATAATTAGACGGGGAGCCATCCGTTGATTTTCCATCTGGCGTAGCAGATATTCTGATTTCACCTATGGCTTTATTGTCAGACTTCCTGTGTACGGTGTATTTTAAAGCTAACATCTCTTTATGGTAGCCATGACTATAACTGTAATAGCCATCATTACCTGCATTTGTGCTCAATGAGATGTCTCCAGCATAGCCAAGTTCGCTTTGTGGCTCTGAAACATGTGCGCCATATTTCTCTTCGAATATTTGCACAAAGTACTTTAATTCTTCTTTTAAATCAGATACTCGAAACCAAGTTACAGTCTCAAATACTATTTTCGACTTCGTCGAGCAATGTAAAAACATCCGACACTGATAAGTATTCAAAGGAATATTACTGTAATAATACCGATGATACAGATTCTTGTTAGGATGATTCAGAAGGTAGGAATATGTTGGATGACCATTAATTGAGGCTTGAAACTCTTGTTGTGTTTTACCAAAAGTTGCCCCATTAAAACTGATATGCTCTTGCGCATTAGCCAATACACAAAGCAGAACAAATGAAATAATAAATATGGCTCTTTTCATATTCATATCTTTGATTATGCAAATATAGCAATTTTATCTTAGGGAGCCAGGCAGGCGAATATGTTCGACTGCCGGGCGTTGAGAGGCGCGGCCCGAAGGGACAGTCTGGTGACGGCTTGCTGGCGTCAGTCTGTCACCGGGTGAGACCTTCGCGGCGGCTTGCCGACATGAATGTCTCAAGCGCCGTGGAGCGGAAGTGGTGTTGACCTGCTTGCACGGCAACACGACTGGAGCGACCTCTGGTTTGAGGATGTCGTTTAAAATGAGTAAATTTGCCTTATGACAATACAAAATGCAATCAAAGCCAGGCATTCAGTAAGAAAGTATGCCGATAAGCCTATTGAAATGGCGAAAGTGGCCACTCTTCGCGTAGAGATTGAGAGGTTGAACGCAGAAAGTGGGCTTAATATTCAGTTGGTACTTGATGAGCCTAAGTGCTTCTCAAGCGGGATGTGGAAATACGGCCAGTTTTCAGGTGTAAAAAACTATTTCGTGATGGCTGGCCCAAAAGGCAAAGAGGCTGAAGAGAAGATTGGTTACTATGGTGAGAAGCTAGTTCTTTTGGCGCAGACGCTGGGTCTGAACACCTGCTGGGTAGGCCTTACCTACAAGAAGATCCCCGGCACTTTCACGCTCAGGGACGGAGATATCGTCCACTGCGTCATCGCGCTTGGCTATGGCACCATTCCAGGCGTGCAGCACCCCCAAAAGCCTATGGAAAACTTCTACGAGGCCGACGGTATTCCTCCCCAGTGGTTCAAGGACGGCATGGAGGCGGCTCTTCTGGCCCCTACCGCCATCAACCAGCAGAAATTCAAGTTCATTCTGCACGAGGGAAACAAGGTTGAAACAAAGACGCTTTTCTCCATGGCAGGCTATACCAACATCGACCTTGGCATTGTGAAGTACCATTTCGAGGTAGCTGCCGGAAAAGAAAACTTTACCTGGTTGTAAAGAAATCTGCCAAATAATCACCACGTTTTTGCCAGTTCAAGGCCTTCGTCTATCGTGGAATTGATTTGCAGGTTCAGTTCTTCCTCGGATATGTAATCTGTGTTGTGCACGTCCAGAACGGTCATTTCTCCCAGATTCCATAATACTCCAAGGGCTCTCAGGTACGGCGAGCCTTGGTCCAGAAAGCTTCCTGTGGGAATATCCATTCCGCGTGTGGTGATATAGAGGACCTTGGGAGCCTTGCAGAGGCCTGCGCATGTTTTGCCGTTATCCGTAAAGGTGATGTCGAAGAGCGAAACCTGTTCAAAGAAGCACTTCAGAACCGCCGGGAAACTCATGTCCCAGAACGGCGCTGCAATGAGGATGCGGTCGGCTTTGGCAATCGCCGTCGCCGCCTCTTTGGCCCAGGAAGGGATTTCACCAAGCCCACGTTCCTCAAAAAGGCCGGGATTGAGTGGGACGATGTCCATCTCCGTCAGGTCGTACCTGGTGAGCTTGTACCTCTTGGACAGCGCCTCAATAATTGGTTCTGCAATCCGGAGGGTCCGGGAATCCGACTGACGCACACAAGCGTCAATGACTACAAGCGATTTCATTTCTGATAGCCATCTTTGGTGATGATGGGTTTTCCGTCGGCATCGATGAGCGGGGTGAGGCCACCGCCGTAGCCGCGATGGACGAACAGATAGTTCACGCCGGTTTCCTTGTCAACGATGACAACGGCATCGGTCATAAGGCTGAGGCCTTCCTTTTCTTTGATATCAAATCTGTCTTTTGCCATAATGCGAAGTATTAGTTTGTCAAATTTACACATTTTCTGTGAGATAAATAGCCGGGCAGGCGGCTTTGCCGACTGCCGGGCGGTGGGAGGCGCGGCGGTGGAGCAGTCTCTGGCGATTGGGACCGAGCGAAAAGGCCGACAGCGTTGGCCGTTCGCCGGGCACAAACGACAGAGTCTGCGGAGCCGTGAGACTTCGGCGACGGCTTGCCGGCGTCGAGGTCTCAAGCGCCGACGGAGCGGAAATGGGCTTGACAGCTCCGCTGGCAAGCCGATTGGAGCGACCACAAGGCAACAAATGGGATGGTTTTTGCATCTAAAAGGGCGTAAATCCTAACAGTTATGAAACCAAAGAAGATAATGAAGAAGCTGCGAATTACGGAGGCGGACTTTATGCTTGCCCAGCGCAGGGCGGCAAGACTCGAAGAGATTGCCGCGCATGGACGGCCGGTTTCATTCAGAAAGGCCGTGCACAAGTCCAAGAAGGTCTATGACCGCAAGAGACTGAAAGGAGCAGGAATCACCGGTGATGATCCTGCTCTTTTTGGTTAGTCAGGCGGTTCGTCAAAACTTAGGAACGTAAAAACGAGGTTCGTCAAAATTTAGGAGGTCCTGCGGGATGCTGTGATGCCTTTTTTGATTTATTGGAACTTATCTGGAACTCATATGAAACTCATCTCATCGGGGCACTTCCGGAAAAGTTCGTCAAAATTTAGGAGCTGTCCATGAAGGTTCGTCAAAACTTAGGGATTTGTTCGTCAATCTTTAATGGAAGGTTCGTCAAAACTTAGGAGTCGGATGTGGACAGTTCGTCAAAACTTAGGAACCGAAGCTGCAAAAATCTTTATAAGGTGCTGATAGACAGACGTATTCTCATGCCGAAACGTCTGTATACAATAAGAATATCAATGGATATAGAAAATATTCTACAATCGCGCGATGAAAAAGAAAAGGGTCACAGCGCGCTCAGGTCATCCTGATCGATACGGTCATAACGCTCCAGCCAGTCAGAGAACCAGACATTCATCGAAGAGATGATATAGTTGTCCACATCCTTGATATGGCGGTTCTCCCTTATGTACGAGGCCAAGGATGTGAGTTTCGCCATGAACGGCCGAAGATCTTCATACTCCAGTCTCTGGAAAATGGCCATTTGCGCGCGCGTTGTTGCCCCAATCGAGGATAGAATGTTAAAACTGATATCGTAGGCGCTGCGCATTTCCTCCTTCCTCTGCTCCTCCGTAATGGCAATTTTTACCTTGAAGGCAAGCTGCCGGTCATTCCCCGACTCATACTGGCGGAATTCAAACCAGATGGGAAATCTGGATTTCAGTTCCTGTCTTGCCGGCTCGATGACTTTCGAGCACACATTATCAAAGCGCTCATACGCATTGCCAAGGCACAGGATGCGCCTGAAATTGCTGAGCGAGATGACGAATCCGCCTCTGTTACGCCAGGAACTGATGAGCCAATATAGCCTGACTGTGTATTTGTTCCGGATAGACAGGGCCGATGTCTGCGAATACGACGAATAACCCTCTTCCGTCAGGAGGAGCCTTCCGACCATCTCCTCCAGAAGGTAGATATCCACTTTCTGTGAATAAGCGGGAAAAGAGTATCCGACAATCAGGCCGGAGAAGTTGCAAACATGAAAGAATTGACGGGATTCAGAGCGCGCCGTGTCCGGAAAGATGATGCGGGTTTCCTGCAGTTCTTCGAAGTAGATGCGGAGCCTGCCGCCGTTCCTAGTGCCAAGATGAAACTCTTCGACAGGAATGGTGATTACCCGCGTCGCTCCTTTTCTGGAAACTTCTCCCTTTTCCGGAAGAAGATGGTCCGGAATCCGTAGGCCGGCTTTCCTTCGGGATATCTTATAATGCAGGGCATCCTGCAGGTGATTGATAATGGCGATGAGGATGCGAAGATGCGCAAGCTTCAGATTGCCTTCCAGATAGGCAACTCCGTTCACGTGATAGAGCTCATCTCGTCTGTCCGCACCGTTTTTCATTGAGTAAACAAAATTTTTACGCAAAAATATTGGATTTATTTGGAATTTCCAAAAAATCTCCTTTCCTTTGCGTAAACAAATATAAGACGCAATACAAATTTGTGTTTACAGACAATGCGGAAAACCTATCGAAATATCATCATCTTTCTTTCGCTCTCCTTTCTCTCTTTCCCGGCTTCAGCGCAGCGGACAATGTCTGGCCAGCCTTCACTGCACATCTCTGTACTCTACAACGGCCCGTCTGTCTGCGCTGAAGCTTTCTTTTCCCGGTACACACTTGGAGGATTCTGGCATGTCGGTGTCGAAGGAAAGCAATATAATGTCCCTGTCAGTACCGGCGGCATACTCGACTATATACACACGGTTGTTTCTTCAGGATATATGTACAGAGTGGCCGGTACTCGGAATCGTCTCGTAAACTATTATATGGGCGGGCGCGTATTTATGGGTGTGGAAATGGTTGACCCTTTCCGCCGATTGCCCGCATATCTGTCTACGGGATTGAAGGACTATTCTTTCCTATATGGACTAAGCCCAAGGATGGACTTGGAAATCTTCATCAGCCGACGCTGTGCCTTTCTGCTGTCGGTCGGACTACCCATTAATTTTTCATCCAGGCTTGGATGGTTTCATTATGAAGCGGGTCTTGGATTCAAAGTCGTGTTGTAAGCTATGGAGCCTATTGTGAACTGGGTTGGAAACAAAGCTCGGGAGGCGGATCTTCTGCTCTCCCTGTTTCCGCTGGATTTCCAGAACTATTACGAGCCGTTTGTGGGTTCTGGCGCCGTCTTTCTCAAAGTGGAAGCCTGTCAGTTCTTTATCAACGACCGTTGTAAAGAACTGGCAGAGCTATACAGGGCTATCAAAGGAAACCGCGAGCTCTTCTACAACTATCTGGAGTGTTTTGCGGATGCCTGGACGAATATAGACCGAGAATACTTCCTCCAGTCAGATTATCTCATTTCGGCCTACAAAGCTTTTCGGGTTGAGCAGACAAGCTATACCGACATGGTGTTGGAAGTAGAGTCACTCGTCGGCAGGATCAGGTATGACAATGTGTTCAGCATCAAGTTCACAAGGGATGAGTATGCCTTTAACTTGGAAAAACGTTTTCAGGTTGTACGCAAGTTCATCTGCATGAATAAGGATGAGCGAACCGGAGGTGAATATGACGACGGCAAGATTCTCAGAAAAATCAGGACCGGGATGAAGGCAGCCATCTTCAGCTTTCTCCAGAATCTCTATAACAGGCATACCTCCCTGGATGATTTGCGGGTGGCCCTCTTCTACTTCCTGATGATGTACAATGCCTCCGGAGCCTACCTTCTGGATAAGCGCCACGAATTCAGCATTCCATATGCCGGAGAGAAATACAATGACAAGAGAATTGAGAGTAAATATAAGTCTCTGCAGGAAAAGCTCCTGAGGGAGAAGCTGCTGAAAACCTACATCGGTGGCTCTGATTACAGGACTTTTCTCCGTCGCACCCGTCCAGGTAAAGAAGATTTCCTGTTTCTGGACCCGCCGGAGACCGGGAATTATATCCAGAACGGTGGTTGGGAATTCACTTACGACGGCTATCGCAAATTGCTGAATTATCTGGACAATGAGTGCAGCAGTCGCTGGCTTATGGTGGTCCGGAACGAAGAAAAACTAAGGGAGATGATAATCTCAAGGCCGAATCGGATTGCTGCCTATAGTAAATATGATTTGCGGCTGATGGATATGGAGGATGAAAGTGCCACCCACTTGTTGATTTGCAATTACTGATATGGAGACTTGGCTTTCGCATAATGCCGAGGAGTGAGAACGAGGACGTTGAATGTGCATGTGCGGAAGCCTTTCTCCTTTTTACGATAATCCTAATTAATTTGAATATGAAAAAGTTGTTTGTTGTTTTCTTGTTCATGATTGTTGGTTCGGCAGCTGCCATGGCCCAGACCTGGGCCGTGGCGGCGAATGCCGCCGACATGGCGGAGCTGGGCACCATCGGTATGGAGGGCTCCGCTGCCGTGAGTCAGCACTGGAGCATTCATGCCGGTGCCAAGTTCAATCCATGGACCTTCGCAAAGAAGGATACGTTCAACGGTCTGTTCTCCGAGCCCAATCCGGATCAGAAGCAGAACCGGAAGCAGACCTATGCCGTGGGCGCCCGCTGGTGGCCTTGGAATGTGTATTCCGGCTGGTGGGTCGGCGGCAAGGCGCAGTACCAGGAGTATAACCGGGGCGGGATTATTACCAAGACCGCCGAGGAGGGTGATGCCTTCGGGGCCGCCTTGGCCGGAGGGTACTCGCTGATGCTGAAAGAGCACTGGAACCTGGACTTCGGGTTCGGGTTGTGGGGTGGCTGGACTAAGTACACAACCTACGCCTGTCCCAGCTGCGGGCAGGTAGTTGACGAGGGGCAGAAATGGTTTATCCTGCCCAATGAACTGATACTTTCGTTCGTTTACATCTTCTAAGCACTAAATTCATATGAGACAGTTGTTTATAGCTGCGGCATGTGCCGCGGCGGCGCTAGCCCTGAACTCTTGCGACCCCAGGCCGCTGGAAGTGGTGGATAACAGTGCGCTGAAAAGCATCACTCTCCAGGTGAATAATGACAGCCCCAAATGGGAGTTTGGCGAGGAGCGAATCTTCACGATTGCGGTGAATCCTGCGACGGCCATTTGCGAGCGTTTCGAGCTGAAAGCCTCCAATCCGGAGATTGTGGTGATTCGCGGCGGAGAGCTGCCGAACCAGTTCAAGGTGACGGCCGATGGTGAAGGCAAGGTCGTGCTTACCGCCACGGCAGAGGGGCACGACGGGGACGATGTAAAAGAGTGCTCGGATGTGATGGAGTTCACGCTGGTGGATAACCGCGTGAAGCCCACGAGGCCGGTGCTGACGGTAAATGTGGCACCGGGGACAGACCTGAACGCCAAGAAGGCGCTTTCTGAGGACACGGCCTTTGTCACGGATGACGGGCTGGATTTGCTCCTGACGGTTTCATGCGATGAGGCCAGAGCAACTTTTTCACTCAAGGCCGAGGATGCAAAGATCCTGACTGTTGAGCGGACCGGCTCCGAAAGCTGGATGCTGAAAACAACCAAGCCGGGACGGACCTGGCTGCGGATGACAGTTACGGATGGGTATGGTAATCCCTTTGAATATACTTTCCTGGTGTATGTGTTCGGCCATTTGGACATGACGGCGGAGTTTATCCCGTTGAATGGCGATGCCGGATTCTTTGTGGCAGAGCATGCTTACCCTGACCTTACGGCGCAGGTGTATATGGCCGGTGAACTCTTCGGCTGGCCGTGGAATGATGCAAACAATGTGGAGTCTGTCACCCTTCCGGCCTATTCCGGGACATTGGATATCTCCAGCATGTTTGTGTACGACGACATCATGAGCTACAAGGAGCAGATGGACTATCTGTACGGGCTGGATGCCGGTACGGCGTATAACCCGGCACCGTTCACGCCGCATAAAGCCAAGCTCAATTACATCATCACGCTGAACAATCCTTACATCCTTATCAGGTTGTGGGACGATTCTAATCTGGAGGAGCCGCGCTGGTTCAACTTCCGGACGGAGGGTGCGTTGCAGCAGAACGGAATAGCCAAGGTGGAACAGCCGGATGAACTTACCGGATGGCAGCAAGGACACGAATACACGATACCGCTATGAGCAAGATGAACGATATCATGCACGACATGGAGGTCAGCAAGGTGCAACTGCTTTGTGAGAAGCCGACTTGTTATGCTGTCCGATATGATGACGGCTCCGCCATGCTGGTGGATGCCGAAGGTAATCGGATCAAGAGCCCGCTGGACCGGTACGATGTGATTTCCGATATCCAGTACATCGGACGGGCGAACGGGATACCTCACTTTGCCTTTGAAGGGCGCGAATGGGGCAGTCGCCATACCTCGGAGACCGGGATGTTCGATGCCGAGGGGCATCAGAAGCTGTTCAGGGACCCGCGAAGCGCAGGAATCGAGGGCGTGAACTATATCAAATGGGAGTTCGAGCGCTTTGAGAAGATGGCCAGTGACAAGACTAATCCCCGCCGGGAGGACCCTTTCCTGTTGGATATCGATTCTCCGAAACAATTTATACGCATGGGACGATGAAAAAACTGTTCATGACAATAAAGACCTGGTATAAAGAGTATTGCCAGCGCCCGGATGATTGGGAGAATATGAGCGAACATGACAGGAAACTGTTTATGGTGTCGGCCTGTGCCGCTTTTGCGATGGTAATATGTCCCATCCTCCTTATTATGGTCATCGTGCTTCTCTGCGCGCAGAGCTGCGCGGGGCCCAGCAAACTCCAGCAGATTCAGACGGAGAGGCTGCAAGCCAGCATCGGGCTGGTGGAAGATGCTTCGACTTCGCTCAGCATGACAAAGGGCACGCCGGTCTATGACATTGCCCGCCCGGACACACTCGTCGTTCACGATGATGACGGTCGGGAGATGATAATCATGAAGGCCATCAAAGACGAAAACGGTGAGATGGTAGCGACCGATGTCATCAATGCCGCCGTAGTCGAAGCCCGGTTCCGGAATGTAGCCGAGCGGCACGGGAAGGTGGATATCGAATTCCAGATTCGCGTGCCCAAGGAGATGCAGGACGAGCAGTGGCAGCTGCGCTTCTATCCTATGATGCATATTCTGGAAGATACCCTCCATCTGGACCAGGTTGTCATCACCGGGGCCAAGTACCGCAAGGCCCAGCTAAAAGGATACCAGCAGTACGAGAAATATCTGGCATCCATTGTGACAGACAGCACGCGCTTTATCAATATGCGGTTGCTGGAGCTTTTCATCCAGCGCAACATCCCCGACCTATATGCCTTCAAAGCCGATTCCACCGATGTGGCCGATGAGCATTTCAATGCCATCCTGGACACCAAGGTGGCCGGTAGTTTCGCTTCCGAGTTCGGCGTAACCGGCCGGGATGCCATCGAGCACTATACCAACACGATATCCAAGCGCCTCAATGCCCGTCGATGGGAGCAGAGAGAAAAGATGTACCGGAAGTACGTCA
>Ga0247609_10002779_pt1 | contig 18182 bp, 6 predicted proteins | sample 172DNAGHGlowgp2_FD_193487 | JGI IMG/M metagenome (GOLD analysis project Ga0247609, IMG submission 193487) | Sheep rumen microbial communities from Palmerston North, Manawatu-Wanganui, New Zealand - 1728 DNA GHGlow gp2 | ecosystem: Host-associated > Mammals > Digestive system > Stomach > Rumen ...
AGATGCTCGCACTGCGCGCACTCTGCTATTTCTATCTGGTACGCGCCTTCCGCGATGTGCCTTACTCTGACGAGGCGTTCATGAACAGCAGCCAGAAGATGCTCGCCGAGCAGCAGGCTCCCGCCTACGTCTTGCAGCGCTGCATCGACGACCTGGAGGCTGCCCTTCAGCACCCGCTGTCGCCGATGGGCTTCCAGGACTGGCGCCGCTACGGTCTGCTGAACCGTGATGCTATCAACGCCATCCTCGCCGATGTCTACTTGTGGCGTGCCTCGATGATGCACTCTACCGCCGACTTCCAGAAAGCAATACAGTACTGCGATGCCGTCATCGACTCCAAGAAGCGCCAGAACGAGCTGGCACAGGAGAGCGGCACGCCACGCCGTCCCGGCGGAGGTGCTATCAGTGAGGATGCACAGTTCCCGCTTATCAGCGGAGAGCAGGCCTACGAGGAGATTTTCATCAACGGCAACTCCTCTGAGAGTATCTTCGAGCTCCAGATGGACGGCACCAACGATGTCAACTCTGCACTGTGCAACAGCTACTGGATGACCGGAGGCCGTAACATGGGGCTGATGGCTGCTCCGCAGTCTATCTTCAACAAGACCGGCGAGAACATGGTCTATGCCAACGACTACGACTACCGCTACTGGGACAACTGCTTCAAGGTGAACTCTACCGATGCTGCCGACCTCAGCGTCAGGAAGATGGTAGACCGCTCCTCGCTCGGCAACACCTCGGACACGCGTAACACGAAGTCCAATGCCTATCCCGGCAGTAACATCAACAGACCCAACAACGCCAGCCGCTTCCAGCAGAACTGGATCTTCTACCGTCTGTCGGACATCATGCTGATGAAGGCTGAGGCACTGGTGCAGCTTAACGACACTGCCAGCTTTGTGGAAGCCTTCAACCTCGTTCGCGAGGTGAACAAACGCTCCATGGCTGACACCCTGCAGGCTGTCACCAACAACTGCGTGTCGCAGTCGGACTACGAGCAGCTGGTGCTCCAGGAACGTCAGCGCGAGCTCTGCTTCGAGGGCAAGCGCTGGTTCGACCTCGTCCGATACAGCTATCGTCATGTCGACGGCATCCAGGCCGACAAGACCCTTTATGAGATTGCCGGCGGCGAGGCTGCTAATGTTAGCCGTTTCGTCCAGAATTACCCCGACATGATGTCACTCATGGTGCGTAAGTACTCTGAGGGTGGCAATGCCATTGGTACGAAGATGAATACCGAGGCTCATCTGTATTTCCCCATCCTTAACAGCGAGCAGAAAGCCAACTACCTGCTGCACCAGAATCCTGTGTACGATGAGGATGATGTTTACGTGAAAACAAAATAAGAAGACCATAGAATTATGAAAAAAGCTATTTCAAAAACAATAACAGAGGCCATCGGGGCATTGCTTATCCCGGCAGGTCTGCTGATGGCTTCATGTGCCGCCGAGCCTGACGACTCAAACCTCTATGTCTTCAACGGTGAGACGATAGAAGACTTCATACAGAATAACGACTCGTCGTTCAGCAGCTTCAACTACATGCTGAAGAAGATAGGCTACGACCGCATACTGAGTTCATACGGCACTTACACCTGCTTCGTGCCTACTAATGCTGCCGTGAAAGTCTATCTCGACAGCCTGTACAACGACCAGGAGGCCATGATACCGCACAATGGTATGTCGAGCAACTCGTTGGAGGGCATGACCGACAGCCTCTGTCGCGACATCGTGCTGTTCCACCTCACACGTGAGATGAAGAAGACTACCGACATGAGTGCTGCCGACGGCTATCTGACAACGCTGTTGGGACGACAGATCACCACAAGTGTGGTAAACGGCATGAACGTTCTCAACGACCGTGCCGCTATAACGATGAGCGACTATGAGGTCGTCAATGGTGTCGTACACGTCATCAACAACGTTATTCCGCGTTCCAACCGTCTCGTAGGCAATGAGCTCGACAAGATCGAGGGTTACGAGATATTCTCTCGTGCACTGAAACTTACGGGCATCGCCGACTCGTTGCTGGCGACGGAGAAGGACCAGGTGTTCTCCGAGCTTCCCACCATCGTCTCCGGTGAAGACGGAGAGACCTCGTACTGGATTACCAAGACCCCGTCGAAGATAAAGTTCACTATCTTTGCCGAGAGCGACGAGGTGTTCCGTGCCCATGGCATCAACGACCTTGAGGTGCTCATCGACAGCTGTAAGAAGTGGTATGCCTACGCTGCTGAGAGTCCCAAGAACGTGTCTGCTTCGGCAGGGCGTCTGCAGGGTTGGTACGACTGGTACCGTAATGGCGGTGTCACCGTCAGTACGGGCACCGACTACGAGAGCCAGTACAACGTGCTTAACATGTTTGTGCGTTACCACATCCTGAAGTATGGCGTGGCAAAGAACTGTCTGACGATAGACCAGAACGTCTACGACAAGGACGGCTGGAACGGCGACACATTTGACTACTACGAGACGATGCTTCCCAAGACGCTTATGAAGGTGTGGAAGGTGAAGTCGTTCAACGGCATGGCCATAGACAAGACCTACGTCAACCGCTACGTCACCAATAACACTCTCACCGACGGTGTCGAGACTGTAGGCTCATGTGGCCCCGGTGGCATGCATCAGGTGGTCTACGAGGGTAACGAGATAGACCTGAGTGGCATGACAGAGTCGCTCAACGGATACATATACCCGTTGAAGGACATCCTGCTCTACAACGCACAGGTACCCAGCGGTGTGCTCAACGAGCGTATGCGCTTCGATGTCCTTGCTCTCCTGCCCGAGGTCATGAGCAGTGGTTTCCGTGGCATCTATCAGAGCGACTTCGCTTCAATCACCAACGAGAGCGGACGTAGTCGTGTACGATTCCCAGTAGACTATTTCGACAACGTACGTGTCTACAACGGTAACAAGACACGCATCGACATGAACATCATTGCCAATCCCAACACCAACGCCTTCCTGCTCTATAAGGGCGACTCCTTCCAGGGCAAGGGCGTTTACGACCTGGCCATCAAGTTGCCGCCGGTGCCCGACGGACTTTATGAGCTGCGTGTGGCAGCCACCAACTTCGGTACTGCCCGTGGCTCGATGATGCAGTTCTATCTCGGAACGAGCAGCGAGCTGACATCGATGGAGGCAATAGACATTCCTATCGATCTGCGTATGAATACCTATAATGATGACGATAACCGCCTGGGCTCCATTGGATATATTGGCATCAACGACGACCCTGAGTCGGATGCCTATGCCGACCGTGGCGTAGAGTCAGACAAGGTGATGCGCGCCCATAACTATATGCGTGACGGACTCTCCATAGTCAAGGAGTCGGATGGCAGTGTCGCCAAGGGTCGCAACTGGAACGCGCGCTATCTGGCCTACCAGTTCCGGCGTATCCTTACCAAGCGTGACTTCCGCCAGCGGGACTACTGGCTGCGCATGAAGACTGTCCTGCCGAAGTATGACGACCGCAAGTACCAGCTTGACTATATAGAGCTCGTACCTGTCAACGTCTACGAGAACGGCCGCTATATGGAAGACATGTATTAAAAAGAATCACAAACCAGTAATAATGAATTATATGAAGCGAAATAGATATATACTGAGTGCCATGGCGGCAAGCGCGCTGCTTGCCGTGTCATGCTCTGAGTTCGACGATTATAATCAGGCATACACTCAGACGAGTCCGGAGAGTACAAACACCATCTGGGAGAATATATCGGCTGAGCCTAAGCTCTCGGACTTTGCGTCCCTGCTCAAGAAGGCCGGTTACGACGAACAGCTTGGCAACTCCCGTTTCTACACTGTCTGGGCTCCTGAGAATGGCACCTTCAACTTCGACTCTCTTATGAATGTCGATAACGACGTGCTGACATACAAGTTCATCAACAGTCATGTTGCCAATTTCAACTACACACTGTCGGCAAGTAATTATAGTACACGCGTACATACTCTTAATGAGAAGTCATTTACACTTGCTGGCACCAACGGAGCTTACACCTATGACGGCAACGCCATCAGCAAGATGAACCAGCCGAGTCTCAATGGTACCATACACTACATGGCCGGAGCGGCACGCTTCCTGCCAAACATCTATGAGTACATCTTCGAGGCTGAGGGTATCGACACCATAGCCAGTTTCTACAAGCGTTACGAGAAGACGGAGATCGATACTAAGCGCAGCGTCGAGGGCTCTATCGACGAAGATGGTAACCAGACCTATGAGGACACAGTGCTCGTCACCTCGAACACGCTGACCGGCAACGACTATCTTCGTGCCAACATCGCCGAAGAGGACAGTAGCTTCACCATACTGCTGCCTACCGACGAGGCTTATCAGAAGGCTTATTCCGCCATCAAGAAGTGCTATAACTATACTGACAAGATACAGTATTACTCCATCGCACAGGCAACGGGCGTGGCTGCTGCTGCCACAAACCGCACCGTCGACGCAGCATCGCTGTCCGACTCGCTCGCACGCCGCATGATCTACCTGCACTCGGTGTTCAACAACCGTCAGAAGTACAATCGCTGGGTGCTCAATCCGAACGATGTAGACAGGACGGACACCCTCTACTCCACACAGCGTTACAAACTCTCCAACGGTCCGGAGATTCTCAGCCACACCATCGGTTCGGCAGTACAGATGAGTAACGGCTACAGCCGCATCGTCGACAGTCTGGCCTTCCGTCCATGGGAGGTCTACAACCCCGAGCTGAACGTGGGTATCTTCAACTCCACTTATCGTCCGTATGTCACGGCGGGAACAGCAAGGAATCAGGACCTCGGCTATGGGGAGCTCGACACAGAGAAAGGTCTCGACCTTGTGCGTTACCTGGATCTCATCCCGGCCAGCGAGACGAGTAACCCGTCAGTCTACTTCTATATCAGTGGTGTGCGCTCCACTAAGTATAACATCTATGTGGTGACAGTTCCCGCCGATGTCAAGGTCGGCTCTACTGAGGTGGCTCGTCAGTACAAGATGAAGGTCGACATCAGCTATGCCGATGCAAACGGTAACGCCACGAAAAAGTCACTTGGAACGTTTACCACTGACTCGACGAAGATTGACACGCTGATGGTAGGTACGGTGGACTTCCCCGTCTCTTATGTTAACGTCAACAACTGCTGGCCGTACATCAGTCTGACAAGTTCGCGCAGCACATGGAACAGGACGGAGTGGAACACGATAGACAACCGCCTGCGTATTGCTGCCGTCTTCCTGCGACCGGTTGATTATGATGAATATCTTAAAAATGAGGAGCAATGATGAATACTATATTAGATAAATTCCAGATGTCGTTTCTAAGAAACGTACTCTGCCTTCTGGCACTTGCCTTGGTCGCACCGGCTCTTGCGCAGGATGACCTGGATGATGAAGAGGAAGCTCCTGTGGTGGCTCGCCGTCCTGTCATCCAAAAAGAGACATACCCGCTGAAGACCATCAGTGGACAGGTGTTTGACGAAGCCACAAAGAAACCACTCGGCGGTATTCAGGTGAAGACTCTCGGCAACGACCGTTACACGGCAATGACCGGCGACGACGGAGCCTTCACCATTAAGATGCCCGTCTTTGCCACGGCACTCTACGTCTACTCTCCCGAGTACTCGCCGTTGCAGGTTGCTGTCCCTTCTGACACGACGGAGATTGTCAAGGTCTATATGCTGTCCGACAAGTTCCGTCCGATGTTCAGCGATGGCACTAATTATACGGCACGCCGTTCGTTTGTGTCGTCGGCAACACAGAACCTGGCCGTCGATACCGAGATCGCCGGCCGTCTGGGTGCTGATATGCGAAGCCTGCAGCGCAGCGGTGCACCGGCAATGGGTAACGCTATGTTCGTACGCGGTATCAACTCCATCAACGCCAACTCACAGCCGCTGGTCATCGTCGATGGTGTTGAACTTGACATGCAGCTCTCTCGCCAGCAGCTGCACAATGGTCATTTCAACAACCTGCTGAACAACATCATGACGGCAGACATCGACAAGGTGACGGTGCTGAAGAACGCAACAGCACTCTATGGTGCCCGCGGTGCCAACGGTGTGATACTCATTGACACGAAGCGCGGTCACTCCATGGCTACGCGCATCGACGTGAACGTTTCCGGTGGTGTCAGTCTCGTGCCGCGTCTGAGCACAATGATGGATGCTTCGCAGTATCGGCTCTATGCAACGGAGATGATCGGTACTATCGACGGCATGCGCACCTATATGCCTACGCTGAACTTCCTAAACGACGACCCCACAGGGTACTATTACAATACGTACCACAATAATACCGACTGGCAGGACCAGGTCTACCGCGAGGCCCTGACACAGAACTACAGCATCAATGTTCAGGGTGGTGACGATGTGGGAATGTATAACCTGTCAGTAGGTTATGCCGACGGGAATAGCACACTCAAGGGCAATGATTTCAGCCGCATGAACGTACGTTTCAATACCGACATCAGTATTCTGCCCATTCTCGACACGAAGTTCAACCTGTCCATCGCACGGACGTCGAGCAATGTGAAAGACGACGGTGCCCTGGAGGACTTCACACAGGCTACGCCGACATCCATCAACTTCCTGTCCATGATTAAGTCGCCATTGCTCTCGCCTTACCAGTACAATAAGTATCTCGGTGGTTTCTCTGAACTTCTGAGCAATGCCGACGATATCTTCTCGGCTCTTAATGCCGGCAACAACTCGTTGGGTAACCCGCTCGGTATCCTTGAGGAGGCTGACGGCGACAATAAGAACTATGTCGAGAATACCAACTTCTGTGCCATGCTTGAGCCGACGCTCAAACTAGGACGTGACTGGAAAGTGACGACACTCTTCAGCTATGCGCTGAACCGCAACTCGCAGCGCTATACACGTCCGAACGGTGTTATGCCATCGTTCGTCATACCGTCCCTCGGCACTGTCTATAACCAGTTCTCGACACTGTTCTCGAAAGAGAACCACATACTGAGCAACACACACGTGGACTACGCACGACTCTTCGGTGCGCATAGCGTGAAGGCATACGTGGGATTCCGCTATAACCACTTCTCCTACGACAGCGACTTCCTGTCTACGCAGTACACCAATGGTGAGGAGAAGAACAAGAATCCTCATATCTCGGCAAGCGAGGATAACTACAACTTCACTAATGGTGCCAACGATGTGTGGAAGCAGATGCAGTGGTATGGCAATGTAGACTACAACTACCAGAACCGCTATTTCGCCACCCTATCCCTGGTGGGCGAGGCTAACAGCCGCTTCGGTGAGAATGCTGACGGACTCGGACTCTTCGGCGTACAGTGGGCTCTGTTCCCGAGCATTCAGCTGGGATGGGTGCTTACCAATGAGTCGTGGTTCCCGCGTCAGACCGCCATCGACTACCTGCGTGTCAATGCAGGCTACGACATCAGCGGTAACGACGACATCATGAACACTGCCGCTCGTACCATATACACTATGGTAAAGTTCAACAACTCTGCTAACGGACTACAGCTTACCAACATCGGTAACGACAAGATCAAATGGGAGACGACGAGAAAACTCAACATCGGGTTCGAGGGATACATGCTCCACAATCGTCTGGGAGTGAGCTTCGACTACTTCCTCCATCATACCTCCGACCTGTTGACGCTTAAGGCTTTCAGCGACCAGATCAGCGGTATCAACCGCTACTGGACAAACGGCGGTGAGCTGAAGAACGAGGGCTTCGAAGCTATGGTGACGTTTAAGCCCGTAGTGACGAAAGACTGGAATGTGGAGTTAGGTGTCAGTGCAGGTCATTACAAAAACAAAGTGACGAAGCTGCCTGACGGCGACTACACTTCGTCCGTATATGGCGACAACAATATCCTCACGTCAGTCGGCAACCCCGTGGCTGTGTTCTATGGCTACGAGACAGACGGTGTCTTCGCCACCGATGCCGAGGCTCGCACTGCCGCCGGTAGCGACTATCTCTATCTGGTCGATGCTACCGGTACGCGTCAGGCTTTCACTGCCGGTGACGTACATTTCGTCGACCATAACGGCGACGGCGTCATCGACGAGGCCGATAAGACCATCATCGGCGACCCGAACCCCGATGTCTATGGAAATATCTTTGCCAATGTCAGCTGGAAAAACATGACGCTCTCCGTAGGCTTCAACTACTCTCTTGGCAATGATGTGTTCAACTACCAGCGCATGCTACTTAACTCTGGCAGTAACTTCTGGAATCAGCAGGTGTCGATGACCAACCACTGGCGTTATGACGGACAGCAGACCGACATGCCGAAGCTGGCCTATGGCGACCCGATGCAGAACAGTCGGTTCAGCGACAGGTGGATTGAGGACGGCAGCTATCTCCGTCTTAAGTCTCTTATGCTGTCCTACCGCGTGCCTGTAAACTTTACATGGCTACAGGGACTGACAGTATGGGCAGAGGCACAGAACCTTTTCACCCTGACTCGCTATCTGGGAAGCGATCCTGAGTTCAGTGCCGGAAACAGCGTGTTCTACCAGGGCATTGACTACGGCGGGCTGGCTCAGAGCCGTTCTTTCACCCTTGGTCTCAAAATCAATCTCTAAACACAGCAACAATGAAGAAGATTATATTTTTCCTGACTCCTCTGATGATGCTGGCGATGATGCCATCATGCAGCGATATGCTCGATGTTGACGAGCCACGCAGTATAGACGGAAGCATAGACATCGACAAGAAGACTGACTCGCTGTTCTATGCCTGGGGCATCATGCAGGCCATGCAGCAGGCCGCAGACATCTATGTCGTACAGAACGAGGTGCGCGGCGACCTCCTTACACCGACAGCTTTGGCCAGCTCGTACCTTAAACAGATGGCCAACCACTCTGCCACTGCCGCCAACAAGTATGACAGTGCATACGTCTACTATAAGGTGGTGAACAACTGCAACAACTATCTTGCCAACCGCGACACCACACTCTATGACGGTGCCTATAACGTCACACTTGACGAGTATGCAGCTGTGCTCTCTTTCCGGGCATGGGCTTACCTGCAGCTCGCTCGCAACTACGGCAAGGTGAAGTTCTTCACTACACCACTGACTTCCATCAGTCAGATTGACGGCGACAACTCGCCTCTGATGGACATCAAGCAGATTGTGGCAGAACTGTCGCCTGAGCTGGAGAAGTTCGCACAGCTTGGCATCGATGTGCCTAACTATGCCAACATCAATGCTGGACGTACCAATACCGGTACTGCAAAGACCATCGAGAGCCGACGACTGTTCATCCCCGTTGACATCATGCTTGGCGAGATGTACCTCGAGAGCGGCGACTATCTCAAGGCTGCGCGTCATTACTATGACTATCTCTACCGCCACGAGATGCTTGCCGACCGTGAACGCAGCTTCTCGCCCCTCTGGTTGACCGAAGAGACAACTCTGCCAGCCGACTTCCCGACACGTCTTTCCAGTACGTGGGCAAGCTCGCTGACACGTCTGACAGGTAGCTCTACTGTCCATAACGTGATAATAACCTACATCCCCATGGCTGTCAATCGACTCATGGGCGTCACCACCGAGATACCACAGCTTTTCGGCTACGACTACTACGCAACAAGTACAGCAGACAGGAATGTGGAGGCACAGCTTGTGCCGTCGGCTTCGTACAACACCCTTGCCGACAGTTCAGACTACTATTACGTACCTTCTACCGATGCACTCGGCGTCAGCCGCAGCAGTGCTAAGATCGGCGACCAGAGACGATGGGAGCGCCTTGCCTCTGTCAGCGTAGGCGACAGCGTGCGTTTGCATACCACTTTCTACCGCAACGGAAACATAGTGCTTTATCGTACATCGACTATTTGGCTGCATCTCGCAGAGGCTCTCAACCGCGCCGGATATCCTGATGCTGCCTTCGCCATTCTTAAGGACGGTATTAACACCGACCTAGCTGCTGATACTACCTACATCAGCGACGCTACAAAGGAGCTCTTCCGGTCCACCATTCCTTTCTTCACCACAGGAGCAGAGGTTTTCAACCCAACGGTAACGGTGCATAACAATGGAATACATGGCTACGGCTGCAGCGACAACAACGGTATCAACGGTATACGCTCACTCTATCAGCTCAATGATATAGCAGGCAAGAAAATTGCTGAACTTCAGCAGACACTCGGTATACAGCCGACAGGCACTAAGGCTGACACCATCAATGCCGTGGAAGACCTGCTCTGCGATGAGTATGCCATGGAACTCGCCTTTGAGGGCTACCGCTATTCTGATCTTGTCAGGATGGCACGCCACAAGAATGAAGCTGGTATCTATGGCTCCGGCTTCGGTGGGCGATGGCTTGCCAATAAACTCGTGGGCAACAAACCACAGAAAGACCTTACAGTCGAAGACAACTGGTATCTGCCTCTTAAGTAGTACCACAACCTAATGCACCCTCGCCGTCACATCATGGATGCGGCGAGGGTGTTTTCTCTCGATGTTGTGACATCTCACACAAGACTTTAGCTATAACATAAACCAACTTCATAAAGAATCTCACCTATGACCAAACTCTACTACTCACTTTTCTCTGCAGCACTCCTGTTACTTCTACCCGCTGAGTTGCCGGCACAGCGCCTTTATCAGCCGTTGAGTCGCGGTGTCGTGGCAGTAAACCGTTCTGGCAGCTCCATACGAAGCGTTACTTCAAGTGGCGGTATAGGAAACCTCATCTCGTGGCGCAAGCTTGCACAGGAACCCGAAGGCACAACGTATAACGTCTACCGCCGCGGACGCGGAGCTACGGAGTTCCAGAAAATGAACTCTACACCGCTGAAAGTTACCAACTATGCACCGTCATCGCTGACATCAGGTACAGAGTATGCTGTCACTGCTATCAGCCCCGACGGTGTTGAGGGACCGATGAGTGCTCCGTTCACTTATACTTCTCAGCCTTATCCTAACGTGTGGTTCAACTTCGATTTCGACAACAAGGTCATTGCCCGCAACGACTATCGCACGAAGTTCGTGTGGCCTATGGACATTGATGGCGACGGTGAGTATGATGCCGTTGTCTGCGACCGATTATATACAGGTGCCAATGCCGGTGAAAAAGAGGATGACGCAGAGAGCCAGTCTGATAATACTGCCACGACCAGTCATAAGCTTCAGGCATACAAGTTTGACGGAACGTTGCTATGGACTGTTGACATGGGGCCGAACGTCAATATCAGTAGCGGACAGAATGATATGGTCGTAGCCTGGGACATCAACTGTGACGGGCGTTGTGAGGTGATGATAAAGGCGAGCGACGGTACACGTTTCTGGGACAAGGCCAACAACACATGGGGTAAGTATGCCAAAGGCAGCAGCAGTGCTGATACTGACGGCGATGGTGTGGTGGACTACCGTAGCCATTCTACGCGTGTCCCGCCATTTTATGTGTCTGTCATCGATGGCGAGACGGGTGCCGAGATTGACTGCAATGAACTGAAATACAGTGAGGTACACGACGGTAGTGATACGTGGGGACGCAATACCCGTGCCAAGTACATGAGCTTCGGCTACGCTGTCATGGACGGCCACTTCGCCATCTGCTATCTCGACGGCATCCATCCGTCGCTTGTCATGGAGTGCCTGGACCGCGACAACAACAAGTCACACCACAACTACGTCTTCTCGTGGGAGTACGACTGGACAGGCGGCACACCCACTAATTGGCACCACGACAAGACATGGAGCCGCAATGACAAGTCGCCCTGGCCCGCAGAGTTCCATCAGCTGCGTGTGGCTGATGTCGATGGCGACGGCACGGACGAGATGATACAGGGCGGCTACTCCGTGAACCCAAAGAACGGTTGGTTCCGTAGCCCCGGCATCGGACATGGTGACCGCTTCATCCTGAGTGACATCGACCCCGACCGTCCCGGTCTTGAGGTCTATGCCATACAGCAGAGCGCCCTGCTTGGTCAGCTACTCTACGACGCAGCGACGGCCGAGCGCATCAAGGAGTGGTACCTGCCCTCGGTCTACGATGTCGGTCGTGGAGCCTGCCTCGATATCGATGCCTCGCGGAAGGGGTACGAGATACTTAGTTATACGGACGAATTCATCTATGACTGCAAAGGCGAGAAAACCGGTCAGACACGTTCTGGCTCAATGTTCGAGGGTGTATGGTGGGACGGACGGCTACAGCGTGAATGGCTCAACTCGCCGGGTGGTTCTGGCTGGGGAACGAACCTGATGATTACACGTGTACTTGGCGACCGTCTTTGTGAGTTTTCACAAGAGTCCAGTTGGGCCACCCATGGTGCCACGGGTACGCGCCCAGCTTTCATGGGCGATATCATCGGCGACTGGCGCGAGGAGATTATTCTTGCCAAACAGAATGCCGAAAGTTGTACGGGACTGGTTGGCTATACCACTAATATACCGACATCTTATAGCATCTACTGTCTGCAGCAGGACCCGCACTACCGTGGCGACTGCACCACCCGTGGTTACTATCAGCATCCTAATACCGGTTTCTATCTGGGTGGCGGAATGTCCATGCCTCCGTTGCCGCCCGTCTACGAGAGCGACCTTCGTTATAAGGGCAATGGACAATATTCAACATTTGACATGACGGCAGATGCCCCCTACGCAGAAGGAAAGAGTGTACTGTTTGACCTCTCGGGCGATAACTCTGTGGCTGTTGCTCCATCATCACCCCTCCAACCCTCCATGCTGTATTTGATGAATCCGCGTGGTCATGACTATTTATTCCAGGGTGATGTTACAGCAGGAAAGGGTGGACTGATAAAGTCGATGCAGGGCACTGCCACTGTCAACGGCACCTTGGGACACACTGGAAAGACAATCATCAGCGAAGGCACACTGGAAGTCAATGGTACCATTGCCGGTCCTGTTGAACTGCGTGCCAGGGGAACGCTCGGCGGTCGTTTTACACTTCAGGACACCATCACTTTTGAAGGCGCATTGAACTACGAAGGATGCCGACTGAAGGCCGGCGGTGACGTCATCAGCAGCGAGAAGAGTATGGTGCTGCCAGGCGAAGTCTATCTGGAGATTGATGCTGTCATGCCACAGCCAGGTAATCCTCTCAGTGGCTACCTCCAGGTAGAGGGCGACCTCACCTTCCGCGGAACCAATTACGTCACCGTCAACCTTGGTTCTAAGGACTTTGCAGAGTACGAGATTGCGCGCTGTACGGGAACACTCACCTGCGACGTGACGAAGTTAAATACACGCGGCCTGGAAGGCATCAACTACGACCTGGAGGTGAGAGACAACCGGTTGCTACTCATCATCCATGACAGCCGTCTTGCCGCCGACGGCGTTGTCTGGACTGGTGCTCTAAGCAATGTATGGGACTATAAGAAGCAAAACTTCTCATTCAACGGCTCAACTCCTACTGCCTTCGTCAGCGGCGATGGCGTTGTCTTCAACGACCATGCGGCAAGTACGAATGTCAGTGTGCCGGAGATGATGGTTACAAAGGGCGTTTCGTTCGACAGCGGCACCTACACACTCTCGGGCGATGGTGGCCTAAGCGGCGAAGGCGGACTGACCGTTAACCCGGCAGCAAAAGTCACACTCAACAACAAGTATAGTGACTACACCGGTCCGACAATTGTCAACGGCGGAACACTTACCGTGCCGAATTTCTATGACGGAGGCCAGCGCAGTGCCCTTGGCGCTGCAACGTCCGCTCAGGGCAATCTACAGATCAAGAACGGCGGTATACTGGAACTCTCTCGTGACAATATGGGTACCGACCGCCAGATTACCGTCACCGATACTGCCACCATACGCATTGCGCAACAGAACAGCGCACTGTCGCTGAAAGGAAAGGTCGGCGGTACGGGGTACCTTATTAAGGACGGTGCTGGACAGTTGAACTTCACCTATGGAGGCGCTAATGATTTCGCAGGGCTTATAGTGAAACGGGGAATAGTAGCGCAAGGTGCATGGAACAGTACCTTTGGGCGCTCAGGCTCACCGATGGTACTGGCAGGTGGCGAGGTACATCAGATTGACGTGAACAGCACGTCTACGGTACCAACCTTCAACCATGCCGTCACTGTTCAGGAGGGAACAACGAACCGTATCCTCGGTTCGTCGCGAGGGAAGATCAACGGCAGTCTTAAGGGTAAAGGCAACCTCACGGTAGAGACGCGCTATGTGCGCTGTGACGTGGGACTGAACCTCTCAGCTTTCGAGGGTACGCTGAACGCCAAGGGCTCGCAGTTCCGATTGATGACCAATGTAAACGACCTGAGCAAGGGACGGCTGAAGGTTGATGCCGACACATGGATAGCTTTCTTCAATGCCGGCAGCGGCAACGAGGCCAGCGGGACGCTGAAGATAGGTGCTATTGAGGGAACTTCTGCTACGGGTAGCCTCGGCGGAGGCTCCAGCAGTTACGAGATTGGCTACCTTAACACCGATATGTCCTATAGTGGTCTCTTCACGGCCAACTCTATAACTAAGGTGGGCACTGGTAAGCTGACGCTGCGTACTGCCGGGCATACCTCGCCGATAACTATCAGTGGCGGTTCCTTGGAGCTGGCCTCTGCGGCCACCACGACGGGTGTGATAACTGTTGGCCGTGGGGCAAGACTCTATGGCTCAGGCAAGGCAGCCAACATCACCGTAAGCCGTGACGGCACTCTTTACGGCGGAACAGAGACGGTGCCCACTGGCGTGCTGCGTGCCGATAATATAACGCTGACCACAGGTGCAACTCTCGTTGTACGTCTTGGTGCAACCTCGGGTAACAGTCGGCTCACCGTCAGCGGACGTATCATCCATACCTCCGATACGCTGCTCGTCAGTATCCCCGAGGGCCGTCGGCTCTCCGAGGGCGATGAGTTGACCGTATTCTCCAGCGGCTTTACCAGTGCCACAGGTAATCCGCTGGTTAAGACGGTAGCTGCAGATGGAGCAGAGTACACCTGGGATGCCTCGACACTGAATACCGACGGCAAGATCCGTCTGATAGGTGTTGTCACTCCCGTCAGTCGTCTGGCGATGAGCGATGTCCCTGTCGATGTCTTTACGACAGACGGCATACTGCTCCGTAGCCGTGTGCCTGCACGCCGTGCTCTCGATGGTCTGCAACATGGAGTCTATGTTGTGGACGGTCGTAAGGTGATGAAATGAACGAAAAAACTATATGAGAGACGTGAAATACCTTCTGGTGCTCGTCGCCATTCTTCTTGGTGGCAAAGCAGCAGCTAATGGGCAAGGCGATGTCGTGTGGTACGACGGAGAACACCCTGTGACCTACGAGATCGTGGGACATGTTGATCCAGTGGTACGTCTGGCTCTGCGTATGTTCTGTGGCGACATCGAACAGGTGACAGGGCAGCGGCCTGTCGCGGTGAAAGGTGGCACCGTGCGTGTCATACAGCGGCGTGGCACTGACGACGGATTCCGTATGAGTGTCGACGACCGTGGACGCATCGTCGTCGAAGGGCATAATGCCAGGGGTACAGCATACGGACTGCTTGAGCTAAGTCGCATGGCGGGTGTCTCTCCGTGGGTGTGGTGGGGCGATGTTGTACCTGCACATTCCTCGCGTCTTGCCTTAAGGCGCGACTTCGTCGTCGACCACACACCGTCGGTCGACTACCGTGGCATCTTCATCAATGACGAAGACTGGTCTATACGCAGGTGGAAGGTCCCATCTGATGGTTGTACTATAGGTAATGACATCTCTGCCAGCAGTCTCACAGACTCCGGCGATGGTGAACAGGGACGCATGGGGCCGCTGAAGTACCGTCGTCTCTTCGAACTGATGCTGCGTCTTCGTGCCAACACTCTGTGGCCTGCCATGCATGAGGGTACTGAGGGTTTTTTCACCGTTCCCGGCAACAAGTCGCTTGCCGACTCCTTCTCTATCGTCATCGGCACGAGTCATTGCGAGCCGTTGCTGCGCAATAACGTTGCGGAGTGGGATGTCAAGCAGCGTGGACCATATAACTACATTACTAACGGGCAGGCCGTGCGACAGTACTGGGCTGAACGGCTGCGTGAGGTACGCGGTTCCAAGGCACTGTTTACCTTGGGTATGCGCGGCATACACGACGGTTCCATGGAAGGTGTGAAAACGCCAGAGGAGAAACTCAATGGGTTACAAATGGTGATTGACGACCAGCGGAAGCTACTTCGTAACCATTACTCTAAGGATGTCGAGTCGGTGCCGCAGGTCTTCATTCCATATAAAGAGGTTCTTGAAATCATGGAGAGCGGACTACGTGTGCCCGATGAAGTGACACTCATGTGGTGTGACGACAACTACGGATACCTCACTCGTCTGCCTGACAGTATCCAGCAGCGGCGACGGGGGGGGGGAGGTGTCTACTACCACCTTTCTTATTGGGGACGGCCTCACGATTATCTGTGGTTAACAACCACACAGCCGGGACTCATTTATCACCAGATGCGCTCTGCCTACGACCATAATTGTCGGCGGCTATGGATAGCCAATGTCCATGATCCAAAAGTTGCCGCATATCAGCTTGAGCTGTTCCTTGACATGGCGTGGGACATAAATTCCGTGAGCGATAGCACCGTGTCTGTCGCATCTGTCGGCAGACATGAAAAACTCACTGTCGCTGATCATCTGAAGCAGTGGCTCGTGACGCAGTTTGGCGGCGTCGTCGGCAATGCTGTTTTTCCGGTCATGAAGGAGTATTACCGCCTCTGTGCTGTACGCCGACCAGAATTCATGGGATGGACGCAGGTGGAACTCGACAAGAAGCGTTTTCCGGGCGGTAAGTCGGTACCATCGCAGACTGAGTTTTCGCTTGTCGAGGCCTATGCACGTATGAACGACTTCGCGCGTATAGAGGCCACCGTCGATGTCTACAGCCATCTTGTACGAGACCACCGGCAAGATGCTTATTTTGCCCATGTCCTCTATCCTGTTCATGCCGCAGCGGCTATGACGCGAAAGATGCTCCTCGGCAGTGTGGACTCCCTTGAGTGTCGGCGTGCCTTCGATGAGATACAATCGTTGACAGCACGCTACAACTCCCTTGGCAGTGGTAAGTGGCAGTACCTCATGTCTGCGGCTCCGCGGGCTCTGCCTGTGTTTGGCGAGGTGTACACTGCCTTGCCGCAACACCCTACGCCGGGCCTTATCACCGCACGCAATGCATGCGACTACCAACAGGTGAGAGCAACGGTACAACCACGAATCATACCGATGCTTGGACACTCGATGCAGGCTGTGGATCTACCGCGAGGTGCGACGCTCGTCTATGACTTCGACTGTCGTTACAGTGGAGATGCTACACTCTACACGGCACTCGTCCCTACACAGCCTGCCGGCTGTGGCGATCTGCGCTACCAGGTAGTTATTGACGAGGGGCAGCCAATAGTAATCTCACTGAAAGAACCATACCGTTCGGAGCAGTGGAAACTCAACGTCTTACGTGCACAGGCATTGAAAAAGACCACCATAACCCTAACACCAGGTTCCCACCGCCTCTATATCAAGGCTCTTGACGACGGGATAGTCTTCGATCAGTGGATGATTCATACCTCCGCCTCGCCTGCTTTCTATGAGATACCGGTTCGAAGAAGTTGCGAAAAATAGAAAACAGGTTATAGTCGTCGGCCGATGACAGACGTGCGTATGGTGCGCGATTCATCATCGTGTTCCTCGCTATCAAGCATGCTGACCGCACATAGGGCGACGGTGACATTGTCGAAACCACCGGCGCGTAGGGCAGCCGATACAAGGGCGTTACAACACTCTGCAGAATTAGTAGTGTTGTCGTCGAGTATGTGTTCAATCTTCTCATCGCTGCACATAGATGTAAGGCCATCTGTGCAGAGGAGCAGAATGTCGCCGTGGCGCAGGTCGTAGATGCGTGTCTCGGGTGTTGCTTTTTTGCTGTCATCGCCGAGACAGCGGCTGATAACGTTGGCCATAGGGTGGTCGTGGGCATAGGCAGGATCCAGTTCGCCGCGGTCTATCAGTTCCTGTACGTAAGAATGGTCCTTTGTCAAGTGAGCCAGACCGCGCAGGGAATTGTAGACGTAACAGCGGCTGTCACCACACCAGCTGACATATGCCTTGCCGTCGTAGAGCCATGCCAGGACTATGGTCGTACCCATGCCTTTTGCCTCGTTGTTACTCTTGGCTATGTTAAGGATGTGCAGGTCGGCGGAATGTATTACTTCGCAGATGAAGTTAACTATGGTAATCTCTGACTCCACAGCCATG
>Ga0247609_10002780_pt1 | contig 18180 bp, 25 predicted proteins | sample 172DNAGHGlowgp2_FD_193487 | JGI IMG/M metagenome (GOLD analysis project Ga0247609, IMG submission 193487) | Sheep rumen microbial communities from Palmerston North, Manawatu-Wanganui, New Zealand - 1728 DNA GHGlow gp2 | ecosystem: Host-associated > Mammals > Digestive system > Stomach > Rumen ...
GTGGGACCTATAGATTTGGGCGCCCCCGTCAGTTTTCCCACATTGTTAAAAAAATAACTTATAGATGTTCACAAAAAGTTCATAAAATATGCTATATTTGTTCATATTTGCAGCGTATAATTCTAAGTGTAGATAAGGAAAGGGGGTACCGGTCATGACGGTACAAGCTACAAGAATGTCGAGAGGAAAGGCAAGATTTCTTAACTATGAGAACGTCAAGTCAATACAGCCTTGTGTGTATACTGACATTGACGGACACAAAACCGACGCATATAGACTGTATTTTTCCGATGGTACCGCTATTATAATTCCGGATCCTTGGAAACTGTGGATAACGGCTTGAATGTTTCAGCCTATGCCGTCAACACGTTTGACGGCATACACGGGAACATTCCCAAGAATACATCAATCAACAACATGAACAAAAAGAAAGGAAGTACTAAAATGAAAATGATTACTCGTACCATCTCTGAAAGCCGTTACACTGTCCGTTGCATGAACGTGAAAACGTGTGAAGTGTCCGACATGGAATACAGCCTTGGCTCTCTCACGTTCAACACGGAAAAGAAAACCCTTGAAGCTCTCCGCTCCCGTTACGAAACCGCTGATTTTAAGCTTGTCGCCATCATCAACAAGCACAGCGTGGACGCCCTCTACGCCATGACGGAAGAAGCCTTTATCCGTAACGCTATCGCCGTCAAGGACGTGAAAGAGGCACGTGAATACTTCAAATCTCACGGTGAAGAGATTGAAGAAGTCTGAAAAGACTTCTTCATTCTCTCGAATGTTTCAGCCTATGCCGTCAACACGCTTGACGGCATATACGGGAACATTCCCGACAAACTAAATAAAGGAGGTGTAAACAATGGAAAAGAAAGACTATCGTCTTGCCAGTATGCCAAGCGCACAATGTCACGTCGTGATTAAGCGCTACGGCGAATCCGATAACAGCGAATCGGCCATTGAAGTGGAGCTTTGGAGCTACGCAACGCACGTTTTGACGATCTCGTATTCGCATGACGGTGTTTTGAAGCTTGAAGCAAGCGGCACCTACAGCGTTACCACAGCGCGCCACATCAATCGTTTTACAACCGAGTTTTTAGGGTCAAATTACTACCATAAAGTTAAAACAGCAATTAACGGATTTGAGTATTTTTATGTGGTGTTTGTAAGAAAATGTGAGGACTTAGATCCTGTTAAAACATCGTTTTTTAGTGCAATTCAGCGTTACAATGTAAGCGGAAAGCGCTTTTATGGGCGGTATTGATTATGAAATACTACAGAGCGAACAAAGACGCATACGATCACTTCAACAAGAGCTCACTCATAAAGGGTGAGCTCTGCACCCCAAAGGAACGTGATATTCTGTTTCGTTACATAGCAGACGATGCGTTTGATACGGTAGAAGTAAAGAAAACAGAAACTCATACATTCTTTGGTGCACGCTTTCCAGACGATAACGCAACAGTAATAGTCTACAAAGAGAAAGGATGTTTACGATGAAAGACATAAGAGAGCGCATAAACGATCTTACAGATGAAGATGCAACGAGGCTTGCAATAGCGCTTGACAGCTTTAAATGCACCAGCCCAAATTACCCATATTGCGATGGTTGCCCCCTATGTAACTCAGATGGCAGTTGTTTAACTATACTTCTCATTACTCGCGTTAAACGTGGTAAATGTTGAGCGTTCCAGCCTATGCCCACAGCGTTCAATCTGTGGGTATACACGGGAGCGTTCCCGAGAAAGGAAAATTGAATAATGCAGATCACAGTATACAGCGGAACAGGTGGCACAACCATTCTTTCCAGATATCTCGACGTAGAAACTGCAACGATCAACAAAGACGGCAGCGTTTCCTACACGGGCACCATGGAAAATCCTGACGGTCAGCGTATCATCACTCTCGCCCCGTCCATCAACCGCATCGTTATCGAAAGAGAAGGGAATGAATAAAGCATGATCGACCCTTGCAAAATCAGAGCTTTATCGCGTTCGCAACTCAGGGAGTACAGACACTTTGACCTCGACTGTGAAGGTATGAGCTGTTACGATTGCCCCTTAGGTATGGAGCCAGTCAGAGCCAAACTACCCAGCGGACAAGAGTTTGTCTATCGCTGTTCCAGCGCTTACGCAAACTATCTGTTGAGGAACGACAAATGACAAGAACAGACTTACTCTCAATAGCGAACCAAATCGTAAAATCCCCAATAGACGTTTACGATGATGCAACAGGCAAAGCTACGATCTACACCGGCTTATACCACAAGCGTCCAATAGGGATTTTCGTATCCTCTCACCGCATTATAGCGATATGCTACAACAAGGTCATGTACTTCATAAACCAGTCCAGCAAGCGAACGCAGGGGAGCTTAACCGCTTTCTACAATGACAGAAACTGTACCACAAAAGTTTTCCTCTACCCCAACTCCGTATATCTCTACAAAGACTCCACGGGCTGCGTCTCAGACACAGAAGAAAAGAAAATCGCTTACGAACAAGACTACTCCAACGTAATCCCCATAGGTCTGTGATATCAACTTATGCGCATGATCTATCGTGCGCATAGATGGGCACCACAGCCCAAATACAAAATAGTGTCTACACGCACGCAGACACAAACAAGAAAGGAGCCATAAACAATGGCAAAAGAAAGCATGATTACCCGCACCATCCGTAGCACCACCGCAACTGTTCTCTGCCTCGACATTGACAGCGGAGAAGCCTGCAACCGCACCTTCACCATTCCTCGCCAGCCCAAGAAAGAGAAAGAGATTCTCCAGTTTGCCGCAAAGGAGCTCGCTGCAACCGAGCCCTCTGTGCATCCGGTCCATGTCGTGGAAACTCTCGTTTCTGAGGACCTGTACGGCATGCCCGAGAGCAAGTTTCTTGCGAACGCTGAGAAGATCACCCGTCCCGTCAAGCAGTAATCTAAAAGGAGGATATAAACAATGGAAGGCTACAATGCGAAAGTTACCTACATCAGCAAGGACATTCCTGTGAAGGAAAAGATCAAGCTGAAAGACACCAGCAACGCTATCTCTCTGGACACCGCAACCGCTGAATCTCCGCTCGTGATCGACCCTGACTACTACGCCGTGGTTGAAGTCCACAATGAGAAGTCCGAAGATAAGGACTACAAGAAGTATGTGATCGTGGATACTGACGGCAACAAGTTCGTCACCGGTTCCGAATCCTTCATCACCGCTTTCCGTGAGATTGCCGATGATATGGCGAACGAAGCACCCGGCGAAGGCTACAGCATCCAGATTTACCGCAAGCCCAGCGCAAACTACAAGGGCAAAGAGTTCATCACCTGTTCTCTGGTTTGAGAGCATAAAAGGGGAGTTGGCATAAAAGCCAACTCTCCTTAGTTAAATTAAGGAAGGTGTTATTGTGGCAAAGCGAGACAATTCACCTAAAAAGAGACAGACAGCCAAAAAGCTAACAGGCAATCAGCGAGAATGGCAGCATCAAGTTGCAAACCTAAAGCGTAGGATCAGAGACTTACAAGGGCTTGGCGCAGCAGTTGACTTTCAGATACCGCAGATGCCGACCGACAAGAAAGGCAATCCCGTTGTAAGGAAAAGAGATATTCAGCGCATCAAAAATATCACAAGAAAAGAACTTTTGAAGCATGCATACCAAGAAGGTCAGTACGGTGAAGCAGTACAATTTCAGCCACCAGAGCGAGGAAAAGCCAAGCAAAGGCGAAAAGAAGTCAAATTAAAACGCTGGCTTGAAGAGCGAGAAAACCAACCCACCATTTTCGATGAAGATTATCAAGATGATGAAGGTGATTATTGGTTTGAAGGCGATTACAACCCCGATCTTGATTACGCAAAGCCAGTAGAAATCTATGATGTTGAGATAGGCAATTTGCGTGCTCTGATATACGACATTGCTGATGATGAAATAGCAGAAAAACTAAGCGCAATACTTGATAAAGCCATAGCTGACAAAGGTGCAAATGCTGTTGGAGAGGTAATCGAAAAACGCTACTCAGAATTAAGAGAGGCAGCACAGCAAGCATTAATGTACAAAGGGCTCTCAAAAGGAGCAGGAGCTATAACATCATTTGCTCAGATTCTTACCAGCGAGCCACTTTCATTCGGTGAGTTAGCAGATTTAGAACGGGCCAATGACTTCAATGACAATTTTGATGCCCCGTAATGAAGCAAAGAAAGGCCAGAGTATTTGTTGCAGACTTTGAGACAACAGTATACTCAGGTCAGGTGCACACCGAAGTGTGGGCAGCCGCTATAGTAGAATTGTTTACCGAAGATGTTCATGTATTTCACAGTATAGGTGAGCTATATGAATACATGAAGTCATTAAAGTGTAACATAAGATGCTACTTTCACAATTTGAAGTTTGACGGTTCCTTCTGGCTATCATATTTATTGACAGACCTTGAGTACAGGCAAGCATCAAGAGAATGGACAGATGAAAACGGTGGTTTTCATGTCAAGTGGGTAAAAGAATCATTAATGACAAGTAAGTCATTCCAGTATTCAATATCAGACATGGGCCAATGGTACACCCTAAAAATAAAAGAAGGGCAGTACATGATTGAGTTAAGAGACTCGCTAAAACTATTACCATTTTCCGTAAAGAAGATCGGCAAGTCTTTTGGCACAAAGCACAAGAAGCTCGATATGGAATACCACGGTTTACGCTATGCAGGGTGTGAGATAACGCCCGAAGAAGAAGCCTACATCAAGAATGATGTGCTTGTCGTTAAAGAAGCAGTAGAGATAATGTACGAAGAAGGACACGACAAGCTAACAATTGGTTCGTGTTGCCTGACTGAGTTCAAAAAGACTGTAGACAAATGGGATTACAAGAGATTTTTCCCAGACATATACGCCATTCCTCTTGACGAAAGTTATGGCTCACCAAATGCAGGTGAATACGTAAGGAAATCGTACAAAGGTGGATGGTGTTATGTAGTAGAAGGAAAGGCTAAAAAACTAAAGCATAATGGCACAACAGCCGATGTTAATTCCCTGTATCCATCCATGATGCACAGCGAATCGGGAAACAGATATCCTGTAGGCGAGCCGCATTTTTGGAAGGGTGATATCCCCGAAGAAGCAAAGCAATCTAACAGATATTATTTTGTTAGGTTGCGAACACGTTTTTATTTGAAGAAAAACAAGCTGCCCTTTATTCAAATGAAACACACCTTGAGGTATCAGGGAAATGAATGTCTAAAAACATCAGACATATTTCATGACGGAAAATACTATCGCTCTTTTATAGATCACGATGGTATAGAAAAGCCAGCAACAGTAACATTAACTTTAACTATGACTGACTATCAACTTTTGCAAGAGCACTACACACTAAAAGATTTAGAGATACTGGACGGATGTTGGTTTTATTCTGAGATAGGACTATTCGATGCTTACATAGACCACTATAAGGAGATTAAGATGAACAGCAAGGGTGCAATACGTGAGCTTGCAAAGCTATTTCTTAATAACCTTTACGGTAAAATGGCAAGCAATACGAATAGTTCATTTAAGTATGCCTATGTTAAAGACGATAAAACTATCGGATTCATCACGATTGATGAAGAAGAAAAACAACCGGGTTATATACCTGTCGGAAGTGCCATTACAAGTTATGCCCGTAACTTCACAATCAGAGCTGCGCAAGCAAATTATTATGGAGTCGGAAAGAGAGGGTTTATCTACGCTGATACAGACAGTATACATTGCGATCTTGAACCAGATGAAATCAAAGGAATAACAGTACACCCCACAAATTTCTGCTGCTGGAAACTTGAATCGCAATGGGATGTAGCTATCTTCACAAGACAAAAGACATACATAGAGCACATAACACATGAGGACATGGAGCCGATAGAGAACCCATATTACAATGTAAAGTGCGCCGGTATGCCTGATAAATGCAAAGACCTATTCACAAAATCCCTAACTCTAACTACCGAGCAAGTAAAAGAATTGCGCAGCAAAAAAGACAAGACCGAAGATGAAAAATTCTTAGCCGAGGGAAGAAAAACCATCAAAGATTTTGACATTGGTTTGTGCGTTCCCGGCAAGCTAATGCCCAAACGTATCAGAGGCGGGACAGTTCTTGTAGAAACTACATATCAAATGAGGTAACGCTATGAGTGTTCCCGAAAGGCCACAGCACCCTATGTGGTATATCTTGCACTTAGAAGGTGTCTGGTGCAAAGGTAAAAGAGAAAGATGCTACAAGGGAAACATTAAAGCATGCAAAAACTGCAAATATTACAACAGAAAGGGAGTAAACTAATGGCGCAACAGATGGTTAACGGATCAAAGTATGACGGCAGCGTAACGCTTACGCAGAGAATGTCAAATCGTTATGCTGTAGTCAGTGACCCCTTTACCGGTAAACACAAGAAGCCTCAGACCAAAGAAGCGTTAAAGAAGCGCAAAGAGCATTGGTTTTTAAGGCACAAAATGCAAAAGGAAGGGCTGCTATGAATCCTAAGGATCATTTCATATCTGTATTTGACTATCTTGTAGACAGAGAGGGAGTAAACAATCTCTTAGATTGGCTTGAAACGACTGATTTCTTCACAGCACCAGCAAGCGCCAAGTATCATGGTGCTTATGAGGGTGGTTTGTTAGAACACTCTCTTGAAGTATACAACTACATAGTAGACATAGACAAAGCATTAAAGCTACACCTCCCATTTGATTCACTTGCAATCGTTGCTCTGCTTCACGATGTATGCAAAGCCAACTTCTATACAAAAGAGACACGCAACCGGAAGTGCTACGATCCCGACAAAGTATCCCTTGCCTCTGCCAAGCAAATCAAAGAGGACAACAACGGCTATTTTATATGGGAGAGCTATGAAGCATACGTCATAAACGAACGCTACAAGTTTGGAGGGCATGGAAGTAAATCAGTATATTTGATTATGCAGCACATCGACCTGACACCCGATGAAGCGGCAGCCATAAACTGTCACATGGGCGCATGGGATAAGTCACAGTATAGTGATCCCTCTGGTGTGTATGAAAGCAATCCTCTTGCTTTCGCCTTACATCTTGCAGACGAATGTGCAACCTTCCTTGCCAAGAAATGAAAAAATACCCTATGGCATATAGCCATAGGGTATTTCTATATCTAACACGTTTGTATGTTACAAGCGATCAGCGAAATCGGAAGCCCTGCCAGCATCATTTAAGATGTGCTCTCTGAGAGGGTTCAAGTAACAAGGACAAACGCAGATACCTTAATATGAAAGGGCTGTCAGAATCGCCTCCTTGCATTTCAAGTCCTTGAACCTGAAACAGCCCTTTTCAAAGTACCACCTTAACTGGGTAAGGAACATATCACTACGCTTTAACATGACATAGTTAATGTCATGATCCTCCGTGGTTACTGTCAGCTTGTAGGGATATGTGCTGTCAGGGCGATCATCACAATAGATGATACCATTTTCAGCGTACTCACGGATTGCATACTCCTTACCCTTATATTTAATAGTAGCAAGATACTTGCTTACGCCGCTGATCTTGTCAACAAAAGCATTGTTGTCATTCAAATACGTATTGGCGGCAGCGTACCCTACATACTTTTCAGAACTAAACGCTCTGTTAAATGCGCTTGTCTCCTGTGCCTGAGCAGCGCTTTCAACAAACCCCTGTTCAAGCACCCAACCTTCACCCCTCAGGAATTTAGTCTTAGGGTTAAGTCTGATGCTGATATCAAGAGATACATAATAAGGGTTAATAAGCGTCACAGCATTGGAAAGCATATAGACAGGCACATACCTGACTTGCTTTCCCTGTCCTCTTGCAATAGAAGTGTGAACAGAAATAAACTTCTGAACTTCATTAGGACAATAGTTATTTGTTTCGCTTTGAAATTCATCGAACAGCATAGAATCTGTATCACTCAGCAAGTGAGACAGACGCTTGATCTGATCCGCTTTGTTTAATGCAATGGCGTATCCACAAGGCTTAGCTTCTTCCCATCCCGGAGACTGAATATAAAGCTCATAGTATACGCCTTTAGCCATAGACTTTTCAGTCATGACAAAGTATGGGAAGAACAGACTTCCGATATCCTTGAAGAACTTGTTTGCTACATCTTTCAGTTCATAATTGAACCTATAGATCAGACAAAATTTCTTCCCATATTTAAGGAATCTATTTACAAGCATACGCCCGAAATAGGTGGTTTTGCCTGCGCTGCGATTGCTTGTACACAGATAAAGCTCAGGTTGATTACCATTAATATCCATAAGGGAGAGCAGTTTTGCGCCGTCATAATATGTTGGTGTTTGTAATTCTTTTGTCATCTTTACCATCCTTTCTACGATCATTATATCAAATAACTCTTGACTTGTCAACCACTTTTTGATATAATAAGAGGGAAGAAAGGGGGTGTGAGAGTGGTTATGCCGATCACATATACCGTCCCAATGAAACTTTGTATTGTCACGGTATTATTCATCTTAATGGATATTATCGTGGGAGTTATCAAAGCGTTCAGTAAGACGGGCTTTAAGTCTCTCAAAATGAGGGAAGGACTGTTCCATAAGCTGGGTGAAATTCTGTGCGTAGCATTTGGCATTGTGTGCGAGATCAGTTTTCCGGCTGTTGGTATAACAGTTAATCTCCCAATCGTATCCACCATTTGCATTTATATCGTGCTCATGGAAACCGGCAGCATCGTCGAAAATCTTGCTATCATTTCTCCTAATGTTCACAATCTGCTTGGCAAGGTTTTTGATGGGTACAAGAATGAAGGTGAGCAGTAATGGCATGGCATGCCAAACCATCAGGTGGATATGATCCATCCAGCACAGAGGGAACCGAGAACATATATGAAATGCACTACCTATTAGATGATAACGGATACAGCACAGAAGCGCAAGCCGGTATCGTAGGAAACGTTATAGGTGAGAGTGCGTTGAATGTATGGCGTTGGCAAAGTGACAGAGTAAGCCTTAAATATGGCGGCTACGGGCTCTTCCAGTTCACAGCGAGTACAAACGCTGCAACAGACCGCTATATAGAAGTCTGTTCGTCACTCCCTTACTACGCACCGAATCTCTCTACCTCACAAGTGACACCCGGCGCATTGGCAACGGATGCTATTTGTCAAATGAATGTGTTTATGACAGATTATCTGCACAAATGGTATCCCAGAATATGGCGTTCATACTGGCCAGCCAATGCTACATTGCGAGCTAAGGTAAACGCTATTCTGACAAGATGGGGAAACGGCAGCACGCTTACTATGGAGCAGTTCAAGCAAATAACTGTCATAGAAGATGCTACCATAGCTTTTCTTGGAGCTTTTGAGGGTCCTGCATACCCTGACTATCAGAATCGTGTTAACAATGCCAACTTAGCATATAATATAATCACAGGAGCACCACCCGGCCCCGGCCCCGGCCCTTCACCAAGCACAAGAACAAGTATGCCACTATGGATGATGTGCAAACCTATAAGAAGGAGATTTTAATATGCCCATTTTCAATTCAAGAGAAGAGCTTGCAAGTAGGCTCAATACCATGTTTGCAGACAGAAACGATGATGAGGCCCTGAGTTTCATCCAAGATACGCTTGAAACTTACGATCATCACAGCGCAAACGAAGGTGGTATGTCTCAGGCTGAGCATGACCGCCTTATGGCTGAACAGGATAATGCGTGGAGGAACCGCTATAAACAGGCTTTTCTTTCTGGCAATCCTGATGCGGCTCTTGGCGATAACCACAAGCCGCAGAAAACCTCGCGGGAAGATCCTGCTGATGATGTACCCGGTCATACAGAGGATAATCCGTCCTCTTTTGACGATCTTTTCGGCAACTAAAAAGGAGTGTGATGTAAAATGCCGAATATGCCCACTATTACCACGCTCACCGCTCGCTCTGTTGGCATCATCAATGCTATCAGAAACAATGCCAGCGCTGAGTACTACAACGCTGTGCCCCGCGCACAGGCGACCACCGAGAGCATCCGTGCCGTTGGTGAAGCTATCACCGCTTACCAGCCCCGCATGAATGAGTTCATCAATGCCCTTGTCAATCGCATTGCCAAGGTTGTTGTGACCTCTCGTATGTACACCAACCCTTGGGCCTTTGCCAAGAAAGGTATCCTCGCTATGGGCGAGTCCATCGAGGAAATCTTTGTTGACATTGCCGAGGCCCACCCCTTCGATCCGGAGAACAGCTACCAGAACGTGTTCAAGCGCACTAAGCCTGATGTGCGTTCCATGTTCCATGCGATGAATCTCCAGACCAAGTATCCCGTGACGATCTCTCAGGAGCAGCTTCGTCAGGCTTTCGTCAGCCTTGAAGGTGTCACCGATCTGATCTCCAAAATCGTCAACTCCCTGTACAGCGCAGCCGCTTATGACGAGTTCATCATGATGAAGTATGTCATTGCGCGGCTCGCTCTTGATGGTTCTCTGCCCCTTTCGACCATCGCTCAGGTGACTGATGAAACCAGCGCAAAGAACGCTATCATCGGCATGAAGGCTAACACCAGCAAGTTCGGTTTCATGTCCAACAACTACACCGTTGCTGGCAACAAGAACTTCGTTGATAATAACGACATCTACGTTATTACCACCGCTGATTTTGATGCCATCACCGATGTTGATGTTCTCGCTAAGGCGTTCAACATGGATCGTGCCAACTGGCTGGGCCGTCATGTCGGCGTTGACAGCTTCTCCTTTAATGCTGGCGAGATCGACCGCCTCAATCAGCTGCTGGAGAAGGATGAAGAGTGGCAGACCAGCCCGCTTACCTCTGCTGATCTGGCTAACCTCGCAACCATCACCGCTATCGTCATGGATTCGCAGTTCCTTCAGGTCTATGATGTGCTCAACCAGTTCACCGAGAACTATAACGGCGACGGCCTCTACTGGAACGAGTTCTACCATGTCTGGCGTATCTACAGCGCGTCTCCGTTCGTGAACGTGCTGATGTTCACCAGCCTTGCTAAGGCTGTTACCAGCGTGACCGTTACCGGTGCCAACTCTGTGGCGGCTGGCGCTCGCAGCCAGTACACTGCTACTGTCGTGGCAGGGGCCTTCACCAACGGGGGTGTCATGTGGAGTGTGGACGCTACCGCCGAAGCTGACGGCGTAAGCATTAACCAGTACGGTCTGCTGAATGTCCCGGCTACCGCTACTGTAACCAGCGTCACCGTGACCGCTACCTCTGCCGCCGATCCTACCAAGACCGGCACCAAGTCTGTCACTATCTCCTGATAGACAGATAAACTAAGGGAGACAGGAAACTGTCTCCCTATTCTTTAGAAAGGAGACAACATGGCAACTTCTTTTTACACGTTCGTTGAGCTAATGAGTGGTGTGCCTCTTGACCCACGCTATAATCACACATTAACCTTTAACAGCTTAACTGAACAGCGCAATTACTTTACGACAAAGGTAACTCACAGCTCAGGCAATTTTAGTTTCCTGTCATACCAGAGATATAACAGGGGAGTTATTAAAGTTGAAGCGCCTGTCAGCTTGATGGGTACAGTAAACTATCTGCGTTTCAGCAACTCTAATTTTGCTGGCGAAGGTCAGCTGCATGAAAACAAAAACATCTACGCCTTTATTACTGACATCCAGTACATTAGTGACAGGGTTGTGGCCATCACTTATCAGGTTGATGTATTTCAGACTTGGATGTTTAATTATACTATCAACCCCTGCTATGTTGAACGTGAACACGCTAACTCCGATAATCTTGGTGATAACCTTGTTCCGGAAGGGCTGGAAACTGGCGAATATATCGTGCAGCACGCCGAGGCTATTGATAAGTGGTCGATGAATAACGCATTTTATGTCGTTTCAGCCACTCAGAAACCTGACGGTACGCTTGGTGCCACTATCATAGCTAATACACCAACAGTAATGTGCGCTACATACTGTGATGATGATGCAGCTCTGTTAAGGTTGATTAACCAGTACATAGCTGGCGCTACAGCAAATGTCGATCCTATCATCAATGTCACTATGGGGCCAAAGTGGGAAGGGGCAAGTGGCAGTTATTCCGGTCGATATTCTAAGTTATTCTCTCTAAAAGACGACCAAACTATTGGCGTAGGCCCATTTAAGGCACCAGCGCCTATTATGCCGGGTGAGGGGGTGCACTATAAAACATACGTACCTAAGAATAAAAAGCTGCTTACTTACCCGTACAACTTCATGGTATTTGAAGCACCCGATGGTTCAAGCATTGAGCTAAGATTTGAGAATTTCCGTGACTTATCAAAGCACATCACTTTTGATGGGTTTCTTAGCTGCTTTCCGAATGTAGAGACTATGATGATCCCTGTAGGATATGAAGTTACCTATGGAGAACCTGAGGCACGCGATCCAATGTTCGCAATACCCGGTGCGTTTAACAAGGGCCTTAGCTGTAATGCTTACCCTACTATCGGAGTGGCGTCTGACGCTTTCCGCGCTTGGTGGGCGCAGAATAAATATTCAATGCCTATCATAGATGCTGTAAGCAATTCTGTTTATGGACCAACGGGAACGACAGTTAACGATGTGTCAAAACCTGAAAAGGTTTATTCCCCTGCGTTGTTCGACCAGATAGCTCAGAAAAGAGCGTCTATGCCTATATTCTCTGCTATGCCGAGCGATCAGCTTAGCGCAAGTCTGCAAGTAAGCGGACAAGTAGCTGGGGCAGCTTTAAGCATGAGCCCTGCTGCTATTGCAAATGTAGCAGAAGATATTGGTAAGCAGCTTGCAAGCTATTATGGGCATAAAGCTGTTCCTAATACTGTTGCTACAAAGGCAAATAACACCAGTGTTGTACACTCAATAGGGGCTGATTGCTACAAGATTTATTACACCAGAATCAGGCCGGAGTACGCTGAGATCATTGACAACTACTTTACCTGTTTTGGTTACGCAACTCGCAAGGTCAAGCAGCCTAATGTCTTTGGTAGAAGAAGCTGGAACTATGTTCAGACCAAAGGCGCTACCATAGAAGGTGACATTCCTTTTGATGCCAATGAAACCATCTGCAACACGCTTGACCGTGGTATTACATTTTGGCACAACCCCGCAACTATCCATAATTACAATGCTGATAATAGCATTGTATAGAAAGGAGGATATACGTGGCTAAGAAGAAAACTATGCTGGCAGCGCTCACAGACCCGGCGCTTAGTGAACTTCAAAATGTAAGGACTTTTGATTATTATTTCAATCGTCTTTCAAACATCGCGCTTAGTATCTTTGAGTGGGAAAACCTGCCAGATACTGTAGACCCACGCTTTCTTGAACTGAGTATCTATCGTAACGGTATGTGCCTGTTCTTCAAAGACGATGCGATGGATAGGTTCGATGCTCTCCCATGCATGATCGGAGGCACCTTTGATACCCACAACATTCCTATTCTTCGCAGAGCATACGCAGCTAATGGGTATCAGTATGAGTGTGACAACACTAACAGCGTTATCATCTACCACAACTACATGCACGGCGTTCCTTTGTGGGATATTGAAATGTTCGCTATTCGACTTTCCGATTATCAGAGAACTGAGGACGTGAATGTCAGAGCTCAGAAAACTCCAGTCATTACCCTCATGGACGACGATCAGAAAGCTGCATGGGAAAACATCATTCTTTCTTACAATGGTAATGTGCCAATTATCCTTGGTAACAAGTCTATCAATCCTAACGCTTTACAGGTGCTGAAAACAGATGCGCCATTTACGGCTGATAAGATCGAAGAACTCCGAGTACAGGTGTGGAATGACGCTATGTCCTACCTTGGTGTCAGCAACGTGAACGTAACCAAAAAGGAAAGACTTATCACCGATGAAGTGCAGCGTAACATGGGCGGTGTGCTTGCCTCCCGTTACTCTCCGCTTGAAATGCGCAAAATGGCATGTGATGAAATCAACCGTATTTTCGGCCTAAATGTCGATGTGAAATACCGTGAGGATATTCTCGCATACCAGAGCGATATCATTGGTGCAACTTTGGATGATGCTGAGAAGGAGGGATTCACCGGTGAATGATAGAGACAAACTCCAAGAGTTCAGAAAGAAACTTGGATACAGTTACCCGCCTACACTTAGAAAGCTGTGCACAACCCTTACTGGCATGAGCGAAGATGAAAACACCCTTGAACAAATCATCGCTCAGGCTACGCCGCTTATCTTCAACTTCACATATCCTATGTTCAACGAAAATCACAAACAAAGCCTTGAACAGAAAATCATCAAACGATACTTCTTCCGTGAAATCAGCTGCGATAGCGTGGCTGAATGGCAGTTGAGGCTTGATGCCAAGATGAATGAGATCATGCCTTATTACAACAAGCTCTATGAAAGTGTCGGCATGCTTACCGATATCTTTGATGATGTGGATTACACCAGAGAGTTTGGAGAAACCACGGCAGATACTGGCATTGAGAAAACCAAGAGCAGTCAGAATATTGATAACCAGTCTCAGGCTTCCGGAACTTCGTCCTCTAAGAGTACAGATAGTGGCACAAACTTCAATCTGACCGCTCAAAGCGATACTCCTCAGGGGCACCTTGATGGACTACTTAATAACACCTATATGAGCGCTGCTGCAAAAGTGGATGGAAATACCAGTAACAACAGCGAAGGTTCTGAAAGCAGAAGTTCCATGAATAAAGGTAGCAGCAAAACGGACGGCACCTTTGATACCAACACCAACAAGACAGGCAGAAGGGATTATAAGGAAAAGATTAAAGGCAAGATGTACAGCGGCTCTAAAGCTAAAATCGTCATGGAGTACAGAAAAGCTATTCTCAATATTGACGCTGAAATTATCGGTAGGCTGAGTGACCTGTTCATGCTTACTTATCATCCTTATTATGAGGAAGGTGAAGATGATGATTGATATTATCAAATGTGTCGTTAGGGGACAGAGACTTGCTGTCAATGTCCCCCTCATGGCTGATCTTACACTTCGGTATTTCAATGTGCAGGCCACGTTCGATAACGAGTGGGATATCTTCACTCAAAGATGGGTTCATATCCATAAGGTGGATGATCCTAATGTCGGTTCGGACTGGATTCTGGATGCCGATAATAAGATTGCATCCACTCAGATGATTAACCTGTCGGAAGGTGATTGGGAAGTCTGGCTCCACGGTGTTCAGCTTTTACCTGATAACAGCGTTTATCGCAGAATCACTACAGAAATTAAAGTCATTAAGGTCACTAAGTCTGGCACCGCTGGCGGCGTTATCCCTGATATCCCCGAAAGTAACGTGGAGCAAATCACGGCTATCGCACAGGAGGCTCTTGATACCGTCAACGAGTTGAAAGCAGAGGCTGATTCTGGTGCGTTCGATGGGCCTCCGGGGCCTCAGGGTGATCCCGGCCCTGCTGGGCCTGCTGGGCCGCAAGGTGAGCAGGGGCCTGCGGGTGCTACGGGGCCAGAAGGGCCTCAGGGGCCTGCGGGGCCTAAAGGTGATACAGGTGAGCAGGGGCCTGAGGGGCCTATTGGCAAGAGCTTTACCGTTGAGAGAACTGTGGATAGTGCAGCTGATCTTCCAGCTACCGCTGCGGCAGGTACGGCTTATGGCGTAGGTACTGCGCCTCCGTATCATGTGTATCTGTATGACCCTGACGATGGATGGATCGACTACGGTGTAATCGTTCAGGGGCCTCAGGGCGTGCAGGGGCCTGTCGGGCCTCAGGGGCCGCAAGGTGAGCGCGGTGTGCAGGGGCCTCAGGGAGCTACAGGGCCTGCGGGGCCTACAGGTGCTCAGGGGCCGCAGGGTGAACGTGGGCCAAAGGGTGACGATGCGCCTGATGACTATATTCTGGTGCAGAGTACGCAGCCGACAAGTGAGACGAATAAAATTTGGGTTGATAGCGACCTTGAACAGGGGATTGAGATACCCGAAATGAGCGATCTGGACGCTAAGATGGATAACGATGTTATCGCAGCTGAGTTTAGCGAGGAAGAGAGCTATGCTGTCGGTGATTACTGTATGTATCAGGGCAAGCTGTATAAGTGTACTACAGCTGTTCAGAGTGGTAGTGCATGGAATCCAAGCCGGTGGAGCGAAACGCTTGTCAGCAATGAGTTCGGTACAGGTGGTGGAGGGAGCGGAGTTCCTTCTGGTGGTACAACTGGGCAGGTGCTTGCTAAGAGAAGTGCTGCCGATGGGGATGTTGAGTGGACTGATAGGGCCCCTGTTAACCACGCAAGTGCTAACCAGACTTACGGTGTTGGTAACTATAGCAACTACGGCCACGTTAAGCTGACTGATACGCCGAGTTCCGTGTTGCAGGCTGGGGACGGGTTTGCTGCTACTCCCGCTTCGGTACAGGATGCTGTTGACAAGGCTACTTGGGAGCTTTTGTGGGAAAATGCGTCACCTTCAAGTGCGTTCCCTGCGCAGACAATCAGTTTGAATCTTACCGGCTATAAGTTCTTGTTTGTCGATGCCAACCGTGTCGGTGTTGCAAACGATTATAACGCTATTATTGTCCCTAATCTTGTGAACTACAAATTCCTACTTGGTTCCGTGATTGGAACGGCAAACCTAACGAACCGATATAGATTTTTTACTATCGTTTCTGGCGGTTTGCATGCCGACACCGGCCAGACTAATGACAGTGGTACGGCTGATACAAGCTATATTCCATGGCATATTTACGGTATTAAGGGGTGATAATACATGTATGCTCTGAATCTTAATAATGATAATCGCATCTTGTCAGCGTGTGTTGTGCTGCCGTCTACGCCTGAGAGTATGACACGTGTTGACACTCTGCCTGATGGTAATATCATCGACTACCGTCTTGTAAACGGCGAGTATGTATATGATCCTGTTACTACTCCTGAGCCTCCCACTCCTGAGCCTACCGATTTTGACCGCCTTGAAGCACAGGTTACATACACAGCAATGATGACTGACACGCTTTTGGAGGAATAAGCCATGTACGAAAAAATCAAAAAGTGGTATAACATGGGTTTGTGGACTGCTTACATGGTAAGAAACGCTGCAAAGAAGGGCGTTATTACCGCTGAACAAGCGGAGGAAATCATCAATGGGGGTGATGCTGAATGAGCTTTATGCTTTACCCTAATCAGTTTAACATCAAAACAGGCGCTACTTACCAAGGGTTATCAGCTATTAAAGGTGATGTAGGGCCCGCTGGATCGACAGGGCCTGAGGGAGCTGCGGGGCCGCGAGGGCCGGAGGGGCCTCCGGGGCCTCAGGGACCACAGGGGCCTAAAGGTGACGGCATAGGAACTGGCACTTTCTCGCCTCTGGTGGTGATCTCATCTATTAGGCCGTCCGAGCCTGTAGAAAATCTTCTGTGGGCGCAGTATCAGGATATGGCTACAGGGAATGTGTATGTCGTTCCTTCGCTGCCTACTTCTGGTGAGAACGGTGATGTATATGTAATTGCGTATAACCGCAATGCTAACTACATCACTTGGGGTAACGTAGAGCTCAGCCCCGTTGGTGTGTACGTTTATGACGGCGGGTTCCACAGATGCGACGCATATATGTACAAGGATTCAACGTGGAAATTGTGTGGTAAATACCTTGTGGCTGATGGCGTTATAAACGATGAGGCTGCATTCCTGCAAGGCAACAACGCAATTTCCTACGAGACTGTTGACGGCGAGCTTGTGATTACCGTAAGCAATGCAACGACGGCCTTAAATCCCTCTATCCTATTGTTCGGGCCAAGGCGAGCGGCTGGGTATCCATTTATGCTGTATCTGGAGGGCGAGATTGCCGTTAATACTGGCACAGTAATCATGGGATATACCACAGCAACTGCCCCGTCAACCTCAAGCACAGTCCAAGGAAACAGCTATTCGGAAGGAACGATAATCAATCCTACGGCTGTGTGTGGCAGCACCAGCGCAATGACGGCTGCAATTGGTATCACCATGCGCAATGGTTCTAATGTCATTCGGATCAAAAATCTGATTCAGGTTTTTACCGATAATACTCCGTGATATGTGGCTGCATGAAGTTGACTTTTATCTGGTGCTCAGTTCATGGGCTGCTGGAGTTGCTACGGCAGTTGGCGTAATCGGTATCATTGACGTGTTGACCAAGCGCAAGAAATGAATAGTGTGCGGCGTGCTATTGTGCGCCGCATATTTATTCTATTACACGATTTTTGCGTCCAAACTGACGAGGGGCGTTAAATCTATAGGTCCCAC
>Ga0247609_10002781_pt1 | contig 18180 bp, 18 predicted proteins | sample 172DNAGHGlowgp2_FD_193487 | JGI IMG/M metagenome (GOLD analysis project Ga0247609, IMG submission 193487) | Sheep rumen microbial communities from Palmerston North, Manawatu-Wanganui, New Zealand - 1728 DNA GHGlow gp2 | ecosystem: Host-associated > Mammals > Digestive system > Stomach > Rumen ...
TCGATGTTACCCAGCAGTTTGACACGTGCGACCTGCTGTCCGTAGTAGTCGCTCTTGCGGTTGTTGTTCACTTGTAGTACAAAATTTACTGCCATGATGTTAGAAAATTAAAGGGTTAAACATTAAACATTAAACATTACAGATTATGCATTAAGCATTAAAAGGTTGTTTCTCGTGGTATCAGACCAACTTGATTTATCGTTTCCGTCTTTGTATTTCGTCTTCGTTTTATTACAATGCAAAGATACAATTTTTTTCTTGAACTACCAAACTTTTTCGTGTTTATTTTCAGTAATTTATCATTCTATTTCTACTATTCTGGTTTATTCTGAAAAAAGCCGATAAAATTATCAAAATCGTTGATAATTCGGTCAAATTCCGGATTATTGCGTTGGATAATAACGGCAGCATAATTCGAGACACCTTCGGCTACTATTTCTGATACTTTGATGTAATATTTCTCGCTGTGTTCATATTCGCTGAACCATCGTAAGAACAAACGGTCTCGCATGGCCTGTCGGTTATCTCCCGTCTCACACTGGTAAAGCAGTATCTCGGGATTTGACGCAAAGAACTCCTCGATGATGCAGAAAACAGTTTTCCTAAGTTGTTTGTCACCAGGTGAAGACTTATGGTTTTCGTTGAGTATGCCAAACTCGTAGGCACCTTCCTCCCAGATCGTTTGGTCAGGTGTAAACACAATACGATAGAGCACGTCGTATGCCGTCTTGAAACCATAGGCGCCTTCAGCTACCTGCCACACAGAGTAGGGAGCCTGAATGTTCAGACGGTTCAAGTCTAACGGATTCATGATGACGGAAGGTTTTAGACAGTATGATGCCTGAGCATGGAAAACTCTTGTTCAGTCTTTTTAATCCACTCTTTCTTGCGTTCCACCATCTTGCGGAATGCGGCCAGAGCTTCGTTCCTGTTATCGTATTTAACTGCCTTATACATATCGTTTTGTTTTTATCCGCTGCAAAGATAACATGATTTTCTCTTATTTCCAACTATTTGGCCATTTTTTCTTGTATAACCGCCGTTTTGACTCGCTGTAACCGCCGTTTTGAGTGACTGGACTCGGCACTTTGAGCAGACGGAAACGCCGCTTCCAGAGAGTGGAAACGGCGCGGATATTTGGGATTTTTTACTCTGATATGTGATTCTAAATTATTGTCTTTCAAACGAATAGCCCTGTACTTAGGAATTTTTGCTGTTTTTTTCCTAAAAACTTTTTATTATCTAAAGAAAAAAGAAAAGTTTTGGAAGAAAAACGTGAAAAAGCCAAGAATCGGGATGTAAAATGCCGTCTATAAGCGAGTTACACACTTACAGACGGCATTGAAAAATTCCAAACTTTTTCCGATGACGGGTTATGTTGGAGCAGATGGTCTCTTGTCCGACATCAGACATGCCTGGATATAATCCGCAATATCGAACTTCAGTTGTCCCTCGGGTGCCTGCTGCAGACAGAAATCGCTGACGGTGAAGTTAGCCAGGTCAGTCATGCCCCTTAGCGTCTTTGTCCACTCCTCGATGGCATCGCGGTCTGGAATGACGATTACATCACGCCCCCGCAATGGTTCTAATACCTCACGCTTCAACATGACTTTACTGCCTGTTGCCACCCATGTCAGTTCCGGAAATCCCAAGGAACCGAACAGCGCATTCTTCGGACTCTCCACAAGCACAATCATACTGTCAGGGTATCGAGGTAAGAGGTGTTCACCGAACAGACATGACGAACGGAACTGTGCATCCTTGGGCAGTCTGCCCTCACGAGCCCAGACACTCCCCAGCCAATAGCAGCAGCCCTGGTCGCTGTGGGCAAAACGCACTGACGACGGATCTGTGTTGTAGTGCTGTACCTTCAGGTTGCACACCCGGCCCTGTCGGTCGATGTTTGGAAAAACGGTGTAGTCGTCCTGATTGTTCATTGAATAGCAGCCAATGCGGTATTCCTCGCAAATCCACTCCACCGCCTCTGGCCGGAACATACGCATCAGGCATTGGCACAAGGAGTTCTCGACGGATACCAGTTCGTCCACCATTTCCATAGGGATGTAAGTGTAGGCAGGTTCCACGGGTTTCAACTTGGGCCGTGGCTTGGGGTGCGGTGTATGCGATGTCGCCGGCATGTTGCTGATGCCAAACTCCGTGGACAGCCATTGACACGCTTCCTGGAATGTCCAGCCTTCATGTTGCATGACGTAGTCTATGACGCTGCCGCCCTTGCCACAGCTGAAGCAGTGGCAGCGGTTTTCATTGGTGCGTTCGTAGAGGACCAGCGATGGGTGCTGGTCGTCGTGCCATGGGCAACGGGTCTTTTGGAGTGTCCCCGTACGTTTCAGGTTGTCACCCAGCCGCCGTGCCACCTCCGAGATGGAGATGGCATTGAGGCGTTGGGTGTCGAAATGTTCATGACGACTGTTCATTGTTCCGTGGCCTTTAATTTGAAATACTTGACTTTTGCATAAACCACAGGCTCGTAGCCCAGTGATTCCAGACGTGAGATGAACCGGTTTTTACCAATAGGCTTAAGCGATGAGCCGATACAGTAGTTACGGTAGGCAGTATATAGCTCAGAGGCGGGGGTTGTATAGTCCGACGCCTCACAAGCCTCGTTGATGAACAGCCTTACATTATCCGATTGAAGACGGTACATCTCCAAAGCCTTCTCGCTGCTCTCGCAGGGCGAGAACTCCCGTCGTTTCATCAGCGGCGGCAATGCCTTCAATACCCAGTTGAGGATGCCTGGGAGCTCGTCCTTGAGTTTCGTGGCCAGCTGGCGGTCAATCTCTTCCTTCGGAATCGTGACCTGATAGGCCAGGATGATCAGTCGTCGGAAGAATCCGAAGCTGTTTTCTGCACGGGGCAGGATGTTGAAGGCCGCGATGAGTTTGCCGTAGTCATTGGTCTCTCGCGGGTCACGATACAGGTTCTTGATGGTGATGCGTTCACCTGACGTCAGTTGCTTCAGAACGTTTGGATTGACGTCCTTGCCGCTTTCGTGTGAGATGTTGAGCATTTTGTGCTCGATACCCGCACGCTTGACATCATCATTGGTCAGGTCGGAGAGGCTGAGGTAGCTTACGTTGACGGAGCCTAACAGGGCCTCGATGAGTTCCATGGTTACCGACTTGCCGTTCAGACCCTCGCCGTAGAGCAGTAGCATCTTCTCCAGCTCATGGCCAGGCATAAGAATGTAGCCAATGAATTCCGCCAGCAAGAGTTGAGCATCAGGTTGTGGCTGTACACGGTCAAGAAACTTTTGCCACAACGGGCAATCGGCCTGAGGATCATAGGAATAGGGCAGGGTATAACGGAACAGGTCCTCCTTGCGGTGGTCCTGAAGCGTCACACTGCCGTCGCACCTAATGACCAGCGTGCCATTACGCATGTTGAGCCATACCTCACCGTCAGGTATCAGCTGTCGGCGATGTTCAGCCACATTGAATGCTGTGCTTTCATAGAGTGCCCTCATGAACACGGGATTCATGACAAGCGACTCCGGCACACCGCACCTTGTGGCACAATGTCCCACAAAGTCCTTCCATAGCTGCGCTTCGATGACCTGCCAGTGGCTGCCAGTGAATACAAGCACCTGTTGGTCGCTCTTCGCACGTTCAACGTATTCAGGACACCACAGCAGGCTGTCGGCAGCCTGTTTCACCTCACGTACCACGACTTCACGAACTGCGTTCTGGTGCTGGCCTTTACCGTCAGCCATCAGTTTCAAGATGTCCGTCTCGTGTGACACAATGTCTTCGGCAATTCTGTTGAGTATAAGTGTCACCAACTGCTCCTCCCGCATTCTGCGTTGTGTAGCCAGCAAATCGGCTCGCAGATTCAGTTCTTGAATAATATCATTTTTGTCCATTTTCATGTCTTGATAAAGGGAACACACCACAAACGTGTTGCAGCGTGTTCCGGTGAAACAATTAGAAGAGCGGTCCCAGTTCCTTTCCATGTTTAATAGCATAGTCATGGATTTGGGCGTACAATGACAAGAGTTGATTGTCAACATGAGTGATGCCAGTCAACTTGCGTCCTGCGCCGGAGATGAAATAAATCAAGTTCTCCGTCATCAGGGTTGCCATTCCTTTGCTGTAGCCACGCAGTGCATCCGTCATCCTGAAAAAGATGTTGGCGGGCACCCATAGTGGCAGACATTCTGCAAGAAGGGCAACACAATGCAGGTTCGAGGCGAACCTGTTGCTCTGGTCGTCCGTGACAATACGTAACGTTCTCGAAAGGTTGCTGCTGTTTATAGCAGCTGTGGTCTTCTTAATATTTTTCATAATTGACTTTTTTAAGAAGTTATAGATATAGGTGAACCACACTTAGCATGCTCATGCGGCAAGGTTTGTCCGTTCGGCACAAATACAAAATGCACTCGAAGCTGACCTAACTCCGGGTGCAAAAATATACATAATTTTTCGTAAAAACGGAAGAATTTTTGGCTTTGTGTAAACAAGTGAAACGACCTTGATATCGAATGTTTTGACCTCAAAGCTAGCGTTTTAACCTGACATGTTAGAGCGAATGGGATTTTATTATCGCGTTTTGACCTTTCCACTGTCTGAAAAGTTAAAACACTACATTGCATTTTGACTTTTACCCGTCAAAATAAAGTTAAAACAAAAGACTGGCACCTTGTGGAACCAGTCTATATTGGTATGTAAAAAGTCAAAACATTAATTGGCCTTTTGATATTGTTCGCCAATTAGTTTGTCAACAAGATTATTGAATTTCTGATTGAATGCCTGTTGTGTTTCTACGTCTTCATTATACGATGGTAGATTCAGCAGATTTCGCTTAGCAACATTGACGGCTCCGATTTTGTCAGTATCATAACTGCCTTTTACTTTGTCTCTCACATATTTCAGAAGTGTCGGGTGTTGTCGGTTGTCCCTAATCTCACACCAGTTGAACAGACGCATCAGGAAATAGCCGCTCAACTTGTTCTTTTGTTCCGTCATCTTTATATCGGGTTCCAGTTCTTTAAGATGCTCCAGCAGCAAGCGTACACGCAGGACTTTCGCTTTGTTCTCCTTTCCCCAGAGGAATGTTTCTTCATCGCTAAGCCCTATCTTTCGGCCATCCCAGACACCTTTACTGATAACAAAGTCGTTGAATTCTGCCACGTCAAGCATGTGGTACAGCTCGGCAATCAGCTTTTCCACGTCTTCCGCATCCTCCATCATCTTCAGTATATCGTTGTCACAGTCCACGTCATTGTCTCGTAGCTTCTGAATAGTCTTACGATTATCATAAAACGTATGGTCAAAACTATTCTGATATATCTTCATGTAAAGTTCCTTATGCATACGGACATAGGCTTCATCATCAATCACCTTAAAACATATCTGGAGGCACTTCGATGCATCATTTAAGTAGCCGACAAGCAGGTCAAACACTTCCTTCGCTTTTGCATCATAATGCTCCCAACCGAACATGTCACGCGAGTATTCTCCGCCTACCAGTGCAGAATGGTCAAACCTTGATACTTCCTGCTTCGGCGTAGAGCAACGTTTGCCCTTAGTGTCACGAAACTCGGTGATGATATTTCTATAGGCACTCAGCGTACTACGCATGGAACTCATCAGTTCTGCGGCTGTCGTGAAATACTTGTTATGGTTGGTAGCATAAGTCTGGACAAAAGTTTCGGATATTTTTTCCAGACGCTTGCACTCGTTTGATGTGTATTGCTGGGCCAATTCCAGACGTCCTTTGAAGCGTACAAGGTCATCCATATCCCATTTACCTTCTTTCAGACAATACATGAAGCGGTCGTCAGTTACTTGGCCGAACTTCTCGTCCAGCATTCTTAAAGATTCTTCAGTGTGTTCAATACGCGTAGAATACGCCATAGGCTGTGCTATTAAAATTAAAAAATATCTAAGACCGCAAAGATACGAAAAATCAACGTTATGGAAAAATTTTAACGGAAAAACTTATACATTTCGGCAAACTTTTCGGATTTTGGCTGAGAAAAAGTTGTCAAAAACGGAAAACAATAGGGCGGAAAGTGTTGTTTCAGGAACTTGATACGATAGGGAGTATTTGAAAACTTTTCCACCCCTTTCCCTTGGTCGTTTCATTTTAATGTTGTATCTTTGCCCTCGGCTTAGGGTATCATCATGAAGTCATTATGCGTAAAACGGAATACGTTGATATAAAAGAAAAGAACAATGAAAAAGACGGTTTTATTTAGCATTATATTGCTGTTCAGTGTAATGAGTATAGTATCATTTTCAAGCTGTATTCTTCCAAGGGATCACATCTATCATTTTACGCCTCATGACAGTTTGTACTTTAATGCATACGACACAGCATGTTATTATACGTTTAAGACATCCCAAGGTGTAGATTCTCTGTGGATTAATGAAAAGGTATGCATTGATCTATACAAAAAATGGCAATGGAACATAGGCAGAGGTGACCTCTATTTAGATCCAACCTTCTATTACGATGGAGTATTAATTCATAATGGTTGTAAGGAGGATTTCTACCTACATTATAAAAAATTATATGAAAATGCAGATCCCGAATTATGGATATCAGTAGGTGAACGATACGCTTTTCCTGTTGATGATCCAAGGAACATGAAAACAGAAGGAATTTATAAAGATACGATAATAATAGATGGTGGAAACAGTTGTGTTAATCATGACTTTAAACATTGCTATGAATTTGAATACCTGATTTGGCACAAGTACAAAGGAATTATCGGATATAAGTTGTCTGACGGCACCATTTATCCCGACTCTACCGAGAATCCTGGATTAAGGGACTTTACCCTGAAAATACAAAGCGGCAGAACTGAGTGCAAGTAAGCACGTCTGAAATAGTCGCTGAGTCTTTTCTAACTCTATAAACTCTGCGCCTCAGCGCGAGTTATAACAAAACAATAGGGGCAGGCTACGCACTTGTAACCTGCCCTTATCTTTTCCTTCCGTTTTCAGGGTTCAACAATTATTTGTTTTATCACGAAAGCCCTTACTGTCCGGGCAGAGGCTCTGAAAGCATCATGCTGTCTGAAGCACGCCCTTGCTCATAAGGGACTTCATGGGCATAGTTCTGGTAATTGCCCAGAATCTGCTCGATGTGGATGACCTCGGGGCACGAGTCCCACGTTACGCCGCCCCCCATCAGGTACCAGTTGTTACGTTCCCGGACGGGCACCTTCTTGATTGAAGGAAAGGCAGAAATGGGCATCATGACAGAACGGCCGTCCTGCAAATCCACCTGAAACTTTCCTCGCTTGGGGAACGACAGGCTCTTTATTCGGGGCTTTACGTCCCAGTATCCTTCTTTCATATACATAGTTACCTCCTGCTTTCTTTTACGCAGCAAAGATAATTACTTTTCCCAAATTTCCAAAACTTTTCCATTGTTTTTTACTAGGTGTACCATCATCAGGATAGGGAAGGAATCAATAAAGCTGAAGTGAATTATCGTCCATTCGCGGCTCATTAATGGGCATTAACGTTAAAGACGACTTTCTCTTCCAAGGCATCCTTGATGTAGGCATTGATGGAAATGCAGGCCGTACTACGGGAAATGAAAATAATACGAATTTTTTTTGCATTTCGCGCACATAATTGTACCTTTGCAGCAAATTTGTGGAAGCAAGGCCAGCTCATTGTCTTAAAGGTACAAATCGGCAGAGCCAAGCACTCCAATCTGCTAATTGACGGAAAATCCACATAATATGACAGGAAAAATGATTATCTGCTGTCTGCTGTTCACGTTGAATGCAGCTGCACAGGGACAAGAAGCTACAGACAGCATAAGTACTCAGGAGAGTAAGCCGAACTTGTTGGTACGGCTTCATCAGCTACAGCAATACTTAGACACCAAAGCCAAGGCGAAGGTGGATTCGCACTACATTGAAGTGCCCAAGAAGCCCTGGAGGGTGATACTCCGCTATAAGGAGAACGTGGTGGATGTGGACTACCACCAATGTATTGATATTCCCGCAACCAATGAACATTCAAACTGGAATTTGTGCTTTGAACCTCCCACGGCTTCTTCCGTCGGCTTTTGGGTGGGCTATCGCGGTACGGGCTTTTCCTACTCCAAGTCGCTTACCAAGAATGCAGGCCGCTATTACTCTTTCAGTTCGACGGGAGCCAAGTACGGTTTCAACTTCCGGCTGAGACGCTTCAATACGAAAGACGCCAGGTTCATGGCAACTGACCTCAATCAAGAAACGGGTGCCGAAATGAAAACTGATACGGCCTTCAGCATGCCGTCGCCTGTATGGATACGTTCCGTCTATATCAACGGATACTACGTATTCAACGGGCACCGCTATTCACAGGCAGCCGCCTACAACCAGTCGGTCATTCAGCGTCGCTCCGCAGGGTCTCTTCTGCTGGGAGTCACATGGTATCAGTCGTCATTCGACTATGCAGACATCCGGAACATATTCTTTATGATTGTGGGGCACGGCATATACCGTGCGAAAGTACACCAGGCCAACCTCGGTGTCGGCTACGGCTACAACTGGGTACCGCTGCGAGGCCTTGTTGTCAACGCCATGGCTATGCCTACCATCAGCATCTATAACCGCGTGAAAGCCTATAAATACGAAACCAACTACGATCTGTCTCCTAAAGAGCCTGTTGACGACTACGGAAACTGGAACAAAGAAACGAGGAGATGGGCAAACGGAAAGACACACAAATCCATTCTGATGGTCAAGGAGTCAGGCAATCAGTTTGACTATTGGGAAGTTGAGCCGGAGGTTGACCACAGCATGTTCCGGCTCAACCTCGACCTGCGGCTCGGTATAGCCTACAACTGGAGCAATTTCTTCATCGGTGCACAGGCACAGTACAACAACTTCCTCTACAAGAGCGAGAATAGCAAAGTCAACATCTACGATGCCTATGCCCGCGTGTCATTTGGCGTGAGACTTTAGAAGAGGAAATGGCGTTTGTAATTACGCTAAGACAAGAAATAAGGTAAAATGAGAAAAAAAAACATAAAAGTAGTCGTAAAATCAAAAAAATGTTGTAAGTTTGCACGGAGAAAAGAAAAAAGCACATGAAACTGATTGTGATGACTAAATCCACGTTCTTCGTGGAGGAAGACAAGATTCTTTCCTCGCTCTTCGAGGAAGGGCTTGAGAATCTGCACTTATATAAGCCGGGCTCAGAACCTATGTACTCGGAACGCCTGTTGACACTATTGTCAGACAGCTACTATAAGCGCATCACCGTACACGACCATTTTTACCTGAAAGAAGAATACGGACTACGAGGAATCCACCTTAACGACGCAAAAAGCGAGGCTCCTGCCGGCTACAAAGGCAAAATCAGTCGCACTTGCCGCCACTTGGACGACCTGAAAGAAGCCAAGAAGCACTCCGACTATGTATTTCTGCAAAACATCTTCGACAGCCAGACCAATCCCGACGACCGCCAGTCGTTTACGGAAGAGGAACTGAAAATGGCTGCCAAGAAAGGGCTGATAGACAAGCACGTGTATGCATTGGGCGGCATGAATATTGATAACATTCGAATGGCCAAGGACTTAGGGTTCGGCGGTATCGTAATTTGCGGGGACCTGTGGAACCACTTCGACATCCACAGCGAAACGGACTTCAAGGAACTGATAGCCCACTTTGAAAAGTTGCGCAAAGCTGTTGGATAAATAGTGAATGGTGACAAATATAGAGAGCAAGAAGAAAGTATATAAATCAGCATAAGACATACAAACAATGAGTGAACAAAACTCCTTCATGGTCTTCTCGGGTACTGCTACGAGATACCTTGCAGAGAAAATCTGCCAAAGTCTGGGTTGTCCTCTGGGACAGCTGGTAATCACTAAGTTCTCTGACGGAGAGTTTGCCGTCAGTTACGAAGAGTCCATCCGCGGACGTGATATCTTCCTGGTACAGAGCACATTCCCGAACAGTGACAACCTCATGGAGCTGTTGCTGATGATTGACGCTGCGAAGCGCGCATCGGCCCGTACCATCAATGCCGTCATCCCCTACTTCGGCTGGGCACGTCAGGACCGAAAGGATAAACCGCGCGTCAGCATCGGTGCTAAACTGGTGGCAGACCTGTTGTCGGCAGCTGGCGTGAACCGCGTCATTACGATGGACCTGCACGCCGACCAGATTCAGGGTTTCTTCAACGTTCCCGTTGACCATCTCTATGCATCGAATGTCATTCTGCCCTACTTGCAGAGTCTGAACCTCCCCGACCTGTGCGTAGCATCGCCCGACGTGGGTGGCTCAAAGCGTGCCAACACTTACGCCAAGTTCCTGGGCTGTCCGCTCGTGCTCTGCAACAAGACACGTGCCCGCGCCAATGTGGTGGAATCCATGCAGATTATCGGCGACGTGGCTGGTAAGAACGTGGTGATTATCGACGACATGGTTGACACGGCCGGCACCATTACCAAGGCTGCCGACATCATGAAGGCTGCCGGAGCCAAGACGGTACGCGCCTGTGCTTCACATTGCGTGATGAGCGGTCCGGCCAGTGAGCGTGTACAGGAGTCTGCCCTCGAGGAGATTGTCTTCACCGACTCCATCCCCTACTCTCAGCGTTGTGCCAAGGTAAAGCAGCTCTCGGTTGCCGACCTGTTTGCGCAGACCATCCGGCTGGTCATTGAAAACAAGAGTATCTCGAGTCAGTATCTTATATAAGTGTTGAGTATTAAGTTATAGGACGATTAGAATGACGAAGATAACCCAGCTTATTGCAGGAGCCATCATGGGCATGGCACTGCTGACTTCCTGCCAGTCAAAGAGCTACCGTCTGGAAGGTAGCGGCGAGGCTTTGAAAGACGGCGACACGCTTTTTCTGACGACCGACCTGACGGAGCTGACACCCAGCGACACCATCGTGGTCAAGGACGGCAAGTTTGCCATTACCGGAGAGACTGATTCCACGTACTTCTGCCTACTCTACTCTGCCAAGAACAACACCATTGCCATGCCGTTCTTCGTGGAGCCAGGTACTGTCAGGATGACGTTCCCGGAGAAGATGGAGAACGCCCGCGTCGCCGGTACACCGTGCAACGACAAGTGGCAGACGGTCAGCGACTCCACAGCAGCCATGAGCCAGAAGATGAGCCAGCTGGCCATGCAGATGTATAGCGGACAGTCCAGCATGGAGGCACAAGCCAAGATACAGGTGGAAATGGAACAGATGAACAACCGCTTCAGGCAGTTCATCTTCGATACGGGCAAGAAAAACATCAACAACGAGTTCGGCTACTTCATCGTGACGTTCTATAGCGGCGGACTGCTCACAGCCGACCAAAGCAAGGAACTCATACAACTGATGCCCGACAATCTGCGTCAGCGCCAACCCATCAGACAAATGGAGGAATCGCTCAGAATGGTTCAGAGCACCAGCGAGGGAAGCCAGATCAACGATTTCCAGATGACCGACATGGACGGCAAGCCAACAAGCATCCTGAACGAGGTGAAACAACACAAGATTACCGTACTCGACTTCTGGGCCTCATGGTGTGGCCCCTGTCGCCAGGCTATGCCACAAGTCATCGGCATCTACCAGCAATATCACGACAAGGGACTGGGCATTATCGGCATCTCACTCGATGAGCAAAAGGAGGCCTGGACTGCCGCCATCAAAGAGTTGGGCATGACGTGGATGCAGGTGTCTGACCTGAAGGGATGGGACAATGCTGCAGCACAAGCCTTCGGTGTCCGTGCCATTCCCCACATGATAGTGCTCGACCAACAGGGACGTATCATCAAAAACGGCATACGCCCTTCAGAACTTGAAGGCATCTGTGCCGACAAATGTAAATAAAACGCCTCCATGAACGGACTTTATACCATCATACTGCTCATATTGAGCAACATCTTCATGACCTTAGCTTGGTACGGACACCTGAGACTGCAGCAATCGGGTGTCAGTAACTCATGGCCGCTCTTCGGAGTCATTATCTTCTCGTGGGGCATCGCCTTCCTGGAGTATTGCTGTCAGGTGCCGGCCAACCGTCTGGGCTTTGTTGACAACGGCGGCCCATTCTCGTTGGTTCAGCTGAAGGTGGTACAGGAGTGCATCTCGCTCACCGTCTTTGCAGTCATCGCCAACATCATGTTTCAGGGACAGACGCTCCATTGGAACCACGTGCTGGCCTTCCTGCTGATTATATGCGCCGTCTATCTGGTCTTCATGAAATGAAGAAGGAATGACCGTAGCCGACCGACTCTGGAAGACATTTAACAAAGCGCTGGGAGAGTATCAGCTCATCAGCGATGACGACCATATCCTTGTCGGCCTTTCCGGCGGCAAGGATTCTTTATGTTTGCTGGAGATGCTGGCCCGACGCTCGCACATCATCAAACCACGCTTTACCCTCGAGGCACTTCATGTAAGAATGGAGAACATACGCTACGAGACGGATGCCACCTACCTACAGCAGTTTTGCGACCGGTTAGGGGTTAAGCTACACGTCGTCACCACCAGTTTCGACCCCAAACCGCTGACCACGAACCACGCAAAAGAGAAACCAGCATGTTTTTTGTGTTCATGGCAACGCCGCAAGCAACTGTTCAACATTGCCCAACAACTGGGCTGCAGCAAAATTGCGCTGGGACACCATCAGGACGACCTCATCCATACGGCGTTGATGAACCTGACGTTCCAAGGGCGATTCGACTCAATGCCTGCCCTGTTGCGCATGCGGAAAATGCCACTCACCATCATCCGGCCGCTATGCCTATGCCAAGAGGACGACATACGAGCATACGCCGAACAGCAGGGGTACCAGAAACAATTGAAAAAATGCCCTTACGAACACGACACTAACCGCACTTCCATACAAGCCGTCTTCGAGCACATGCAACAACTGAACCCGGAGGCACGCCAATCCGTATGGAAAGCATTGGAAACGGCTGAAAAGCTCACAGAATATTAAATATCTTTAATTAGTAACCTACAAAATGCGAATCATCAGGCAAAATTCGTATCTTTGCTAAATCAAAAACAAAACTTTTGCGAAGTCTATCATCAAAAAAACTGAGAAATGAACTTTTGCTACCGACTCACCATGAGTACCTTATGTCTATGTGCCGCCATCGCAACAACCGCACAGACACCCAGAAAGAAAACCGCAGTAAGAAAGCCTGCGGTAGAAGCTCCCGTTATTGACCCACGCATACAACGCATGACGCAAAACACCCAGCGCATTGTCTTCATTGACAGCATGCTCGTACCACGAAGTGAAATGCTCAGCCGCATACAACTCACCCCCGAAGCCGGACGACTAACGGCTGATACCGAAAACAACTGCTTCGGCTATCAGAACGAGCTCGGCACACGGGCATTCTATGCCAAACCTGACTTCCGGCTCTACACCTCACAACTCGTAGGGCGGCAGATGGATGACGAACAAGTAGTCAATATCAGCAGCATTAGCGGGTTCACAGAATTCAACAGCCCTTACCTTATGAACGACGGACAGACGCTCTACTTTGCAGCCAAAGGAAGCGAGAGCATTGGAGGCTACGACATTTTCGTCACACGATACCACTCAGCAACGCGCTCGTTCCTGAAACCGGAAAACATTGGGATGCCCTTCAATTCCGAAGCCGACGACCTGCTGTACGTCATCGACGAAGGTAATAATATCGGGTACTTCGCCACCACTCGCAGGCAACCGGAGGGATATGTCTGCATCTACCGTTTCATACCCACAGAGTCCAGACAGACCTACGACACAGACTCGTATGCCACGCTGGAACGATTAGCTGCCATCTACAACATCAGGGACACCTGGGGCGACGGCCATGACCGGGAAGAGGCGCTGAAACGACTGGAGAATACCCAACGCTCAACACTTGACGGTCAACACCCCAAACAGAACGACTTTGTCATTAACGACCGCGTAACCTACCACAGCAGCAATGACTTCCGCGCACTTGGCAACACAGAACGCTACCGCCAACTGCTCGACCTACAGAAACGACTCGACGAGTACCAGCAGGCATTGGAGAAGTCTCGCAATTACTATGGTAAGGCAACAGTCGGCGAACGTAAGCAGTTAGCCGTCGAGATGCAGCAAATGGAGCAGGACTTACTACGGATGAATGAGTCCATGCACGCTCTGGAAAAGGAAATACGCAACAACGAAAACGAAATACTAAATCAATAAGCCTATGAAAAAGTCATTCCCCGAATCCGAGCTGATTATCAATAATGACGGCTCGTGTTTCCACCTCCACCTGAAGCCGGAACAGCTGGCCGACAAAGTGGTGTTAGTGGGCGATCCCGCCCGTGTAAATACCGTTGCAGCACACTTCGACACCAAGGAGTGTGAAGTCAGCAGCCGAGAGTTCCACACCATTACCGGTACCTATAAGGGCAAACGTATCACCTGCCAAAGTCACGGCATAGGCTGTGACAATATTGACATTGTAGCCAACGAGCTCGACACACTGGCTAACATCGATTATGCCACTCGTACAGAACGCGAAGAACACCGCACGCTGACCATGGTACGCATCGGCACCTGCGGCGGACTGCAGCCATTCACCCCAACAGGATGCTTCGTGGCCTCCGTCAAAAGCATCGGCTTCGACGGACTTCTCAATTACTATGCAGGACGTAACCAGGTCTGCGACCTTAAGCTTGAGAAAGCTTTCTGCGAACACATGAAATGGGACCCCGTCAAAGGCGCTCCCTATGTCGCTGTGGCTGACCAGGATCTCATCAACCAGATAGCCCAGGACGACATGGTACGAGGATATACCGTAGCCTGTGGCGGTTTCTATGGTCCACAGGGTCGCCAGCTCCGTGCTGACATAGCCGATCCGAAGCAAAACGAGAAGATAGAGGCATTTGAATATGATGGCATGAAAATCTGCAACTTCGAAATGGAGTCATCTGCCCTTGCCGGCCTCGCCTCTCTTCTTGGCCACCGCGCCATGACCTGCTGCATGGTCATAGCCAACCGCTACGCACAGAAGATGAACACCGAGTATAAGAACTCCATCGATACGCTCATACAGAAAGTCTTAGACCGTATATGATACCACACGCCACCCAATCCCCCCTCCCTTTGGAGGGGTCGGGGGAGGCTTCTACAATCTGTGCTTTAGCCACAGCGCCCGGCGGTGCCCTCGGCATCATCCGTATCAGCGGTCCACAAGCCCTATCCATCTGCGGTTCTATATGCCGTGGAATCACACCAGAGACGTCTCCTAATACCGTACACTTCACCCGCATCACTAACGGTACGGAAGTCATTGATGAGTGCATGGTTTCCGTGTTTAAAGCCCCACACAGCTACACCGGAGAAGATAGCGTGGAAATCAGTTGTCACGGTTCACGCTACGTCCTCAATAGGGTTCTCTCGCTTCTAGTTGAACATGGTTGCCGCATGGCTAATCCTGGCGAATACACCCAACGAGCCTACCTCAACGGCAAGATGGACCTCTCACAGGCAGAGGCCGTTGCCGACCTCATTGCCTCTACCAACCGTGCCACACACCGACTTGCTATCAGTCAATTGCGCGGCGGTATCTCCACAGAGTTGTCACACCTTCGAGAACAACTCCTAAAACTCACGTCCCTCTTGGAACTTGAACTCGATTTCTCTGACCATGAGGACCTGGAATTTGCAGACAGGACAGAGCTCCAGTCGCTGGCGCAAACCATTGACCTGCACATTACCCGACTGGCGAATAGCTTTGAGGCGGGACAAGCAATGAAACAGGGCATACCCGTTGCCATTATCGGGAAAACCAACGTTGGAAAAAGCACCCTGCTGAACCGACTACTCCACGAAGAACGCGCCATCGTCTCTGACATTCATGGAACCACCAGAGACACAATCGAAGACACCATCGACTTACAAGGCGTCACCTTCCGTTTCATCGACACCGCAGGCATCCGCCAAACAACCGACCAAGTAGAGCTGATAGGTATCAGCCGTACCTACGCAGCCATCGAAAAGGCACGCATCGTGCTATGGGTCATCGATGCAGAACCAACACTTGAGGAACTAAATGACATCAAAGAGCGATGCGGAGGCAAGTCGCTGATTATCATCCAGAACAAAATTGACAAACAGTCTGACGTGATATCCCTCCCCGAGGAAACAAACAACTCACCCGTCCTACCCCATTATTCCAAGATGGGCAAAGACACGTGTTACCACATTCTACCTATTTCCGCCAAAAGCGGTCAAGGCATTGAAGCTCTAGAACAATCCATCTTCCAAGCAGTCCATCTGCCCACCATTACTGACTCCGACATCATCATCACCAACGCCCGCCACTATGATGCCCTCCAGCGTGCCCACGCCCACCTCACCCGCATTATTGACGGGCTCCATACACATCTTAGTAGTGATCTACTTGCCGAGGATCTCCGTCTCACTCTCGACACCTTAGCCGAAATAACTGGCGGCCAAATCACCACCAACGAAATACTGGGAAACATCTTCAAGAACTTTTGCGTGGGAAAATAGAATACGATTAACGGTCATCACTCGATATTACTCGATATGACTAAATCGTTTATTTTCAAGCAATTCCACACTCGTCATATCATCAGCGTTAATCGTTGATGATATTTTTTTCGCTCATTTTTGTACGTTATTTGTACGTTTGGGAAAATCCCAACGTTGGCACATGCTCACTCAATGTCTCCGACTGGCACACGTTGGACACCATTGGATTGCTAAACGATGTCCTCGCGTGGCACACATTGGACACATTTGGACACATTTAGACAGACTTGGACAGAGTTGGACAGAAAACAGGAATAATAACATACAAAATAGGACATATGGAAATAGTTAAGAAATGCGAATGGTGTCATAAGACCTTCATTGGTCAGATGGTCACAGCAAGGTTTTGCAGCAGTAAATGTTGCAATCAGGCTTATAGGTACAAGAGGTATGTGCAATCGGGCAAATGTACACCTCCCGACAGCACTATCGATTTGAGCACCTTATCAAGAAGAGTTGATGAGAAGAAGCAGTTCAATGACACGCTGAAGGACAAACAGTTTCTTTCTCCCTTAGAGGCAGCAGAGCTTCTGGGCGTTTGCCGAAGTACTATCTACAATTATCTTGGGCTGCAAGAACTGAAGGCAAAGCAGTTTCGAGGAAAGACCATCATCAGAAGGAGCGACATTGAAAAACTCTTCGATGATGCCCCATCCTATAAGAAGCGAGGCAGCATCCAAAAGGGAAAGAAAACTCATAATGACTATTATTCCCTTAAAGAGATGATGGAGAAATTCAAAATCAGTAAGCGAACGGTATTCCGCAGATGCGAACAGTTCGGTATTCCCCAAATCATTGAAGGTAGAAGAACTTTCTGGAAAAAGAAAGACGTTGACGTGCATTTCGCTGAACTGCTCGTGCAATACGACCTGAAAGACTGGTATAATGCCAAGCAGATAGAGGACATTTATGGGATGAAGCGTGCAGCTCTAAACAAGTATGCTCTTCGCCATAATGTGCCACGCATCCAGTTTCAGAACGTCACTTACTTCTCTAAGAGCCATATTGACAACCTCAAACGACTTGCCAAAATACCAGATGGCAACTACTACACCGTTCAGGACATTGTCAAAAGCAGCAGTTTCTCAACATCCCAAGTTCGTTACTATGTCAAGAACGAGGAACTGAAAGTAAAGAGAGTCAACGGACTGTTGCTCATACTGCGGACTGACTGGGATGCATTCGTAAAACGATACCAGGCAAGCCATCTCTCTGAAGCACCCAAGCCACAAGAACCCAATCCTTTCTACACCATTGATGAAATTATTGAGAAGTACAAGGTCAAGGAAACGACCATCTATCGCATTGCCAAAGCGCAGAACATAGATGTCTTTACTATCGGGGATAAGAAATGCTTCCCCAAGACTGGCATCGACAACTATTTCATCAAGGACAATCCCACCCCAGAACTGACAGAATGGTACTCCAGCGAAGAAATCCAATCGAAATACAACATGACTTACAAGCAAGTCACGACTTTCGTCTGCAAGCATCATATCCCTCGAAAGTATGTCGGCACAAAGCCCTACTACTCCAAACTGCATGTTGATAAGGAGAAGAACATTCTTCAACCAGAAGACGATTTCAAGACCGTTGAGGAACTAATGTCTATGTATCAGATGACTGTCCATCAGGTAAGAGAGGTTATCCGCTTCTATCATG
>Ga0247609_10002782_pt1 | contig 18179 bp, 18 predicted proteins | sample 172DNAGHGlowgp2_FD_193487 | JGI IMG/M metagenome (GOLD analysis project Ga0247609, IMG submission 193487) | Sheep rumen microbial communities from Palmerston North, Manawatu-Wanganui, New Zealand - 1728 DNA GHGlow gp2 | ecosystem: Host-associated > Mammals > Digestive system > Stomach > Rumen ...
AAAAAATTCAAAGGAGATTAGAAATTGAGTATAATGAGAGAGGTGGTCGGGTGTATGATTTCGAAAAATTCAAGGACGAACTTGAAAGTTGGGCAAAAGAAGAAAACACGAGAGTAATCGACCAGTGTTGGGAACTACATTGCATTACAGAATATGTCGATTATAAAAAAGAACATCCAGAATATGACCAAATAAAAGTTTCATAAATAAAATAAAAAGACTATGACAAAAGAAGAAATTCACGATTTTAATTCAGATTTTATCAGCAGATACAAAACTCAATTATCACAAGGTACGGATATGAGATGTCTTTGGACTCTTGAATCTTGGTTTTACGAAAGAGAAGCTACCTTTTTTTATTTGTTTAAGGAATATAAATCCACGGACGGAAAACATAAGATGGTGATGTTATCACGTGATGAATGTTATGTCTATGTAAAGATAGACGGAGAAGGTTTTAATCTCGAAAACGGACCAGATATTCGATTCATTGATAAAGTAGAACACTTGTTTAAGGATGGATTGGAATTCATTGCAGTTTGATTTTTGTTATATTTAAAGTATAACGAAATCATTTTTAATGAGTCTGAGTGAAAGTCAAAAGACAAAGAAAAAATTCAGAAGTTGTAAAGCGTGGAAGACATTGAGACATAATAAAAATGTGGAACAAAAGGGGTTAGACCCCATCACACTAGGCAAATTGTCTAAAACCTGTAACTTGCACCACCTCGACCTTAACGAAGAACATTATACTGACATTTCCGACCAATCGAAGTTTATATTGTTGAACAAACTCACACACGACACAGTTCACTTTCTCTACAAATATTATGTGAAAGATGATAGTGTAATAGACAGATTGGTTGCAATTTTAGAAAAGATGAAAGAAATCAACAAGTAATTTTTGTTATATTTATAGTAAGATGGACATCAATCAATTACCACTTGTTCATCGAGACAATTTTCAAATTTTCATTCATTTTTATTCATTATTATTCTTCGAGACCGAAAGACACTCAAAGTGAGTGTCTTTCTTTTTTAATATTCTTAAAGAAAAGGTTTTATGAAAAAAATAGACCCGATACCTGGTTATTCGTGGAAGAATTACGACAAACATAAAGGTATAGATGCTTCAGGTAACGACATAATTAGTAACAAAGTTATAGAACAAGTTGCAGACCTTATTCTCGCTGGTTATACGGATGAAACAGTCAAGACCATCCTGTATGATGTGTATGGAATGAACTCCTATTGTACCAAGTTCATAATTATGAAAGCTCACCGGTACATAATGGACTTCGAGGAAAAACAAGAGCAAAATATGCTTCAGAAACAGAACAGCAGACTGTTCGGACTATATCGTAAGGCAATGGATAACAACGACAATCTTACGGCGTTAAAAATACTCGCTGAGATAAACAGGGTTAATAAATTATATGTTACGAAAGTGGAAGTCAACTCTGATGTTTTCACTCTTGACTTAGGTTTAAATGTAAACAACAACGATGAAGGTAATAAATAGAAAGATAAAACTTGGGTACGAACTTTTCCCTTGGCAAGCAGATATAATATCCGGTATACTAAAAAACCCACACGACATACATATTGCAAAGTCAAAACGTCAGACCGGTAAGTCAATAACTGTGGAAACTATTCTGATGTACTTTGCAATAAACAAAGCAAACTCTTGTAACATTGCAGTTTCACCAACACTCAATCAAGGAAGGAAGTTGTTCAAGGAGATAAAGAAAGCTGTGTCTGCACTTCCTATTTATGAAAGCAGCAATGCAAGCACACTGGAAATAAATCTCACGAATGGAAGTTCCATCCTTTTCAAGTCAGCTGAACAGGACGATGCACTGAGAGGTAACACTGTTTCCGGAATATTATGTCTTGATGAGGCAGTCTTTATGAAAGATGATACCATCTTCAACTGTTTTCCTTTTGTAGATGCAAACAAAGCACCAATCTTAATGACAAGTACACCGAAGTTCAAATCTGGTGTATTCTATGACTTTTTTAAGAAAGGTGAGGATGGAGAAGATGGTTTTCATTCTTATGATGTGAATATGTACGATACGAGTGCTCTTTTGAGTCCCGAAAGACTTGAAATGTACCGTAAGAGTATGGCACCCCAAATTTTCAGAAGTGAGTATCTGGGATTGTTTATCGATGCAGTAAGTGACTTGTTCGGTGACGTTGAGAAACTGTGTGGTACAACACTGCACGCTGCAAAGGAAAGAACGATGGGAGTTGACTGGTCAAACGGTGCATTGGACAAAGGTGGTAATCCTGATGAGACCGCCATTGCAATTATGAACGAGTTTCGGGAACTTGAAAAAATAGACTCGTTTTCCGACAAAGAACCAATTGAAACGATAGACTACATAATAAACCTCATACGAGACTACAACATCAAGAAAGTAATCTGTGAGGTGAACTCTATGGGTGCTACCTATGTGAACTTGTTAAAAAAGACCATTTCACAAAAGGGACTTAGGTGTCAAGTGGTGGAATTTTACACTAGTAACGACACAAAGAGGGAGATAATCGAAGACTTACAAGTCAATTGTCTCAACGGAACAATTCAGTTGATTAAAGACCCAAAGTTGTTATTGGAAATGGTTGGTTATCAAGTAGAATCAACACCTACTGGTAAGGTAACATACAACGGAAGTAACGGAATACACGACGACTGTGTAATTGCACTTGCACTTGCATTATATGGACACAAAGTCGGAAGATATAATGTGAGATAATATTTCATTTTTTGTTATATTTATAGTATAACAATATTGTTTTTATGGAAGTTAGAGATTTGGTTCTCGATTATCTCTACAAAAGTGGTTTTGTTGAAAACTATTGTAAAAAACTTATATGGCCCTGTGATAAAGCAGAGTATCAGGAGGACTACATAGGTGAGACTTGGTTACAGATTTGTGAGGTAAGTGAAGAGAAGTGGGAGCAATTGATGAATAACAATACAAATAAAGACCCTTATTATACAGTGAGAAACTGGGTAAGTATGCTCATACACAACACAGTTAGAAGTACAACGAGTGCAGCATACAGAAAGTTGAAAAAACAGAGTACGGTAGCAGAGATATGTAGTAATGAGGAATGGAATTACCTAGCGAATGTTGTTCCAGATGAAATGAGAATGTTTTAATATGTTGTTTTTATTTTCGAAAAAGAAAAGACTACTGTTAGAGGAGGGTACTGAACTTGTAAAAAAAGTGAAAGAGGTTGAAGAGATAATATCTGAACCTATGGATATATGGACTGATGATGATGAATGGAGTGCATTTCGTAGAGTATATACCCTTCCACTTGAAGAAAGAAGACTATTTATCGTGTATAGTCTATATGATTGTAACATTAACAAAGTGGCAAATCTATTCAATGTTGATAGAAAGACGATAGAGTCGAGAATCAAAGAAATTAAAGAAAAGATAGAAATATGATACTTGATACAATTTGTATTATGGTGATATGTACCATAATAACCGATATACTTCAGTTTTGGGACAATTTTTCACCTTATATAAAGTCGTGGATGACCGGCGGAAAATTCAAGTCTCCAATAAAATTCAAATTGTTCGAATGCAGTACTTGTCAGACACATTGGTTATGTCTCATATACTTGATTGTAACGAACAACTTTTCAATCTTAAACTACACATACATACTTGGTTTGTCTTTTATGACACCTGTTCTTGCACAACTGCTTTCTTTATTGAGAGATACTTTTATGAAATTGATATATAAAATAAGTGAACTACTTGGTTTATGATTACGAAAAAAACTTACAATAAACTAAAACAATATGAACAACACCTAAAACGTGGATATAAGGGGAATTATGTATTTGGTTTTCTCCAAAAAGACTTTGATGAGTTGATTGAAATTTACAAACAACTCGGTTTCAAGGAAAGACTAAGATACAACTGTAATTCGTGTAATTTAAGACTTTTATCCACATTAGGAAAACTCTATTATGAGTATGAGGAAAAAGAGGAAGAAAAGAGGTTGAAAAAGGAAAAGGAAAACAACAAAAAGGAGGAAGAGTAATCTTCCTCTTTTTTTTAAATCGTCTTAATCTCACAACTACTAACTGTCACCTCAAAATAAATCTTTTTTTCTCTAGGTTTGTTTATTTTCTGGTTGTAAGACTCATCGTCTATATTTACGAAGTGCATTCTACCATTAACTGTGTCAAGTAATATGAGATAGGGAGAATTGAACATCTGTGAGAATGCTTTAAAATCCTTGTCTGACAAGTTCTTACTCTTTAATTTCCATTTCGTTTTGACAGTCTTATTAAACCCCCACTTATAGTTTGACATATCAACCCTTTCATTGTTATCATAGTCTATTTGTACTTCACTATACTTAGTGAATGGTTGGACTTGCATTCCTCCTGTGTTTGTAATCCAGCACAGATAATATGGTGATGGACAAGGGTCTATCACTGCAATCTTTTTATCACCTATTGCATAAAACTTTCTACCACCGGCGAATGTAATCTGTCCCAACTTATTTCTTTGTTCAATCACGGTGTTACCATCAATATTTTTCACAAAAGAACCATTCCAAACCAATTGTCTATAATAGAAACCTGTTGGTGTGATAGATGGTATGTGAGCGATTGGTTGGTAGTCCATCAAAATTGCAGCAGTGTTGTCACTGACTATTTCAATGGGATGGTTGAACATTCTGCTGTTGAAAAAACACACGTTTTTGGTAGTGGATTTGTTTAATGACGGTATCTCCACCATCACCTCATTATACCAGTAATTGTCAAGTGTGTTGTATGTATAACACATTTCATAATCGTCACCGGACGTGTTGAGTTTTGGTGCAAAGTAATTTGAACCGTCAAATTTGTGATTCCATAAGATGTCTTCGAGGTCTATTTTGATTTCACTTTGGTTTGGAAGTGCATACACTTTTCCTGTAAAAACAGTTGTCCAAAGGTTTCCGTAACTCTTTATTTTGGTGTCATATACAAGAGTACGTCCCTCTGATGTGGGTGTTATTGTAAGCTTAAAAATATTCATTTTTTATTTGCTATTTTTTTGATTTCTTTTATTTTTCTTTGTTCGTTTTGGACTATATATGAAGCATAATACAGAAACTCTGTTATCGCCCAATTATATATGTCGTGTATCGGTGTCATTGTTTCCTTGCAGACACTCATTATGAGTGGTGTGAGTCCCCAGTTAAAGTCGTTTTGAGAGCTTTCCTTATCTTTTTCCTCACTTCCTTCCTCTGTTTCCTCGTCAGGGGACTCTTCAACGTTATTCTTTTGGTATATAAGAGGAAAAGAATTGACAACGCTTTCCGATAGTTTAAAAAAAAACTTGAGATGGAGAGAGCATCTGCTATACTCAGGTAATTAGAAATGTCGGATTTGACTTGTTCTACATCATATTCACCATATTCATCGTTATCGTTTGGAAAGAAGAAAACTGACAATAAATTTGCAAAGTTTTCGGGTCCGGAACCATTTTTGAGATAGTTCTGCCAGTCCAACCATTGGGCTACGGTGAAGTCTTTCAAGTTCTTTTTTAACTTATATATGTTACCACCAAGATTGTATTTTTCTTTCACTTTCATCTTGGGTACTTTCTTTTCGAAAAATGAAAGTTTAGAAATATAGTCTTTTAGTTGTGTCAACGGTAGTTTGTAGGGGTCTATTTCGAAAACAATCTGCACTTGTGCAAGGAGTCTGTCTTCATCTGTATATTCTGGGTCGAGATATACATCTTTTATCTCGTTGTATTTTTTTAATGGTAAGGTAGTCCAATCCATAAATCTATCTCTTTTTTAATAAGAATATTCCCTATCTAATTTGTTATATTTAGGTTATAAATAAAAAAATAATGTATGTTACTCGAAGATTTAAAGAAAATAGAGAATGAAATAGGTTGGGGAAAAATACAAAATCTCGACGACGATAGGGGAACGGAACCATATGGTATAATGTCACTTGAAGATTTTGAAACGAAATGGAAAAACGAAAGCAATATAGAAAAAGTGAGATATGCACGTACAAGATGGTTCAGGTATATGTGTGCTAAAATAGACGAGGGATTGTTTTGTAAGAATGGAGCGTTTGCTAATCCAGACAAGAGAGACCCATATTGGGACTTCTGTCTGAATGGTGTCAAATATAATTTGAAAAGCACCGACCTACCTTCAGAATTTGAGAAACCACCGGTTACATATAATCAAAGAGGTGAATTGATAGTTTGGTTTTACAGACATCAATCAATGAGAAAGGTAATGTGGGAGAACCGGTTGTTTCTCGTTCATCTGAAGGACGAAGACCGATTGAACTTTAAAAAGAAATACGACATCATAAGGGAGTATACTCTGTATGGTAATCCAACCGAAGGAGAAGTAATAGGGAGACCAATAACAACGGAAATAGACGGACATATTGTCACAAGTGACATAATCATCGTGTAAATATTCTTATAAAAAAGATTTTATGATTACAATAGGAGGAAAAAATATATCTGATATATCCATATCAAATAAAAACGTTATAAGAATTCAAGATGCAGAGACTCTTAAAACGATGTGGGAGAAAACATCGACAGGACCCGATTACTTCTACATTGAGAACACCTACAATGGGAGTAACAGTGTAGGTATTTTGGTCAGTTCAAGAAAACCAGGAAAATATCACATATCAGAATTGCAATATTCAACAGACAAGTTGAACTGGACTACTTACCAATTATCAAATGGTAGTACTTCAATCACATTATCACAGGGTCAGAGATTGTATTTCAGAAACGACAATGGTTATTGCAACACATATGAATCTAATATCTACTGGATAATGACATTCAATCCTTCACAGTCATATATTGTAGGTGGTAACATCAACTCTTTGTTGAAATATACAAATATGTACAATGTGTCTCTACCGAACTCCTGCTATTACAAACTCTTCGATGGTAGTTCAACACTTACAAGTTCAACTGACCTTACTTTGGTTTCATCAACTCTATCGGATAATTGTTATAATAGTATGTTCCGTTGGTGTACTTCTCTCAAAACTGCACCAAGTCTTCCTGCAACTACTCTTGCACCACATTGTTATAATAGTATGTTCTATGGTTGTGATTCACTGACTACTGCACCTGAACTTCCAGCAACGACACTTAAACAATATTGTTATTTCGGTATGTTCCAAGGTTGTGAGTCACTTACAACAGCACCGGCACTTCCAGCAACTACACTTGCACAATATTGTTATTCGAGAATCTTCAACGGATGTACTTCACTCAATGAAGTCACTACTTATGCAGACGATATTTCAGCAAGTGGTTGTTTGACTGATTGGTTGGGTAATGTTGCATCGTCAGGTACATTCCACAATTTAGGTTCTGCAACGTATCCTACAGACAGTACATCAGGTATTCCTACCGGTTGGACTGAAGTAAATTCATAAACAAACTAATCCATTTCTAAATAAAAAAAAAGAGAGTCAAACGACTCTCTTTTTTATGTTGTATAAACAACTATTGTCTCAGTCGATTCGTCCTCGTATGTTATCAACAGACTTCTTGTGTTTGTTGGTATCGTTGGACGATTTTTCAAGTCAGTATAACTACCAGTGGTTGCAACTGTCGATAATATTGGTTTATTTGCAATATAAGCCATCGAAGTAGGGTCTTTTTCATTCCAGTTTGGTTGAACACCACCACCACTTCCTCCAGCATCGAGAGATATAGTCTGATTACTACTCTGATTCAATGTGATACTTCCTTTTGGTATTCCACCTTGTGTGAAATAAATTGTAGGATTGTTTACAATTGGAATCGTTGGTTTACCAACTATATATTTTGGATTTTCTGGGTCTTGTTCATTCCAATCTACTTGTACCTGACTTGTCTCTGGTATGTTTATGGTATCGGAAAGTGTTTGGTTGGTCGAAAAACTACCTAAAAGTGTATTACCCATCTTAAAAGTTATCGTTCCGTCACCAACACTTTCTATCTTAGGTTTGTTTTGTATGTACTTTGGACTTTCTGGGTCTTGTTCAGTCCAATCGACTTGTTCTTGTATAAAAGAACCAGATTCAATCTCGATTGTAGCATTATTTGACTGATTGAGAGTAAAATGTCCCTTTTCAACACCGTTTTGATTTATGGTAATTTTTCCGTCACCTACCGTTGGAATACGTGAATCAACTTCTGATTTTGTGTAATAGTCCGACAAATTGGTCTGTGTTGTTCCAATCTGTTCATAAGACTCACTTTCAGAAATCCAAATATACTCATCATAAATATTTTGATAACCCTGTGATTCATTTAGTATGAGATAAATAATATTACTCTCACCAACCTGTGGTAAAGATTCAACTATTTTGAACTCTGCACCATTTATATTAGACAACAAGTTGTTTACCTCACTCTTGTTGTAAAAATTACTATTCAATGTTGATATAAGTACAAAGTTATTTAAGTTTGGTTTATCCAAAAGGTCGTTATAACTACCGGTGGTTGCAACAGCAGATTTATCTGAATCAATGAAAGTCTTTAGACCTGAGACACTTATAGCAGATGCTTGATTTTCTTCAGATGTATTTCCAACAGCAATTTTTAGTCCGTTTGATACTGGAACAATTATTGCATCTTTAATTTTAACTGACATAGTTTACTTTTATTTAAGAATATTAGAGGGGGATTGCTCCCCCTCTCTTTTATATTTTCACGTGTTCTGAGTTGTCGTAGTCTACAATATCCGAATTATCGTAAAGATAGTAGAATGCTCCATCAAAGATTGGATATAAAGTAATATCTGAACCATTCACTGTGATTGTACGTGTTGAATTTGTGTCACCATCAGACCAACCGACAAATTCATAACCATCATCCGGAACTGCTTGAACGACAAATGAAGTTCCATCATTCATCATTTCGAAAAATGTTGTAGTATAATTGATGTTATCAACATTCACAGTTCCACCTTCCCTACTTTCAATAATCACATTATAAGAATGTAAAACCGGTCCAAGGTTGTAGTTTTGGGTAATTGTACGACCATCAAGTGTCTGCATTATGATTTGTCCTCCACTTGAAGTCTCAATCGTTCCGTCACCATTATCTGTCGTGTTTAAACTTGGCGTGAACGTCATATAAATATCATCGACATCTTGGTTAGGTAATACGAATGTACCGCTATTTGTCATACCAACTGTACTCAAATCAACTTGTGTGTTAGTCCTAAAATCAAGTATTCCAGTATCATTGGTGTTTATATTCAATATAGTTTCATCGTGGTGAATGTCTATCACGGTTCCACCGAGTTGTCTTACTACAAAATTTTTAGTAACATAACCATTTGTGAATCTTATTGTTCCAATTCTTTCTAAACTGGAATTGTTTTGTTTAACAGTTATGACTGCTGTCATAGTCTCCACATTCACTATCTTCATTCTGTTAGAGGAATCGGTTCTGTTTCTCACATCTTGTACGTAGAAAAAACCTCCGTCAATTCGTCTGACTGTTGTTATATTCGATGTTGCAAGTCTTGGTAAGAAGAACACACTGCACCAACTTGGTTTAGTAAGAACACTCACCGTGTCTGGTCTCGACTCAATTGAAACTCTGATTGTGTCACCAGAAAATTTCACAGTTGCACTTTGTGGATTGATGTTGAGATATTTGTTCTGTGGTTCCTGATATACCTCAACAATCTGTTCCATATTCTGATTGTTTCTTAGTGTCACATATCCGGTTCTTGGTCTGATGGGGTCTGAGTTTCCCTTCAGATAAAGATAACCATTCTCTATGTGATAACTAATCCAGGTTGGTTTCTCTCTGACCATCCATTCACTTGTTGAATAAACCTCAACGGGTTTATATTCGTGGAAATACACACTTAACTTGTCTGGTACTACCGTGAAGTCTGCAAATGCTTTCTGACCACTTGTATAGGCGTTTAAATCCCACACTTGGACCAGTTCAACCTTGGTTGGTGAGTTGGTGTCGAAGTCATAGTCTATGATTCGGTTTATGTGGTATAACACATTGTCTATTTTCACGAACTCTCTGAATGTTATATCACCATATTCCTGTGGTGAGATATAGAAGTAGGCAGTGAGTTTCTTGTTTTGAATAGAATACCTCTCGTCTATAAAGTCTTTCCAAAACAAATCATAGACATATCTCGTGTTATTAGTATTGGCATCGAAATAGTACTCCTTTGGTGATGCAAAATGGACAGAGACTTTACCCTCCTTGTCAATTGTACTGATATTAGGAAGTTTTGATGCTGTGACACTAACTTCACCAGACACATTCCAACAATATTCGTTTGTAGTTATCATTTTCTCTGTGTCATCTGTGACAAGCACAACAGGATAACCGGAATTACTGTTGAGACCCAACCTTTCGTCTATATCCATAACTCCGTTGCAGAAATAGAAAGCACCTGAATTACCGGCGTTACTTCCTTCGTCATCGTTATCAATATAGTGTTCAGTCGTATAAACCTTGTGGTTATAACCCATAAAGTTAGGACTGTCTGGATATTCTGTATTTTCTATACAACTGAACTGCTTTTTTTGTGAAATCATACTAGGTTGAATACCTTCAAACAAATCATCAGTCTCGTTGTTAAATTGGTACTCTGTGTTTATCTTATAACTACCATAATTGTTTTGGTACTTTGATGAATACGACTCATATTTGCTTCCCTTTCCAGTCTCGAAGTTGAAGTTCACATACTTTTTGTCGAAACATATAGGTTCAAGTATAAAGTCGTGTTGTCTATCTAGTTTCTTACTCCAGTCAAGAATCTTGTAACCATTAAAGAAACGATTACGACTCATAATCGTTATAGTTTTATCATCTTGGTTGACATCCCATAAGAGACCGAACATTTTAGAATAATTCAACAGCACTTTGAGTAAAGTTGTGTCCTTTGGAAAGATTCTATACATATCTATTTCAGAACGACTTCTTATATAGTCAACTGTCTTTACACTTGCACTTTGCAAGTTGTTTATGATGGTATAACCCTCCGGTGTATCGTGAAAAGGAGTAGTCCAAAAGAAGTCAGTCCACATCCAGTCCCACCTTGGTAGAAAACTCACTGCTGCATATTCCACCGCCTTACTATTGTTTGCAAAGTAGGCATCACAAGTGATATAGTATGGAACATTCTCATTTACATTGAGTTTAAGTTCCACCTCTTTCTCAAACCAATAACCATCATCGTAGGTGTAACCAGTAGGAAATGTGTCAATATCTGGTCTCATTGAGTTTGTTATACCGACATCTATTTTCTCGTTGTATGAGTTAAGTGATATGTCGTCATTCACACTGCAAGAATACAACATATAGATATATGAAGCATTCTGTATAGGTGTGTTGGTCTCTGCATTCACAGCTTGAAATTTCACATAGAGTGGGTTAGACTTTCTTATCTTTACATAAACATTCTCATAACTTGAGTGTGGATGGTGAGCAAGAAACATAATCTTTGTTTTGGCGTAGAACTCAGTACAACCAAGTTTGTCTTGGTTGAAAGTACCTCCAGTGTAAAGAACACCATTAGGTGAATAGTATGTCTTTTTGGCGTGGTGTTGACTGAGGTTCGACATCTGATTTATATTCACCTTGTAGTTGAACTCGTTGGAATTGAAATTGGAACTACTTTCGATAAAATTGTCATCGTTTGAATAAAGGTTTGGACAAGTATATATGAGGTCTGTATAATATGGGTTACTAAGATTGAACCAACTTGGGTCGAGAATGAAAGAGTAGTCTGTTATTTCCTCAACCTTGTCTTTGGCTATTTTCCACAACTTATCAACCCAAATTGCAGGCTGCTGATAGTATGAACGGAACTCCCTCATATAATGTTCGTCTCTTTCTTGTGACATTTCACTGAAATCACGACTAAGACCACTTAAAACCTGTTCCTTATCTGATGTGAAATCTGGATATTTTCCTTGGTAGGTGGGAACAAATTTTAGATAGTCAAGTATGTCGGTACCTGAAATTGAGTGACTTATTTGTTCAAAGGAGTCTTTTACTAAGTTTCTGTCTACAACAAAATTGTTCGACCACGGAGTCTGAATGAGGTACTTGTCTTCTTTATCACCACCTCCAGACTGACATTCGTATTTGTTGAATGTAAGTTCTGAAAGTTCGTTCATAATGAGTCCGAATGAAGAAAAAAGTTCAACTTCAAACCGGTTGTCTGATACAATAGTGTTGGCGTTGTTTATCTTGCAATAACCCTCCATAACCAACTTAGAGTTATACAATAACTTGAAAGGTATTTTCTTTCTTGGGTCAATTGTGTATTCCGTAACAACAGAATCTTGACGACTATAATTGTCGAAGATTATTTTGTTGTTTGATGTAAATGGTAGAGATATTGTTTTCGAAAAATCTGCAAAATATAAAGTGGGATTTTGAAGATTCTCAAACCTTTTATTCAGATAGAGTCCAACACTTTCTGTTATATCTACAAGTTTATCGTTTACATATAGTTGAATCATAATATTTTAATTAATTTTGAATTTGTGTCCATCTTCCATCAACAATGGTATATTTCACGTCACCCTTAGTTCCCTCACTACCACTTTCTTGATAGAACTTACCTTGGTCAACCATAAGTATTCTACCCTCACAGTCTGATTGTAGGTTAATAGGTTCAACCAAGTTGGTAACTGCCTTAGTCTGACTACCTTTTATAGAAACATAACCTAAAAGACTTGTTGCATTGGTGAGTTCCAACCCAGAGGTTGAGACATAGTTGTCGTGTGTAGCATTCACGTCTATTCTGTCGGAAATTTCCAATGTATTACCAACTGCATTAGTCAAACTACTTAACTGAGTCTTTTTCACATTATTGAAAGCACCACTGATGGTTACATAACGATTTTCGGTAACATTGTTGAGGTCTCCTTGTACAGATACATCAACATTGTGTGAGTCAATGACATTAGACACTCCATTTAAAGTAACTGACTTATTACCACTACCAACAATACAAGTGTCTGAATCAAATGTCATATCTAAATTGTCATCTGCAATTGAAATACCATCCTTTTTGTTTATGGATATTGTGTTTCTACTTCCCACAGTTATCTCATTGGAACCAATAATTGTCACAGTTGATTCAGAATCGACTGTTATATGGTCTGAATCTGAAATTGTTGCAGAACAAAAGTTACCGAGTATTATATATGAACTATTTGTCACTGTGGAAGTTTGGACTACACTCTCACAATATACATTGGATGAATTTGCAACAGAAAGGAGTTCGGAGTTTTCGAAATAAATGTCGGAACACTCTTCCTTTACATTCTCTTTCCAGTCAAAATATCCTTCTATTCTCCTTTTACTGTCTTTCATATAGTCTATCTTCTCATTATCCAAGTCGTAATGAAGGTATATATCTGGATTAGTGGTAGTACTTTCGTCATAGAATGTTTTGGTGTCCAACGCTCTCATTATGACTGTCGTGGGACCTCCGTAGTCTGTTATTTGATAGGTTTCTTCGGGAGTGAGATTGTTTGAATCCCTCAACTCCCTCAATTCTCCTGTTGTTATCTGTATCATTCTTTATCGTAATTTTCACATATATCGTCAATAGGTACAATGATGTTCACATCTGCATAAGCACCGGCGAGCAAATCCGAAAACTGCTGCCAGAATGGGAATATCTGAATATCTTCCTCGTTTTGGAACTCATAGTGTTCTTTAAGATGGTTTATAACGTTGATTATGGCGTTTATACCATTGGACTGTTCAGTGTATACGTTTGAACTGTCGTTGAGTAATTTACCACCATAGTAAAAAGTATAGTTTAGTATGTAATAACCATCCTCACGTCTCACATAATTAAGATTGACATTGAAAGCACCATACTGCATATGGAGTGAGTTCCAAACGGTATAAACGTCACCGATGGTGAAACTCTCCACATTCTGAGTATTTAAGGCGTATGTTCTTATTATATCGTATATTGCAGTGATATTCATTTATCTTTTTCTTTAAGAATATTGGGAGATAAAATAGAAAACTCCGACTCAGAGAACCTAAGTCGGAGTTTTCAAAAATAAAAATAGATTTATGAGAAAGAATTAATTATGATTTGACTTCAGTCCAACCGGTAGGAATACCCGATGCACCACTTGGATACGTTGCAGAACCTAAGTTGTGGAATGTACCTGACGATGCTACATTAGCCAACCAGTTAAACAAACAACCATTTGCAGAAATATCGTTTGCATAAGTTGTTATATCATCTATTAGAGAACAACCATTGAACATATTTTCATAACAACCACTTGCAAGAGTTGTTGCTGGTAATGTTGGTGCAGAAGTCAATTTTCGACAGTTTATAAACATTCCATTATAACAATTACTTCCAAGTTTCGTAGCTGGTAATGTTGGTGCATTCAATAGTTCAAAACAGTTTTCAAACATTTCTTCATAACAGGAGTCACCTAATGTAGTAGATGGAAGACTTGGTGCAGTTGTGAGTGAAGTACATTGTCTAAACATATTTCTATAACAACCACTTGTAAGTGTTGTTGCTGGTAATGTTGGTGCAGATGTTAGTTTAGTACAACCTTGGAACATAGAATAATAACAAAATGGTGCAAGAGTAGTTGCTGGTAATGTTGGTGCAGATGTTAGTTTAGTACAACCTTGGAACATAGAATAATAACAGTAATCTGTAAGAGTAGTTGCTGGTAATGTTGGTGCAGTAGTCAATGATTGACAATTTTGGAACATAGAATAATAACAATAGTTTGTTAATGTCGTTGCTGGAAGTTCAGGTGCAGTTGTTAGTTTAACACAATTAAAGAACATATTCTGATAACAATAATTTGCAAGAGTTGTTGCTGGAAGACTTGGTGCAGTCGTGAGAGAAGTACAACTTATAAACATACTTTTATAACAACTATATGCAAGAGTTGTTGCTGGAAGACTTGGTGGTGCAGTAGTCAATGATTGACATTGATAGAACATTTCAGAATAACAAGAATCTGCAAGAGTTGTTGCAGGAAGACTTGGTGCAGTTGTCAATAGATAACAACTTGAGAACATATCAGCATAACAAGAATCTGCAAGAGTTGTTGCAGGAAGAGTTGTTGGAACAACAGTCAATGTAGTACAACTTGAGAACATACCATAATAACAAGAAGTTGAAAGTGTCGTCCATCTTAAAACTAAATCACTTGCATTTTTAAGTTTGTTCATTTGATAGAACAAATATGTGAATGCATAATTTGGTAATGACACGTTCTCATCTGTATAATCAAGAAGTGTATAAAGTTCACCACCGGTATTTGTGTTTATATCCGAACCAAAGTTAAGGTATGTATAAGTTCCATTAGAACATTTTCTATTGCTGTTTCTGAAATACACCTTTTCACCTACACTAACAGGTACATTGGTAGTTGTGTTTGCAACCAACGTCACAGGAGTCCAGTTCGTCTTATCCTTACTCCATTCAATCTGTTGTATAGTGTCTGCACTTGGTGTTCCTTTGAATTTAAAACTCACGTTACCTGTGTTACTATCCACGTTCTCAATATAGAAGTAATTGGGTCCAGTCGATGGTTTTACCTCAGTCCAGCCTTGTGGAATACCAGATACACTATCAACAGTGTATGTTGCACTTCCATTGTTGTAGAACGTACCTGACGATGCAACCCTATTTAACCAGTTGGTAATACAATCAGTTGCTGAAATATCATTTGCATAAGTAGTTACGGAGTTGAGTGAAGTACATCCGTTGAACATATTAGAGTAACATTCTTGTGCAAGTGTCGTTGCTGGAAGTTCCGGTGCAGTTGTTAGTGAAGTACTATGATAGAACATTTGAGCGTAACAATTCTTTGCAAGTGTAGTTGCTGGTAGTGCTGGTGCAGTTGTCAATGAACTACAACCCCCAAACATATTATCATAACAATGTGGTGCAAGTGTAGTTGCAGGTAATGTTGGTGTAGTGGTCAATGAACTACACGTATAAAACATATACGAATAACAATAATTTGAAAGTCTCGTTGCCGGTAACACAAGATTACTTGCATCTGTCAAATATAAATCTCCGTTGAACAAACTTCTAAAAGCATCTTGTGGAAGTGATACACCGTTTGGATTGGTGTAGTCCAACAAAGTATTTACATTACCACCTGCTATATGATTCCTCTGTCCCCAAATTTCCAAATTAGGTCTCGTTCCATTACTTCCTCTGAGATATAGTTTCTCACCTTGGTTCAATGTCACTTTGTATGTAGTGTCATATTTTGGTGTAAAACTTGTCCAATTTGACAAATCTTTGGAATATTCGAGTGCCTTTGTATTTTCATCATCTGGTTTTGTAAATGTAATGTCGTTTGTACCAGCATAGGTGTTTTGGATATATAAATAGTCAACTTGTGATGGTTTAACTTCAGTCCAACCTTGTGGAATACCGTCACCACTGTTTATTGTGTATGTTGCACTTCCGTTGTTGTAGAATGTACCTGTTGCTGCTACATCTTCCAACCATCTGTAAGTGCAGTTTGTTGCTGAGTTGTCATTTGCATAGACCGTGATGTTGTTGACTAACGAACAACTGAGGAACATTCCATAGTAGCATTCTTGGACAAGTGTTGTTGCCGGTAACACAGGCGGATTGACAAGTTTGGAACAACTTTGGAACATCGACTGATAACAGTTGTTTGCAAGTGTCGTTGCAGGAAGTTGTGGTACCAATGTCAGATTTGAACAGTTTCTGAACATATTCTGATAACAGTTGTTCGTGAGTGTCATCCAAGGAAGGACTAAGTTACTTGCATCTCTAATACCTCCGTCACCCATAAACAATGATTTTAAACCATATTGTGGTAGTGATACGTTTGGATTGGTGTAGTCAAGTAACGTGGAAATGTCACCTCCGATTTCGTGTGCAGAGTATGAAAAAATAGAAAAGAAATTGTTTTCTGTGTTTAACTTACCACTTCTGTTTCTCAAATAGACAGTTACACCTACACCAAGACCACATAAATTGTGTGAAGAACCGTCTCCTACCAATGTGACCGTGTTCCAATTCTGTTTGTCGAAACTGTACTCAATCTGTTGTATTGTGTCAGAACTCGGTGTTCCAGTGAACTTGTAGTATACATATTGTGAACTACCGTTTGCCGTGTTCTTGATATAGAAGTAGTCAGGAGTGACAACTGGGGTAGTACTTTTTTCCCAGATTACAGTACTACCCTTCATTATCTTGACTATGTTCCTATTACCTAATCTTATTGTATAGTTTGAATTGATATTCATAGTTTTTAAACTGTTGGTTGTGTATAAACGACCACTGTCGTGCTGACGTTGTTGTCGTCGATGAAAGTCAATGTTTCGGTGCTCATACTTGGTTTGTTGAGTATCTGTGACACACCACTTGAAGCATTCCAATCACTATTGACTTGGGCTGCCGGAATGGTTGGTTTGTTGGTCAGGTCGTTATATGAACCACTGAAAGTACTAACCGTGATATTTCCAGTTCCAACCATACTTTGATTGTTGATGGTCTTAATTGACTGATGTTCTGTCAAGAAACCACTATCGTTGGTCAAGTCACTTGTCTTGGTAGGAATTGTTGGTGTGTTAGATAGGTCGTTATAAGAACCAGATGTTGCTACACTTGAAAGACTTGAACTTGATACGAAATTTGAGTCATTGGTCAAGTCACTTGTCTTTGTTGGAATAGTTGGTTTGTTTGTCAAGTCGTTGTAACTACCTGATGTTGCAACGGTAGCAACGTCATTTGTTGTCAAAACTTGATTTCCGTTAATGGAGACTGATGGAGTTGCACCTTCATCAGGACTGATTATATTCAAATTATATGTTGAGATAATTGTCTGACGATTATACTCTTGCAATTCATCATCAAATTCCTCCGTCAATACTAAAGCAAAATTATTACCTATGGTGTTACTCATAGATAAGTGGTTTATACCTATGTATGTCGAACCATTAACTGAATTTATGGTAAGACTGTGGTTTTCTTCTGATATTGAACCACCCTCGTCTCCTGTAAAACCACCGATGAACACATCCTTCATAAATGAGTTAATTCCTGTGAATGTGTTGTTTCCAGCTGCTGTGACATCACCACTACCACTTCCTCCAGCATCAAGGACT
>Ga0247609_10002783_pt1 | contig 18177 bp, 10 predicted proteins | sample 172DNAGHGlowgp2_FD_193487 | JGI IMG/M metagenome (GOLD analysis project Ga0247609, IMG submission 193487) | Sheep rumen microbial communities from Palmerston North, Manawatu-Wanganui, New Zealand - 1728 DNA GHGlow gp2 | ecosystem: Host-associated > Mammals > Digestive system > Stomach > Rumen ...
GGCATGGGACCAGACCACTCGTTGGTCTTCGGATTCAGTAAGTTTTTGTGCGATATCTATTCTCAAAGCGGCTCAAATGTAGTAAAACGTGAAAAAGGGGTCAAGTTATTTCCCGTTTTCCTTGGCAAAAGAGGCCGCACTATCAACAAAAGAGTGCAAATCCGTTTTGTCAAAATGCTCACGTTGCCACTTGGTGTAGTCGAAACGCTCCATCCCCCTATTCAATAATTCAATAGTAGCTGGCGGTGTAATTTCAGTTATCATCTTCAAGACCTCCACTCACTAAATCGATAAATTCAATAGAACTCAAAATTTCATTTCGGAAATACCTTTTATGTCGCCGTTTGCGTCAAACGAGACGTCCATGTAGAATATTCCTTCTGCGCTGCTGATGTACAACGGCTTTACGGTGTTCGTCCAGGCGGTCTGCTTTTCGAATTCGACATCGATATGGTCCCCGTTCAAAACGACCGAAACGGGCATGACGGCGTTCTTGTTGTTCAACAGTCCAAACGAAAAATACGGGTTCAGTCCATCCAGAATGCGCGGGAAATGGAACGCCATGTTCTTCGAGCCCATCACGGAACCCAGAAGTCCCTTTCGGTCCTTCATTTCGGCCGTAGTCGCCGAACGTACGAAATCCGCAAATCGCTTTCCGTTCCAGTTTTTGTCCATGTAGAAGAAATCCTTATTCTCGAAACTCTTGCGGTTCATGCGCGAGCCAATCTTGTCCAGAATATTCGTCCGCTTGACCTTGTCTTCATCGACCCAAATTATAAGGCTATCCGTCATGATGACGGCCCTTACCGAAACGATATCTGATACGTTGTTCTTCTTTTTCCCATAAATTTCATAATCCAACTGCAACTTTCCAAAATCGGCGACGGAATGCGGCTCGATGTTGTTGACGGTAGTCTCCATCTTTTTCACCTGGTACTCGTCCTTGTACATATCGGTCAGGTGCAGGCACAGGAACAGGCGCACGTTCGAAAGTTTACGGTCCGAGCGGTTTTCGACCTTCACGGCTAACTTGTCCGAAAAAGAAAGCGTCGGGTTGTACGCTTGCAAGTCCAGGAAAGAATGTTCCTCGAAAATCATGTTCAAGAGCGTCGGCATGTACCGTTCCACATACTTCATGTCCGCAATCAGGTAATCATAGACATTCTGGTTCCCGCGGCGGAAAAAGTGGCGGAAAATTTCTTCTTTGGCCTTCGCGAAATCGCCTTTCTTGTAGGCGATGATAGCCTTCTGGAAATTGGGCGAGAAAAATCCGAACCCTTCCATCATCGACTTGTACATCGTCTGTACAAAATGGCCTTCCACTGATTTCATCAGGTAGTTCCTGTAATTGTACGAATTGTACATGTCCAAAAGTTCTTCGGAACCCCGTGGATACTCGACCGAAGACTGGTCAAACATGTTCTTCGCTTGCGTCTCGTCGCCAAGCAGCATGTGGCAGGCGCCCAAAAGCACAAGCGCAGGCGCCGACTTCTCGGGATAATCACGAACAAAATTTCCAAGCAACTGTTTCGCTTCTTCAAGGCCGCCTTGAAGTTCCGAGTTCACCTCGCCCAGCTGGGCGCGCCGCACAAGGCAGAACGATTTCAGCAAGATAGACTCCCGGTCGTGAGGATACTCCGAAAGCACTTGCGACAACACGACAAGCGCCCCATCGATATCGCCATTGCTTATCGAGATGTACGCCTTGTCCCTCATGAGGCAAAGGCGGTTCCACTTGGCCATGTAGCTCACATAAAGCCTGATGTATTCTTCCAGATATGCGAGATAGGCGTCCTGATGTTTTTCGAGAGCAAGGCGCGCTTCTTTCTCAAGTTTTTCGTTCTTCTGCAGGTTCTTGAAAAAATCCGTACCCACCAAAACGCCCTTCGTCACCAAATTCGAAACCGCAACAACGTCCAGTCCGCCAGAAAGTGCTGCACGGACGCCTTCTGCAATAGGCGAATTCATAGAAAGCAAGGTCTCGTTCCCAGCCACAGCATCCCAGAGATTGCGTTTTTCGGCTTCGTTCAGGTCTTCTTCGGCACGGCGCAAGGTCTTGTAATACGGAATCAGCTTTTTCTTCGCACGGATGACTTCGGGAGGGATGCCGCGGTAATCTTGAACCGCCAGGAACTGGAGGTATTCCTGAATGTTGTGGCTCTTTTTGTAGCCATCATCCAGAATATGGAACAACCTTATCGTCTTTTCCAAATCAAACGGAGACTTATCGCCAGAAGAATCGCCGGGCTGCTCGACCGGGGCCTCAACCGAATCGGGAATCGACTCGGAAGTGCGGATGTCGGCAGAAGTCGCGATATCGCTATCGCCCGCAGCTTCGTCGAGGACTTTCACGACGGCATCAATTTCTTGCTGGACTTTCTTGTCCTTCGCATTGTCGGACATTATCCACCACACGACAACCGCCCCAATTGCAAGGACGGCCAAAACAATGCCCACTATTTTTGTTTTGCTCATAGCATCTCTCTAAGACTCAAAAAGTACTCCATGAAAATATAAAATATGGCTGTCGCGAACTCCCTCCAGAACGACAGGCTCCAGGATGACACAGTACTTCACACTGCCCGCCCGTTCAGCATTCGGTTACTTACTATTATATTATATCCTCAAAAATGCCCCGTCATTCAGTGACGGCGTTTTAAACTTTCAAAAAAACCTTATTACATTTTGCCGAAGAAAAATGATTTTGTCGATTTTGACATACTTGGCCATCGGGCTTTTGGCGCTCCTCGGACTCTTCTACCTCGGGTTAGAACTCCGGTTTTACCGCGCACTCGGAAAAGTCCGCGAAGGTTTTGCCGATGCAGAACCGCTCCCGAAGGTGAGCATCCTCATCGCCGCCCGTAACGAATCCGAAGGTATCCGCAAGACTCTCGACTCGGTCTTGGCACAAGATTACACCGGCGAATGGGAAGTCTGGGTGGCCAATGACCGCTCCACGGACGACACTCCGAAGATTCTCGCCGAATACGAAGCAAAATTCGACCGTCTCCACGTGCTTACCATCGATTCCATTCCCGAGGGCGTGAGCCCGAAAAAGCAGGCCATCAGCAAGATGATCGAAGCCTGCAATGGCGAAATTCTCTGCCTTACGGACGCGGACTGCATTGTGCAGCCATCCTGGATCAAAGACATCATCAAGGAATTCGAACCGGGAATCGAACTCGTCGCCGGGCACTCCTACATCCCGACCGACAGTAGCTCGCCGTTCATCATCTGCATGCAGGCGGTGGAAACGTTGATTTACCGTATCGCAGGGACTGCCGGCCTCGCCATGCATCTCCCGCTCACGAGCACGGGTAACAACCTCGCCTACCGCAAAAGTTTCTTCAAAACCGTGAACGGCTTCACGGGCGTCATCAAAATCCAGAGCGGAGACGACGACCTCCTGATGCAAAAACTCGCAAGCGACCGCCCTTGGGCCATGCGCTACTGCATCACGCCCTCCACGTTCGTCACGACAAACGGCAAAGAAACTCTCAAGGAACTCTGGGAACAACGCAAACGCTGGGCATCAAAGACCATCTACTACACCCCGAAAATCGTCTTTGTGCTCTCGATGGTATTCCTGTTCCTCACGATGCTCTGCGTAACCGCAGCACTTTCGATTTTCAGTTTTAAATTGTTCGTCGCCACCTTGATAGCGTTCTTGTGCAAGAGCGTAGGCGACATGATACTCATTATTCGCGGGCTCAAAATATTCAAGCAGGAACACCTCCTCAAATGGTGTATCCCGGTTGAGTTCATCCATGCCCCCTTTACCGTACTGGCCGTTCTGTTCGGACTGTTCGGACGATTCAAGTGGAAATAAACATGGCAACGACTAAAACTACAACTAAGGCGACAGCAAAGACTTCTACAAAGAAAACCGCCACAAAAGCGACCTCGAAAACGGTTGCAAAGAAGACTATTGAAGGCAAGACCCTCATCATCGCAGAAAAACCCAGCGTGGCAGCAGACTTAGTCAAAGTTCTCGGCGCTAAATCGTTCAAGAAAGAAACCGCCTACTACGAAAGCGACACGACCATCGTAAGCCATGCGATTGGCCACCTCGTAGGCATCGCCGACCCGAAAGACATTGACGAAAGGTACAAGGCATGGGACATGAAGACACTCCCCATGCTCCCCGAAAAATTCCCGCTTGTAGCTCTCCCCACCACCAGAGGCCACCTCTCCGCTTTGGGCAAGCTCATCAAGCGCAAGGACGTAACGACGATTATAAATGCGTGCGATGCTGGCCGCGAAGGTGAACTGATTTTCTATTACATCGTAGATTACGTGCTCAAGGGAAACTTCAAAGGGAAGACATTCAAGCGCCTGTGGATGCAGAGCATGACGCCTGCCGCCATCAAGGATGCGTTCGAGCACCTCCGTACCGAAGAGGACATGGTCAACTTGAGGAACGCCGCCCTCTGCCGCAGCGAAGCCGACTGGCTCGTGGGCATGAACGGCAGCCGCGGGCTCACCGCCTACAACAGTTCCATGGGCGGGTTCCAGATTACACCGTGCGGACGCGTACAGACCCCGACGCTCGCCATTATCGTGAAACGCGAAGAAGAACGCAACCGCTTTGTACCGAAAAAATTCTGGACCATCGAGGCCTCGTTCAAGAACAACAGCGCGGTTTACCAAGGCAAGTGGTTCACCGTCGATAAAGAAAACGGCAAGGATCGCGTCAAGCAGATTTTTGACGAATCCCGCGTCCAGGAAATCCTCGCGAAATGCAAGGGCAAAAAAGGTTCCATCGAAGAAACCACCGCCCCGAGCCAGCAGAAGTGCGGCCAGCTGTACGACTTGACGACGCTCCAGCGCGAAGCGAACAACCGCTTCGGGTTCAGCGCCAAGACGACGCTTTCGATTGCACAGAGCCTCTACGAACATTACAAGGCAACCACGTACCCGCGTACCGACAGCCGTTGCCTACCCGAAGATTACGTTGCCCCGGTGAAGGCGACTCTCGGCAAGATCGAGGGTCCGCTCGCCAAGTTTGCCCAAGAAGCGCTCGAAAAGAATTACGTCAAGCGCACTCCAAAAGTCTTTGACAACTCGAAGATTTCGGACCACTTCGCCATCATCCCGACAGGCGTTGTCCCGAAGGGACTCTCCGAAGCCGAAGAAAAAATCTACACGATGATTTGCCAGCGCTTTATCGCTGTATTCTTCCCGCCGGCACAGTACCTCAATACGACCCGCATTACGACGGTCGAAAGCGAGACATTCATCACCGAAGGCAAGATTCTCGTGGATCCAGGCTTCAAGGCGATTTACGGCAAGGAATCCGACGAAGATTCGAACATTCCGCAACTGGACGGCAACTCGGCCAAGACGACCGCACTTGAAGCAAGCGAAGACTTCACCAAACCGCCTGCACACTACACAGAAAGTACGCTTCTCTCGATGATGGAAAGCGCAGGCAAACTCGTCGAAGACGACGAAATCCGCGACGCCATGAAGGAACGCGGACTCGGAACGCCGGCCACACGTGCCGCCATTATCGAAAAACTCGTGAGCGACAAGTACGTCGTTCGCGACGGCAAGGAAATGATCCCGACCGCAAAGGCGTTCGACCTCATCAAGGTCCTCTCCGCCATGAACTGCGAAGCCCTCACCAGCCCGGAACTCACCGGCGAATGGGAATACAAGATGGACCTCATCTCGAAGGGCAAGGAATCCCGCGAAGCGTTCATGAACGGCATCGTCGAAATGACGAAGACGATGGTGAAGAACATCAAGGGATTCAAGGAAGTCGATACGACGGACGAAGCAAGTTTCAGCCCGGTGAACGGCAAGAAGGTGTTCGAGACCGTGAGCCGCTACACCACCGAAGACGGCATCGTCATCCGCAAGATTATCGGCGGCAAGCACTTGTCCGAAGCCGAAATCGTCGAACTGTTGACCAAGCGCAAAATTGGTCCCTTGACCGGGTTCCGCAGCAAGAAGGGCGCCGAATTTTCTGCCGTGCTCACCATCAACGACGAAAACAAGATTGAATTCGTGTTCGACGAGAAGCCCGAAGAAATCGAACTCGGCGAAGTTATCGGCAAGTCCCCGGTCGACGGCGCCGATGTCTATGAAACGCTCACCGGCTACGTCTCCGACAGTTTCGTCAAGAAGGAACCGAGTGGAATCACGCTACCGAAGATTCTCCTTGGCAAGGAAATCCCGCTCGACGAAATCAAGAAACTGCTCGCTGGGCAAAAGACTTCGCTAATCAAGGGCTTCCGCAGCAACAAGACTCACCGCCTGTTCGACGCGTACCTGACACTCGTCAAGGGAAAGCTCAAATTCGAGTTCCCGCCGCGCGAGTTCAAGCCAAGACGATTTGTAAAGAAGTAGGAAGTAGACAGTAGGCGGTAGGAAGGACCGCGTCATCCTGGAGGGCGCGCAATACATGCGCATAAAGATTCTGTTTATCATTGCAATTTTCGGGGCGTTTTCGGTAGCTTTTGCTGAAGACTTACTCGGGAGGCAATTTACCCCGATAAATTCATTAACAGAATCCTTACTGCTAAAGTCCAAGCCCCAAATCAGTTCCTTGAGCGATACGGCAACGGCTTTTCCTGCCACGAGTTCATCTTCAGGAACGCACGCAATTTCATCTTCGACAACTCTCGCAAATAGTTCTGCCGCCCAAGCAAAAAGCAAACCGAATCCGTACAACCTGCCCGACGCCCTCATGCCGCTATGGGATTCGATGACCTTGCGCCAAAAGGCCGCACAAATGATCATGGTGTTCCTCACGACATCGCAATTCGTCATCGAGAACGAAATAGGCGGCGTACTCATCACGGGCAAACACCTCAGCAACGCCGAGAACTACCAGAAAAAATTATCCGAAATCAACGACAGCCTCCAAATTCCGCTTTTTGTCGCCACAGACCAAGAAGGCGGAATCGTCAACCGCCTGCGTTCGCATTCCACCCAATGGAACAGCCTGCCTAGCGCCCGCGAAATGCGAATCATGGACACCGCCAAAATCCATTCGCTATCAAATAAAATCGGGCGTGCGCTCAAGGAAATCAAAATCAACATGAACTTGGCGCCAGTCCTCGACCCGTCCAAGGACCACCGCAACACAAACTCGTTCATGGAAGAAAGCAGGCGCTCTTGGGGATACGACACGACCAACGCATACAAAGTTCGTTCCTTTGTCAGAGGCATGCGCGAAAGCGGAATCATCTGCGTATCAAAGCACTTCCCCGGATACGACTCCTGGACAAACAGCGATTTGCAAATCGCCATCAGCGCTTCGCCCCTCGAAAAAATCCAGAAGAACATTCTCTTTTTCAAGACGCTTGCCGATGACATACCCGTCACGATGATGTCGAGCGTCCGCTTCTTGCGCATTTCAAGCCGTCCTGCCGTTTTCGACAAAAACATCGTCAAAATCGCCCGCGAAAAGACGCCGGACATGGTTGTGCTAACAGACGACCTCTGGGGCACATCGCTGCGCGCCTGGGCCAGCGGCAAGGACCACATTCCCCCGCGCAAAGGCTACCCCGACAAGGATTTCAAGCGCCTCATTACCGCCATTATCGATGCCGGCAACGACATTCTCATGATTTCATTCACGTCCAAGGCCAAGGACATGCTCGACATCATGATGGAACTCAGCGAAAAGAGTTCCAAGTACAAGCGCCGCATCGAGGAATCCGCCGCCCGCATCTTGAAGCTAAAGTATAAAGCGGGATTACTGAAGTAGAAAGTTGGCAGAAAGCGTCACTTATTCTTCTTTTGGTTCACCACGTATTTCAGGACGCCGTCCTCACCCACTTTTGCGAGCGCAAGCTTCAAAATTTCGGCGGCAGCCATCGTATCGTCCAGCGCCCGATGATGATTGAAGTCCGGCAACCCTAGAGACTCCGTGAGTTTATGCAAACTGTAGCTCGGCTGCCCCGGGAAAACTCGCCTCGAAAGCTTGACCGTACAAAGTCTTGGCGGATTGAACTTGATACAGCAGCGTTTCAGTTCCGTTGTCAAGAACTTGCAATCGAACTGCACATTGTGCGCCACGAAAATGCGGTCCTCTAAAAGTTCCGCCACATGTTCCGCAATCGAAGAAAACTGCGGTTGCCCCTGAACCATTTCATCACTGATTCCCGTCAATTCACGGACAAACGGCGTAATTGGATGCCCCGGATCGACAAGCGCATGATACGTATCGACAATATCGGAACCATCCATCAAGGCGATTCCGATTTCCATAATCCGGTTTAATTCTTTATGACCGCCAGTCGTTTCTAAATCGACTACTGCAAATTTCAGCAATGCAAATTACCTAATCGGAATATCGATATCGAGCGTTTCCATCCCGTCGCGAGCCTGCACACGCGCCAGCATGACTTTGGACTTCGGACGCCCATAGACAGGAATTACAAGTAAATTGGAAACACCGCTAAGTTCGCTCGGAACTGCTTCGGTATCGTAAGCGGTCTTTGTAAATATGGGATCCTTGCCCCCGTCGAACAAGAAATACGTCAACTTACGGGGCATGCCCTTCTTAATCTGAGAAGTCTTCACCTGGAAGTAAACATAACCGCCCTTCGGCACATTTCTCAAGCTGTCCTTGATTTCTTCTTCCGTCGCAAATTCCGCTTCCATCGCCAAGCGGATGTTCTTGCGCACGCGATCCGGACTTTCGTACTCGACCATGACATTGAACTTGGCATCCTCGGGAATGGCGCTTTGACGAATATCCCGAAGCTTGGAGTTGTTCTGATAATACTCCCAGCGGCCATTGTCATGCAAAATGACTGTAGCGCCATTGGACGCAGTCGCCACGATATCATCGGCAAATGAATTTACCGTACAAACAAGAACAAGAGCAATAAAAGCTCCCCAAAGAGTTTTCATTCCAACCATAGATACTCCAATGTTTGTATTACATCCCATCATTTCCCAAAATATACATTCATATACAACGTTTGGGTGAAATTGTAATGTTAATAACATTGTAAAAAATTTACATTTGTGACGTATCTTACACAACTATGTCTGGAATTATTCGATTTGCGCCTAGCCCCACGGGATATCTCCACGAAGGCCATCTGCTTTCGGCGCTTTACGTATGGGCCGCCGCAAAAAAATGGGGTTTGAAAGTCCATCTGCGGATTGAAGACCACGACCAAAGCAGGGCACGCCCGGCCTATATCGAAGGCATCCGTGAAGACCTCGCATGGCTCGGATTCCATTACGATTCCGAAAGCATCCAGAGTAAACGAACTGCCATCTACGAAGCGGCACTTCGAAAACTTGAAGCGAAATCGCTTGTCTATCCTTGCTACTGCAGCCGAAAACAGCTCCTCGCCGAGAACCCGCAAAGCGAAACCGGGGAAATCATTTATCAAGGCAAATGCTTTTTTAGACAAGAGACGGGAGACGCACCTCATAGTCTTCGTTTCATAGTTCCAGATAAAGTAATTCATTGGAACGATTTGCGACTCGGTGATTTTCACGAGAACCCGAAACTCCAATGCGGAGACTTCCCGATACGCGACCGCGAAAACCAATGGACATACCAGTTCGCCGTCTGCGTCGACGACATCGACGAACACATCACCCACATCGTACGCGGCGAAGACATCCGCAACTCCACCGCCCGCCAAATTGCGCTGATGGAAGCGCTCGGACGCACCGAACGCCCTATTTACCTACACCACCCGCTCATCGTCGACGCAAACAACAAGAAGCTATCCAAGCGAGAACTCGCCCACAGCCTAAGACAGGATAAAGAAGCCGGCATCACCCCCGAAACCCTCTTCGGACGCGTCTGCCACAAGGCAAAGCTGACCGAATCCGATACACCCATTACACTTCTGGACGCAATTTCCATAATTATAGAGCATCTATAAAAACAGCAGGCAAGAAAAAATTTATATTCATGACATGGCCTCAACGTCAATGTCAGCTACAATTGAGAAAATTCGCGTAGAAGCGGCTACCTTCGAAAACAAGGACCGCCTGCTTTGTTTTTCGCAAAAAAATAAGTTTCAGTCCCCGCTCTTTTTTGACTACGGAGACCAATTTTTTGAGGCTTGGCAAAACGAAAATAACCCACGCGCCCTTATTTCATTTTTTCCAGTATCTGCAAAGTACAACGAAGAAATGCAAAAAACGGACCTTGAAAAATTCCGCCAGGTCCTAAAGACAAAAAACGAAGACTTCGGCAACCAAGATCTGTACATGGCGACGGGCTTTATCAAATGGGGCGAAAAATCCTTGGCACCGGCGCTGCTCATTCCGCTAGACTACGATTTCGAGCACGACACGATTGCCATTTCTAACCACGCCCCTGTTGAAAATATCGCTCTTCCGTCTCTTGACAGAAGTATCCGGTACCCTGTCGCTGCCGACTTTTACAAGAACGGACACTTTGACATAAAAAAATTCTTCGACACGCTCGAAAAAAGAATCGCTGCGAAGGCCGACTGGAAATTTACACGTAATGGTTGCTGCATCACGTTTTACAGCACCAACAAGCTTGTCCTGAAAAAGAACTTGTCCAACGAAAACTGGGCAACCGCCAAAGCCGCGAACAACCTCTTTTTCAACGCCACCATCGGCAACGACGGATTCTTGCCGCAGCCATCCCTTTTCGAAGAAAAGACGTACGACCATGTCTTTAATCCGGCGGACCACTACTTCCCATACGTGATGGACTCGCAGACGAACAAGGCGGCCATCGATGCACTGAACGAACAAGTCTCCGCCTATGCGATACAGACGCTCCCTGGTTCCGAAAAAGCGAAACTCGCCGTAAACATCGTCGCAGACCTTGTTCAACAAAAGAAAAAAGTTTGCGTCATCACGCGAAGATCCATCACAAAGCTGAACTTCGAAAACGCCTGGAAACCGCCTTTCCGCTCGTTCCAAGGTCCCGAACGCGAAACACTGCAAAAGGTCTTGAACGATGTCCGTTCGAAGCTTGTCACTTACTACGACTTGGTCAACAACCCGCTCAAGCCCAGCGGAATAAAGCTCACGGAACTCTTTGACGAGATTTCAAAACTCAAGCCAGTCAAGACAAAGTTCCCGAACGATCTTTTTATGAACGTCGAGCGGGTCCGCTATTCAAGATACAAGTCCATACATGCCAGTCTCAAGCAGATGGCGCAACTCTATTTCAACGAAAACGGAATCGAGATTTTTAACGCATTCCAGGGAATCAAGTTGCCCGCGCTTTCTCAAGACCGGAAGAACTCCATTGGTGAAGATTTGGAACGCGCCAAGAGCCTCTTGGAAAAGAACAAGCCGCTCATGGAAAGCATCGAAAAGTCGAACCTGTTCCCCTTCGGATACAAGATCTCTGACATTCAGGAGCTGATCAACACATTCAAAACAAATTTCGATCAGGACCTTCCGGGCTTTGAAGAATGGAACCTCCACTCCAGTGGCTGGGTCGCCTATCAGGACGACTTGAACGAACTGCCCAATGCCGGCAACCGCTGGTCCAGTTATCGCCGCAAAGGCTCCGATATCTTTACCGAAGACGCCATTGACGAGAATATCCTCGCCGTACGAAACGAATTTGTTGAAAGTCTCAAGTCCCCGCTCCACGGGCTGTCCGACCATTACCGCCGCCCCAAGCGCACTTTGCTCAGCCTATTCAAGAACCCGAAAAGCATAAATTCAGATGACATGCTGGTCGAAAAAATCGACAGCCTCATCGACATCCAAGAGAACAGGCGCAAATACAGGGATTCTTCTGTTCTCGCTATGCGACTTTTCGGCAAGGACTGGAAGTTCGAGAAGACCGACTGGAAAGACCTTGCGAACAAAATTTGCAGTTATTACGCATTCCGTTCGAGATTCAAGAACGACGACCAGTTCGACCACTTGATTCATATTCTTGAACAATGGCATCTCTTTAAGCCGTTCGTGAGCGAATTCGACAGCATCCAGGCAAACCTCGAATTCCTGCAAAAAGTTCTGCAATCCATCAGCAAGTCGCTAAACCTGAGCGAATCCATGGATACGCAGAATGTGGACCAGTGGTCCAACAAAATCGACTGCTGGTCAAAGCACTGGAAAGAACAAGACATTTACTTGCAGCTTTGCGAACACATAGACAACATAAGCGATTCCCAATGCGACAATCTCGCGGAATTTGTCAAAGATTCGAAGAATGCGAACAGGGATATCGCCATGGCGTTTGCACGCGTCTGGACGAACAGCCAAATGCAGGCCGTAACGACAGAATGCCCGGAATTGTTCAGTGCATCCTCAAAAAGCAGAAGACAGCTAAGCAAGCAATACAAATCTCTGCTGGACAACTTTTCAAACTCGAACTTCCGAGCTTCACACGAACTTGCCGCAAAGAACCCCAGTTTGCTCCAGAGCATAACGTTGGCCAAATCCTACGAACTGGAATCGGGAGCTTTTGACGTTGCCATCTTCCTGGATGCCGATTGCACAACGATAGCAGAAGCCATGCCCGGCATCGTCGCTTCTAAAAAGGTAATCCTGCTTGGCAACCCCTGTTCTCCGTCATTGGAAATGTTGCCCATGGACGCCTGCAACATGGACGTGTCCATGCAATCCGTCTTTTATAAAGACAGCATGCTTTCTGCAGCGTTACGCAAAGGCATTCCGACAAGAGTCATCGGTTTTACGACCCAATATGCAGATCCATCGCTTTTCCTTTTTGCGAACAAGTACATTTACAACAACGAAATAGCACAATTCCCGGATTCCTGTTTGCATACAGGCTCGTTGCAGACCATCAAGATTGTACACAACAAAGTGGCGTCCATTGCAGAACAGGCGATTCGTCATTTCACCAAGAATCCAAGCCAAACGCTTGGCATCGTCACGTTCAGCCAGACGCTCAGCAACGAAATCAAGGACGAACTAAAGAAACTTTTAGTAAGATACCCCGAATCGGAAAAGTTCTTTACGCGGGGCACTTTACAGAACAAGTTTTACATCAAGACCGTCGAACGAGCTGTAGATTTATACCGCGATGTCATTTTCGTCTGCCCGGATATCGACGAAGCAACAGCCACGGCCGGGAATCGCAAGCTTTCTATTTGCACCACATTGGCCAAGCAAAAACTGAACCTGTTCATATCCGACGAAGATTCAGACAAGTTAACAAATTCAAAGCCAGGACTATTCCTTGAATGGGTCAACCAGCTCAAGTCCAAAGCTCCTGTGAAAGTCGAAGAGAACTTCATCGAGTCCATATTGGATGAACAAATTAAGGAACTGTTACGGAGGGATTCCATTCCGTTCATGGAATATCTCGCCCAAGGCGGCATTCCAATCGGTCCCGTTGTCGTAGATGCGAACAATTCAAAACGATTCCTCGCCTTTATCGAGACCGACTGCTCTAGTGGACTTTATAAGGAATCCGTTGAAGACCGCGAATACATTCGCCCGAGCACGCTTACGCGATTTGGCTGGAAGATTTTGAACCTTTGGCTTCCGCTGTGGAATATCGCCAACGCTGATGAAACGGAAAACCTCGTGACGACAATCGCGATTGAACAAAGCGTTGCACCGCCACCCCAAGAAGAAAGCGAAAGCATCGACGACGAAGACGATTCACAAGACCAGTCTCCCAGAATAGAGCCGTACACTGTAACGCATATGGCCATTGAAGGGACTCCGGACGACTTGCCGATTTTGGAACTTTCTACAGACAAGCTTATCCAACAGTTGAAGTTCTACGTCGACAACGAATCGCCCATCCATAGCGAACTTCTGATGCAGAGAATTTTGGAATTGCACCACATCGACCGCATCGGTCCGAAGATGGAAGACGTACTAAACGAGACCATCAAACAGGCGCTGCACGAAAAGCAGTTCGTCAAGACAGGGCCATTCTTCTACTCGCTCACGAACAAAGAAATAAAAATCCGTGACCGTTCCAAGAGGCCGGACAACGAGCGCAAAATGGCTTATGTTTCGCCGGAAGAACGAGCCTTGTTCAAGTCCGCGCTTGACGAGCACGGCATCAAACAAGCACTGGGAGTGTTTTAAGAAAAATCCTATTCTCTATTGTCACCCCGCACTCTGTTGCGGGGTCTCTTTTGCCTAGCGGATCTTTACGACAAACGCAGGAATGTTGTATGCAGAGAGTTCGCGGGCTTTATCTTCGGCAATCTTGCGCTTGTTCCATCCACCTGCACGCAGTTTGTAGAACGGTGTATCGAATACAACCTGGATGGTGTATCCGGTACTTGCAGAAAGCTGAGCCTTACGCCTTTGAGCGGCATCGAAATCGCCCACAGCTTCGAACTGGAGCATATAGAATCCATCGGACTTGTAGTTCTTGGCAGCAACCTTAGCCGGAATACTCGACGACGTATCGCGAAGCGACGAACTGAGAGCAGGCTTGTATTCGTTTCCACGGAAAAGAGAATCCAAGTCAGTTGGCGATCCGGCCCAAGCCAAAGCACACAAAGAGGCAATAATTAAAATCTTTCGCATGTCATGAAATATAGAAAAAAGCCTCCCGTAAGGGAGGCTTTTGAAATTCTATCGAAGTCGATTACTTGCTATTCTCGACGTTGAAGCTACCAATCACCTTCGTGTTGTGGCGAACACCCCACATCTGGCTCTTGTCGTTCTTGTTCTTCTTACCGAAGTTAGCAAGCTGGACATAAGTCTTCAACTTGGCGATGTAGGCGCCAGAACCCACGAGGCGTTCCTTGTCAGACTTCATGTTCCACACGATGAAGAAGTTCTTCGGCTTATCGACGCAGTTTCTGCCTTCGAAGTAGAATCGGCCATTTTCCTTCTTGTTCATTGCGTCATCGCAGTAGATACGGCCCTTCTTGGTCAACACATGAGAACCGAGGTTCGTGAAGAACTGGAGTTCGTAGTTGAAGAAGACAGATGCATAGTTGTTACCGATTGCAGCCTGAGTCGTAGTATCCTGGACAATCAAGGCGCTCATGTCGCTCTTGACAAACCAGCCATGCGGCACAAAGCCGTAGTTGGCAAGGTTCGGATCAACATTGACATCCTTATTGATAAGAGCCTTCTTGAAGTCGCTTTCATCCTTGTAGGCATCGAAGGTGAACGCTTCGACATCCGGGAGCTTTGCAGCTTCAGACGGCGTGAGCGGAATACTTCCGACGGCATCCGGGATAAGTCTTACAGCGTAAGCGTTCACGGCACCCGTAATCAAAGCCCACGGAGACGGAACACGGACGCTCGGGTCAGAATCGTATGCCGGAGCGACGTTCCACAGGTACTTAGATTCATCATCAGAACGAAGACCTTCAGCACCCGGGATAGAATCAGTATTCTTATAGTTGGACTGGTCCATCATGAGGCCCGTGCCGTTGATTCCTCTGAAGTGGATGTAGTCACCCGCCTGCGGGAATTCAGAAGCCTGGCTGTAGAAGATAGTCTGGACAGAGTCGAGCTTGTTACCATAAGAAACACCAGAAAGAACCGGGATGTAATCTACATAATGATGTTCCTTGCCAGCATTGATGTAGAAGGAGAACACGTTATCGCCCTGCTGTTCACCAGCTTCAGTCTTTTGGACCGGTTCAGAGAACGAGATTCTCAACTGAGCGTTCTTACCAGCGGCTGTGTCGGTAACGGCCCTAGCAGAGAGGATAATCGGAGCGATACGGTCGTAAATAACACCCTCATAAGCGGTCGTCACGGTAGCACCACGAGCGGTATAAGTAGCCCAAGATGTAACCTTACCCGTACCAGACGTTTTTATATCCTTAGTCAGTTTCTTGCCACCAAGGGCAATTCTCGGCAAGCAAGTCGTATCGGTCTTAGCACCCTTAGCAGTACCGCAAGAAGCTCCTTTCACGACATCTTCATGCCCAAACATTACGAAAGATGTAGAGTCATCTTTATAGGCTTTATCATTTTCCCAGTTCACGGCAATCTTATCTGGGAGGGAATCCTTATGGAATTCACGATGGTAGTAAACAACAACGGAGTCGCCAATACCGTCGAGATATTCCTTTTCAGCACTGTAGTACGGAGTCGGGATATTCATTGCATTCTCAGACACGGCGCCATGAACGTCAAAGACATCGGCAAACTGCGGATACGGAACAGGCGGTTCAGTAAACTGCATGTTCTTGTATTCAGCCTGCATCAAAGCCGGGCTCGGGCCAACCACGTGGAGCGTAGCGGTACCCTTGCAAGCAGGACCTTCACCTTCTCTACAATATTCCATGGAAGACATAATGGTAATCTTGGCGCGGCCATTCACGACTTCACCACCAGCAATGATGTTGAGACCCGAAGAGGTCTTGGAACCCTTGGTAAGCGTGAAGTTGCAATCCGTGCACGGAGAATCGTCACCATTGAGAGCGACAAGGTAGAAGTCATAGGCGGAACCCTTCATACGAATTTCTTTATCATCATCTTTAGAAACCACCTTAAACGTAGAGTCGGAATCCACGAACACAATTCTCGGCACGAAGAACTTAATTTCGGCCTTGCGTGCGCTACCCTTCACGTTGATGGAAACATTTTCCACAGCCGTTTCCATTTCGTCGAACGGAATCGTCACGTAGATGACATCAAAACCGTCTTCACCAATCTTGCGCGTCGAAGCAGGATTAAAGACTTCCAGCTTACCATTCTTCATGGCGTAGAACTGGGCCTTGGGATTGCTGACCTGCAAGCTATATTCTTGACCCGCAGAAAGTTGCATTTCGAGAGGATCATTGCAAGTCGCAGAACTATTACAAGGATCCAACATAGCAGCCACATAGAGCGGAATCATCTGATTGACATCTATAGAGCCGTCTTCCTTCGGGTTAGAAGCCATGGCCTGAGACTTGAATTCGTACGGGAGACTATAGTTGCCGTTATCATCGATAGTCACGGCATCGCGGTTTGCAACAGCGAGAGAACCCTTGATGGTGATTTCGATAGCCTTCTGGTCAGAGCCAATCTTGATGATAAGGTAGTACTTACCGCTCGGAAGGATGGATTTGAGCTTGTCTTCGTTGATAACCGGAGCAGACGGTGTAGAAACATCGATACCGCCATCATACTGGACAGGATTTGCATCGAAAGCATCGGAGCCAATCTTTTCCTTGGAAGCATCCTGACCAGTCTTGTCTTGCGTGAAGATATAAGAAATCTTATCCTTAATTTCATCGCCGCACAGCGTCTTTTCGCCGCCACCGCCCATAGCGGCAGCACAAGAACCACCACCAGAACGCTTGTAGCAAATCTTATAGTGGTTGTTTCCTTTTTCAATAAAGTCCTTAGTATCTTGCTTACCTTCAGTAGTAATACCGGTCGTCTGTTCGATGAACATGTTCGTCTTGATATGGACGTTACTCATCGTGGTACGACGGTCGCAGAAGTAGATATCGATGTCATAGCTCTTGCCCACTTCAGCAGTCGGCATGAACTTGTCCAAATCCACATAACCCGGAGCGGCAAGGTGAGTACCACCAAGGTCAACAGCCAGCTTGTTATCAATGAAGACCCAAATATCGTCGTCACCACGGAAGCTGAACTTCAAACCTGGTCTAAAGCGGAAGTTTGCATGAGATTCAAAGCAGAAGTGTTGGTTACGGCCGCCCTTTGTAAGAGCCTTACTGTCATCATCTCCAGAGGTCCAACGATAAGTAGAAGCGGTTGCTGTACCCGGATTTTCTGTACCTCCAGTATATCTCGGCCATCCTTCTGGAGAGGGCAGACCTTCGCAGCCCCAGGCCCAACCATCACCGACCCACGTAACACCGAGCTTTCTCGAAATCTGGGTAGCAATAGCGTTAGTACCAATTGTAAATTCGGAACCGGCAGCAAACAAACCATCGCAGTCAACGCCGCCATCCCAGCCAGGGCCATTACACATCAAATCGCTCTTCGGAACGCCTTCTTTTTCGTCAATCGTACGAAGGCCGAGCGGAGTCGTTGACGGTTCCTGGTCACCGCAGAAATAGACCGGACCTTCAGCCTTGCGCTTGGTTTCAGCAGCAGGCAGACGTTCAGACATCATCTTGTCTGCATCAGGCTCTTTTTCGGCCGGATAGAAACCACCCGGAACAGTAGCACCGGGACTCTGGTAGTAATCCGATTCAAATTCAAACTTGCCATCGGCCGCCTGTTCAAAAGGCATGTTGAAGCAATACTGTTCGTTGACACCCTGCGTAAAGTTAAACATAGCGGCAAAAGCTTCATCAGCCTGAGCACCGAAGCACTTCTTACCCG
>Ga0247609_10002784_pt1 | contig 18174 bp, 14 predicted proteins | sample 172DNAGHGlowgp2_FD_193487 | JGI IMG/M metagenome (GOLD analysis project Ga0247609, IMG submission 193487) | Sheep rumen microbial communities from Palmerston North, Manawatu-Wanganui, New Zealand - 1728 DNA GHGlow gp2 | ecosystem: Host-associated > Mammals > Digestive system > Stomach > Rumen ...
TCAAGCGTGCCAGGATGGACTGCGGCTCCTGCTCACGCGAGATTGTGGAAACCATTGAGAAGCACTCGGAGCATTTCTACATCCGTGCCAACCGCAGCGGCTCACTCTACGACTGCATGCTGGCACTGCGTGGATGGCAGCGAGAGGAGATAAACGGCAACGAATATGAACTGAATTCCATCATCACGGAGAAATGGGAGGGCAAGGCATATCGCCTCGTCATACAGCGGGAGCGTCGCATGGGCGGTGAGCAGGACTTGTGGGAGGGCGGGTATACATACCGCTGCATACTGACCAACGACTACACGTCCACTACGAGGGAAATCGTGGAATTCTACAACCTCAGAGGTGGCAAAGAACGTATCTTCGACGACATGAACAACGGCTTCGGATGGGCCAGGCTGCCAAAGTCCTTCATGGCAGAGAACACCGTGTTCCTGTTGCTGACGGCACTCATACGCAACTTCTACAAGTTCCTTATGGACAGGCTTGACACAAAAGCCTTCGGACTGAAGAAAACAAGCCGTATCAAAGCCTTTGTCTTCAAGTTCATCAGCGTGCCCACAAAGTGGATAAGAACAGCAAGGCACTATGAACTAAACATCTACACGCACAACAAATCATATCAAGCCCCTTTCGCACTCACTGGCGGGTGAAAAACTGAATTCGCAGGTTAACGACAGCATAAAGCCCCTGTAATGCCTGACGGGGTAAGGGGAAACTGGGCATGACCCATGCATAATCACGTCTGTACTGACAAGACTGTCGTCTGATGGAGAAGCAAACTGCAAAATTAGTCAGAATCACTATTAGTTGCGGATTTTAGGTTCCTATCCTTTACGTGCACAAAGATAGAGTTTTTCTGTGTATCTTGTGCGAAACGGGCGAAATTATTGAGAAAGTTTTTGGAGTTTTAACACATCAGTTGCGTGATATGCGTCGGATGATGCAGTCTCATGGTGTGAGTGAGGTAACGATGGAGAGTACGGCAGTCTATTGAGGGCGCAGAGGTTCCTGTCTCCATTGCGCCCTTGGGTGGGTTAGCTTTCAATCGAATACGATTGAGATGGTTTCCTCAAACTCTGCCAGCAACTCCTTCAGTCTTGGATTGTCCTTCCATGAAAACAAAGCTGTGAAGTTCATTATGCCGTCAAGCAAACCCTCTGCTGTGCGTATGATGTAAAGATCACGAAGCTCATAGGTATTAAACCATCGGATGAACAGTCTGTTACGTAGTCCCTCTTTTTCATCGCCGGTTTCACAGAGGTACAGCATCGCCTCTTTACCATTGACGGCGAAGAACTCCTCGATGATGGCGAAGACGGTTTGACGTAACTTAATGTCACCGGGTGAACGCCCAGCACCTTCAACGTTGATACAAAACAGGAAAGCTCCGCTCTGTACGAAGGAGTTCTCAAGCATAAAACTGATAGTGTACTTCAGGCCGAAATCTGTAGTAAAATAGAATGAAGAATCATTCTCGTCGGTCTGACCCACCAAATAAGGCGAGTGTAGGTTGATGTTTCTCAAATTTAATGTGTTCATAGTAAGAAAGGTTGGAAATGAACAGTTAAGAATATTTGAGTTTCAGCTCTCCATTCCGGATCATTTCAAACTCTTTGTTGGTCTTTTCAATCCATTCCTTCTTGCGGCGGATCGTCTCCCTAACGGCAGCTCTGACCTCTTCGCGTGTTCTTTTTCTTTTTGTTGTTTCCATAATGATCTAAATGATTAATTGTGAATATTCGCCTGCAAATGTACAAAGAAAAGATAATACCTCCAAATAATTCGCCATCTTTTTTCAACAGGACATGGGGGGCACTTGCCCCATGTGCTTGCTGGGGTCTGGCCCCATACTCCATAACATTTTCTATATACTCGGTGCAAATATAGGGAGATTTTTCAAAAGTTCCAAATTTTAGGTCAAGTTTTTGTTTTGCATCAATAGCGTTTGCCATTTTCACCGTCCCTCAGCACAAACAGACGACATAATAATAAGTATAATCCGAAAATTCTACAACTAATGACATATGACATAAATCCGTTGTATTTGGCTTAATATCAATTAATTGTGAAATCTATAAATGACATAGAAACGACATAGAAACGACATACTAATGACATAAAAGTGGCATAAAAGGCCTGTTTTTTTGGTCTGAGGTAGGCCAAACAAGTGCTCATCAGGAGGTAGCGGATTGGGGATTCCCACGTAGGGAACGTGATATTCCCACGTTGGGAACGTGACATTCCCACGTTGGGAATAAAGTGTTCCCACGTTGGGAATACAGAGCGTGGATAAGCACCACTTATCAGCCAATAAGGGACGCTTATTGCAGCATAAGGAACGCTTATTGCAGAATAAGGAGCGCTTATTGTGGAATAAGGAACAGGCTAAAGAATCGCATGGCATCCCTCTTTATGTCATTAGTATGTCATTAGTATGTCATTAGTATGTCATTAATATGTCGTTTTTATGTCATTTCTATGTCATTTACTGATTCTGCAATCGTCTGAAATAGAATTAAATACGACGAATTTATGTCATATGTCATTAGTTTTTATGATTTCTCATACATTATCAGAATTTACGCATTAAAAATCATGGCGCAGATTGTGCTGAATACCCGAAAAATTGCTTTTTTTTGAGCTATCATGAGATAATTTGGAATAAAAACCGTATCTTTGCACACAGTATTATTAATAAAAACGATCGAAATGAAGAAACTGATTCTTATGACTATGGCAACATTAGCCACGACGGCAGTCTCGGCTCAGGGACTGCAATACCCTAAGGCCGATAAAGACGGAACCGTCGACGAGTATTTTGGTGTGAAAGTGGCCGACCCCTATCGTTGGCTCGAGAACGATACGAGTACGCAGACTGCTGCGTGGGTGGAGGCTGAGAACAAGGTCACTAATGCCTACTTGCAGAATATTCCTTTCAGGGGAAAGCTGCTGAAGCGCCTGACGGAGCTGGCTAACTATGAGAAGATTACGGCGCCTCGCAAGCGTCACGGAAAGTGGTACTTCTATAAGAATGATGGCCTGCAGAATCAGTATGTCATGTATGTCATGGACGAGCTAGGCGGCGAGCCACGCGTGTTCCTCGACCCTAACAAGCTGAGTACTGACGGAACGGTGGCCTTGAAGGGCGTTTCCTTCTCAAATAGTGGCAAGTATGCTGCCTACGATATCTCGCGCAGTGGCAGTGACTGGGAGGAGTTCTTCGTGATCGACCTAAAGACGGGGCAGCTGACTGACGACCACATCGAGTGGGCAAAGTTCTCGAATGCCGCGTGGATGGGCGACGGTTTCTTCTACAGTGCCTACGATGCGCCTGAAAAGGGCAAGGAGTTCTCGAACGTGAACTCTGGTCACAAGATCTACTATCATAAGATAGGTACGCCTCAGAGCGAGGACGTGTTGTTCTATCAGAATCCGGCCTATCCCAAGCGTTTCTACTATGTCGATGTCAACGAGGATGAGACCAAGATGTATCTCTTCGAGTCAGGAGCTGGCTCTGGCAACAATCTCTTTGTGCGCGATCTGAAACAGCCTGACTCTCAGTTGATTCAGATGACATCGGACATGGACTATCAGTACACCCCTATCTACGACGATGGTGATAAGATCTGGATATACACCAATTATGGTGCCCCCAAGGGGCGCATCATGGTGGCTGATATCCATCAGCCTGGTGTAGACAGCTGGCAGGAACTGGTCGCTGAGCAGGAGAATGTGCTCTCTGGCGCTGACATTATCAATCACCAGCTTATCCTTACCTATCAGAAAGATGCCTCGGATCATGCCTATCTCTATGGGCTTGATGGTAAGCTGAAGCATGAGATCAAGTTGCCTTCCGTTGGTAGTGTAGGTTTCTCGGGTGACGCGAAGGAGCCTGAGTGTTTCTATACCTTCGCTTCGTTCACCATTCCCGGCACTATCTACTGCTACGATATGGCTAAGAACGAGAGCAAGCTCTATTCATCGCCCAAGGTGAAGTTCCGCCAGGATGACTTTATCTCTGAGCAGGTGTTCTTCCAGAGTAAAGACGGTACGCGCATACCCATGTTCCTTACTTATAAGAAGGGGCTGAAGCGGAATGGCAAGAACCCCGTCTACCTCTATGGCTACGGTGGCTTTAACATCTCGCTCGTGCCGAGTTTCTCGGCCATGCGCATCCCCTTCCTCGAGAATGGTGGCATCTATGCTCAGGTGACGCTGCGAGGTGGTAGTGAGTATGGCGAGGAGTGGCATCTGGCTGGTACGAAGATGCAGAAGCAGAACGTGTTCGACGACTTTATCGGTGCTGCCGAGTGGCTCATCAGCGAGGGCTATACCAATAAGGACAAGCTGGCCATCGTGGGTGGTTCTAATGGCGGACTGCTGGTGGGTGCCTGTATGACTCAGCGTCCGGATCTCTATCGCGTGGCTATCCCTCAGGTAGGCGTGATGGACATGCTGCGCTATCATAAGTTCACGATTGGTTGGAACTGGGCCAGCGACTATGGTACCAGTGAGGATTCGAAGGAGATGTTCGAATACCTGCGAGGTTATTCGCCGCTTCATAACCTGAAGCCTGGTACAGCCTATCCGGCAACGCTTGTAACGACTGCTGATCATGACGATCGCGTGGTGCCTGCCCATTCATTTAAGTTTGCAGCCACCCTGCAGGAGTGCCATCAGGGCAACAATCCTGTGCTCATCCGCATCGACACGAAAGCAGGTCACGGAGGTGGCAAACCGTTGGCGAAAGTGCTTGAGGAACAGGCCGATATCTACGGATTCATCCTTTACAATATGGGTGAGAAGTTCAAGTAAAAAGTAATCCCCGCAATTGCGGGGATTATTGATTTCTTTAGTTGAGGGCGATGGCCTCGGGTTAGAATGGGGCAAAGGCAGGTTCGCTGATTTCCTTGATGGCCATACATTCCATCTCGACGAGCCAGCCTGCACGACAGACGGGCGCCAGAACGATGACATAGGGCTTACCCTTGAATCGCATGTCGAACATTTCCTTAACTAACAAATAGTCAGCATTATCGCGCAAGTAGACTATCATTTGGCAGACATCCTGATAAGTGCAATCAGCCTCTTCCAGCAGGGCCTCGATATTCGCCCACATGCGTTCCGTCTGCTTGACGATGTTCTTGGGGTATTTGATCTCGCCCTTGTTGTTGATGCTGGCTGTACCAGAGATGAGCACATGGCGGCGATCGCCATAGTCGATATAGGTGCCTCGCTCGAATGATACGCCATAGTCGCTGGTGCGATTCAGATGGCTGGAAGCATAGAGATAGTGTACCTGCTCCTTCTGAATGCCTGCGACGGCGTAGTTGTCCATCTGTGAGAGCACGTTGGGATCGGCCTGTCGCCCTCCGATGCCTGTGGAGGCGATGAAGTGTGTGTTGACTGTCAGCCCTTGGGTGAAGAAGAACTGGTTGCGTGCACGTACCACTCCGCCATAGTTTAGGTCGATATCGTTGACGAAGATCCAGGTGCGTAGGCAGTTGGCCTCGAGTGTGCAGCCTTCTTCGAGCAGCTGCATGCTGTATTCGTTGAAGAGCAGACGGGTCTGATACTCCGAGTTGGCAGCCAGATTATGTGCGCTGCCATTCCACAGATGTCTGTATTGCCCGTGGCGCACGGCATAGAGTCCGCTGTTGGTGACGCTGGTCTGCACGCCTGTCATCAGATAGCACCAGAGTGCTACCTTCGTACCGTCGAGTGGCGACTGCTGGATAATGCTCTTGGCGCAGTCGGTAACATCAGAGATGATGACATCGTCCTGCTGATTGGTAGCGTCACTGAGAAAATAGCGCTTAAAAACAGTCTGGGCACCTTTCAGCTTGGTTTCCAGCAGTTGGTTGTAGGTATTCAGAACAGCCTCCAGCTGCTTGGCGAAGGGCAAGCGGTAGGTGCTGACATGTATCATCACCTGATATTCCTTTACTTCCGTTCCGTTGTTGAAACAGAATACATCGGCGTTGGCATTCTCAAAGTCGTAGTGTGCGAGTCGATCGTTCATTTTCGTTCGTTAAATCTTATTGATGTCCACGTAGCCATGCATGACGGCATAGATGGTCAGTGCGCTGACGCTCTTCATACCCAACTTGTCCATGATGTTCTTACGGTGGGTAATCACGGTGGTAAGTCCGATATTCAGTTTTTCGGCAATCTCCTTATTGATGTTGCCTTGTACGATCAGCGACATGACCTCTATCTCACGATCAGACAGTATTTTCCGATTCAGCACCTCTGGCATCGGAGGCATGTTCTTCCCATGTCCGTGGGCACTTTGCTGCAGGGTCAGCAGCGAGCGCACCAGTTCCTGTTCAGGCACATTGATGCAGAGGCTGTGGAAGTCGGATAATGTCGACGTGGAATCGAGTGAGAGCGTCAGTACGATGGTCTTTCGCTTCCGCTCAATAAAGAAGGCCTTGTTCTCCAGTACGATATTCATCGCAACAAAGTAGTGGAAGTAGCTGTCAGGATTGCTGGCTTCCAACTCAGCGAATGCCCCAAAGGTATCCACTGTCATGATGGGTAATACATTCTGAAGCAACTGCTTCAACCCCAATACTGCAAGAGTATTGGGGTCGATGATGGCTATTTTCGGCCTTCCTTCGATATGCATTAATCGTTTCTGATATCAAACAGGTTGAAGAATCCTGTCATCATGAATACTTTACGTATTTCATCGTTGATATTCTGGATAATGACCTTACCTCCCTTGACAGATGCTTCCTTGCGGACAGTCAGAAACAGTCGGAGGCCTGAACTACTGATGTATTCCAGGTCAGTGCAATCGAGGATAATTTCTTTATCTGCGTTTTCAAGCAGAGGTCCGATTTCTTGCTGGGCCTTAACGGCTGCAGGTGTGTCAAGTCGTCCGTTGAAGATGGCTGTCATGCCGCCATCACGCTCTTTGATGTCGATAATCATAATTGCTTAATTTTGTAAGTTTTTTCTTAATGTTAATATATTCTTTCTATCTTTATATTCGTAGTTGACGGAATCCATAATCTCGCGCACCAGATGGATGCCAAGTCCTCCAATAGGACGTTCCTCAGCTGACAGCGTGGTGTCAACTTTCTCTTTCTTCGTCGGGTCGAATGGAATACCTCCATCGCTGATGATGATTTTCAGTCGATAATCGTTGGCAATGACGTCGATATCGACTGTTCCCTTTACCCCTGGCGGGTAAGCATACTCCATGACGTTGACAACTGCCTCTTCAATGGCGAGGTTCAGACTCATCACTAGAGACATGTCCATGCCTAACTCCTCACCGACTCCGTCAATAAACTCACCTAACTGCGGGATGGTTTCAATGTTGTTGGGCAAGGTCAGATGTCGCTGTAGGCGTGCAGCTTCCTCCTTTTTTGTGTAACGAATAGCCATCATGGTCTGATCGTCGCTTTGTTCTGCATCTTTTACGAACTTACGGATTGATTCTTCCATTTCATTGACTAATACATCTGGCTGAAGATGATCTTCCTGAAGGCATGTTCTGGCAACCTCCATCATACGATCTTCGTCAAACAGATGATGATTAATATTCTCGGCTTCAGTGACACCGTCAGTATATAGGAATACCGTGGTGTCAGGTTTTATTTTTACTTCCTGGCCAACATACTTGAACTGTGGGAGCAGTCCAATGGGGATGTTGGGGATAACGGGCAGTAAATTTGCCTCAGTGTCAATCACGACAGGTGCACAGTGCCCCGCATTGCAGTAGCGCATCTGCCCTGTAGGCAGGTCGAGGACTGCAATGAATAGCGTTACGAACATGTTCTCCACATTGTCCTCAGCCATAGCGTCGTTGATGAGTATAGCTATCTTGGCAGGATTGCTTTCATGGTTAGACACTGTTCGGAACAGACTGCGTGTCACAGCCATCAGGAGTGATGCAGGTACTCCCTTTCCTGACACGTCGCCAATGCAGAGGTACAGCTTCTCGTTCCTGATAAAGAAATCGTAGAGGTCGCCTCCTACCTCCTTGGCTGGGGTCAGCTTGGCAAAGATATCCATATCTTTACGCTCAGGATAGGCAGGGAAGATCTTGGGGATCATTGACATCTGAATGCTTCTGGCAGTCTGAAGCTCACCTTCGATGCGGCCTTTCTGCTCATTGGCTGCCTTCAGTTCCTCGATACGGTCTGTCAATGATGACTGCATCATCTTGAAGGAGTCGTAGAGCTCTTTCATCTCATCTTTTGTCGTAATCTCAGGTAGTGGAGCATTGAAATTTCCATTGGCAATCTCGTTGGCAGAACGGCTGAAACGTGCCAGAGGGCTGGTGATGCGTTTCAGTGTTGTACGACAGATGACATAAAGGATGATGAGTCCGAGCAACATGCAGCCCATGATAATCAATCCCACGATGATAGCCATGCGATAGATGACTTCAGCAGGAATGGCTGTTGCCATCGACCATCCTGTGCGCTTGATGGGTGCATAGATCATGACGTATTCTGTACCGTCTCTATTAATAGTCTGGATGCCCGACTTGCCTTCCAACATGTCATATCCCATCTTCTCGTCTGTGCTGTCAGGTGTCTCGAATGAATTGACAAAGAAAGTCTCGTTCAGAATGCGCTCCTTCGCGGGGTGTGCGATGTAGGTACCACTACGCCCGATAATGAAGGTATAGGCATGCTTATAGAGGAACCTGTCGTCTTTATCGATGTCCTCTATATTCTGCTGTTCGCGCAGCAGCCACTCGTTGAACTCGAGATCACTCTTCTTAATCATTTCTGAAAGCCAGTCAAGCGATACGTCGGCAGTGATGATGGCATACATCTTGTTGTCCCTGTCGTACAAGGGGCACGAGAAGGTTGTCATCATCTGTTCGCCACCTCCTTTGTCATAATATGGCTCACTCCAATATTTCTTGTTGAGCAGTTTTGGTATCTGATACCAGTCCATATAATGATACTGGTAATCCTTTGTACCTAATTGCTTGGTAAAAATAGTGGAGTCTACACCCTTGAAGGCATAAGGTGAGAAAAACTCGCCTTTAGAAGCGTAATAATTGGGCTCGAAGGCGACTGCCGATCCGACAATGCTTGGGTTAAGCTCAAGCAGTTTTGTCAGGACTGAATAAATCTTATCAGGTGTATCCAGGACACTCTCTATCTCAGGGATGACGTTGTCGATGGCGATTTCAACCCCCATGAAGGTACTGTTGACTTTCTCGTTGGCAAGCTCCATACGGCTCTGGGAACTCTGAGTCGACATCTCCATCATGGCTGATGTGGAAATATTGGTGACGATGATGGTCAGGATGATGAAGATGGCCATCGTCGTCAGTACCACCCATAGGGTCAGTCTGGCAGAGAAGGAGTGCTGCGGTGAGTATTTCTTAGGAATCTTCATGGCTGTGTGATTTGTTGGTAAGAAATAGGCTGCTTAATAACACTACCCTCGATCAATAGCTTGTTGGCCAGATCCAGACCTTTTGGATCCAGTTTATAGGTTCGCTTCCCTGTGTGTGTATCTTTGATAAGATTCAGACACTCTTTCAGCATCCAACGCTGAATGACTCTGTTTGTGGCCACATTGTTGGCCTGGCAATACATCATAACGATGTCGAGTGTCTCATCAGGATTATCGTATGCCCATTCCCATCCTTTGCGGGTGGCCTCGGCAAATTTCTCCACTTCCTCCTTATGGGCATTGTAGAACTTGGCTGTGGTATAGATACCGTCTTCAGGCACATTGTATCCAATATCACGGAAATAAAGAGTCTGTTCTTTCTGAATCTTCTGCCCTGCAGTCTTCAGCTGTAAGAACTCGTTATAGCTCATGGCCATTGTTGCATCGATGGCTTTGGAGATATAGAGGTTGATATTGGATACGAATGGTATCCACTGGATGCCTAAGTTGTATCTGTTATCCATAGAAAACGCCAGTTCGGAGAAACCTGATTTCCAATGGCCAATCTTCATGCCTTTGAGGCTCTCGACACCTTTCAGCGGCGTATGAGAGACAATCATTTCTGCGTTTTGCTGGAAATGCTGGAAGATGTTCACAAGCTGCATACCTTGGTCGATGAATTTCATGGCTGATACCAAATGGAGCGTGATAAACTGGCTCTGTCCCATCTTGAGACGGTTGATATTGGGATTCGAAGCTGAAGGATGCTCAATGCTGATATTAAGACCAGCCTCTTTATAGAATCCTTTGGCCTCAGCAACATAGAAACCTGCAAACTGAGCCTGTGCTGTCCATTGCGGTGTGAAAACAAACTTTGCTTGAGCATAGCTTTCAATAGCCATACTCAAAAGTAAAAATATTACTATCAGTTTAGCTTTCATCAGCAAATCATGATTTCTGTTTCGCTTGCAAAGATAAACAAAATTCCCCGTATTCACAAGAAATACGGGGAATTTTTGAATAATGATGATATTTTAGTCTATTTTTTCTATGAAAGGAAGCCCAGTAAGGCACCTGCAGCCACCGCAGAGCCAATGACACCAGCCACATTCGGACCCATGGCATGCATGAGCAGGAAGTTGTGACGGTCGTACTCCAGTCCGAGGTTGTTACTGATACGGGCGGCCATCGGAACGGCAGATACACCTGCATTACCAATCAGCGGGTTCAGTTTCTTACCCTCTGGCAGGAAGAGGTTCATCAGCTTCACGAAGCAGACACCTGAAGCGGTGGCAATCATGAAGGCCATTGCACCAAGAGCAAAGATCTTGATGGTGTTGAAAGTCAGGAACTCTGAAGCCTGTGTAGAACAACCAACGGTGAGTCCCAGCAGCATGACGACGATATCGTTCAGTGCTGCACCTGCCGTCTTAGCCAGGCGGGTGGTCTTTCCACTCTCCTTCAACAGGTTACCGAAGAACAGCATACCTAACAAAGGCAGACCTGACGGCACGATGAAGGTTGTCAGCAACAGTCCGATGATGGGGAAGAGGATACGCTCTGTCTGTGATACTTCGCGACCAGGTTTCATCTTGATGACGCGCTCTTTCTCTGTAGTGAGCAGACGCATGATGAATGGCTGAATCACTGGCACGAGAGCCATGTAAGAATAGGCACATACAGCGATGGCACCCATCAGGTTGGGTGAAAGCTTCGAACTCAGGAAGATGGCTGTAGGACCGTCGGCACCACCGATAATGGCAATACCTGCTGCCTGAGAAGGTTCAAAGCCCATGGCCAGTGCTACCATATAGGCTCCGAAGATACCAAACTGTGCTGCTGCACCGATGAGCATCAATTTTGGATTAGCCAAAAGTGCTGTAAAGTCGGTCATAGCGCCAATGCCAAGGAAAATCAGTGGTGGATACCACCCCTGTCGCACACCCTGATAGAAAATATTCAGCACGGAGTTGTCTTCGTAGAGTCCGATTTCCAATCCGGCATCCGCACGGAATGGTATGTTGCCCAGAATGATACCCAGTCCGATGGGTACGAGCAACAGAGGCTCGAAGTCTTTCTTGATGGCGAGCCAGATAAAGAAGGCTCCCACCGCAATCATAATGAGGTTGCCCACAGTGGCATTAGCAAATGCCGTGTAGGTAAGGAACTCATTGAAATTCTGTAAGATAAACTGTCCTAAATCCATAGTGGCTTATCCGATTGTGAGCAATACGGCTCCTTCCATAACCGTCTCGCCCTGTTTTACTGTGATGGAAGTAACGGTTCCTTCGTATTCAGACTCGATGTTGTTCTGCATCTTCATTGCCTCGAGTACCAGCACGCAATCGCCCTGCTTGACGGTGTCACCGACATTGACCTTCAGTTCGATAATGGTTCCAGGCAGAGGAGCCTTGATAGGTGAACCTGCACCAGCTGGTGCGGCAGGTGTTGCGGCAGGAGCTGCTGCTGCGGGGACAGCGGGGCGTGCCACGGGCTTGGGTGCCTCCACGCGTACTTTCTTCAGCGAACTGGTGGGGTTGATGGGCTGCTTTAGCTCAACGTCGAAACGGATGCCGTTCACATTGACTTTTGCAACGTTGCCCTCTACTTCTTCTATCTCTACGTCGTAATCGACGCCTTGAACTTTATATTGATACTTGTTCATTTTCTATAAACTATAATCTTTAAACAATAAACTCTTAGCGAATCTCTGGGGTTGTCGGGATTTGAGGCGCATTGTGCTTTGTCGGAATCACGGGCTTTGAGAAGTGTGTCATCTGATTGCCTTCTTCCGACCACCCTGTCTGGTGAGATTTGATGGTGATGATACCACTCTCCACATCGTGTACATCATCCTGATACTGTTTCAGTGCCATGGAGATAACGGCGATATAGACTTCTTTGTCAATACCCTTGGTCTTCAGACCATCCTGTAGGATGTTTCCTGTTGCATGGGCAATGTCGTGAGTTACCTCAACCGTCTTTGTTACTACCTTGATGGGCTGTACTTGCTTGGCCTCATCGAAGTGACGCATGATAACTCCGAAGATCCAGAAGAACAGGAAGAGTACTGTCAAACAGAAGAACACAATACCCATGGCAAGTAGTGTGATACCGAATCCGTAGGGGTCTTCACGTTTCAGCTTGGCGTCTTTCGTCTCGTCGGTCTTGATAAAGTTCTCAATGCCTGGTGTCACGTTGTCTGGCGACTTGATGCTCCAAGTGTTACCATGACGGGCATAGCTCTGGTCGGCTGCAAGGGCTGGAACGGTGACAGAGTCGATGAGTTCCACAGCATTACCATTGTAGAATCCTATCCATACAGGCTCTGACATTGGAATGGGGAGTGAGAGGTGTAACTTTCCCTGAGCAGGGTTAGAGTTACAGAAGAACACAACATGCTGGCGGGCTGCAATCTGAGTACGCGGCTCGCCGTTGGGGATGACGCTCATGCGCTTGATACGCTCTGGAACGCTCATCTTGGGATCAAGGACACTTCGGTCTGTTGTGAGGTACATGCCTCGGATATTGTAGGTGGTGAATGAGGTGTTCTCCAACTCAATCCAAGCCTCACGTTGTCCGAATTCATCCTCAATGCTTGCGGTATTGTTGGTCAGTATCTCGTTCAGACGGATATTTTTGGCTCCCTGAGCCATTACCGTCGAGGCACTTGCCAACACGATACCACTAAGCAGTAGTCTGAGGCTATTCATTTTTTACGTGTATTATTGTTTAATTGTTGTTTTCTATTATCCGCAGAAGAACAGTACGATGATCTGCGCTGTGAAGATCCTGAGGAACATCGACAGCGGGTAGACCGTCGAGTAGCCTACGGCAGGGGCCTCTTTCGAGCAGATGCTGTTGGCGTAGGCCAGGGCAGGAGGATCAGTATAGGTACCAGCCACCATTCCGGCAATGGTAAAGTAATTGAACTTGAACTTTAAACGTGCGATAGGACCTACAACCAGAATCGGGATGATAGTGATGAGGAAGCCCGTCAGCACATAGAGCAGTCCGTCGCCCTCAACCACCGTTTCGAAGAATCCTGCACCAGCCTTGATACCTACAGAGGCCAAGAAGAGCACAAGTCCGATTTCTCGTAACATCATGTTGGCTGAGGTGGTGGTATAGGTGACAAGGCGAATCTTATAGCCATAGCGCCCGATAAGAATAGCGATGATCAGCGGACCACCAGCCAGACCGAGCTTGACAGGAACGGGCATGCCTGGAATTGCAATGGGTAGTGAACCGAAAATCAGTCCCAGGAAGATACCTACGAAGATGGTGGCTATATTTGGCGCATTCAATTTGTTGCTGGAGTTGCCCATTCGGACTGCCACACGGTTAACTGCATCCTCAGGACCCACAACCCTGATCTTATCACCCACCTGCAGAGGCAGGTTTGCAGAAGCAAAGAGGTCGATACCATGACGGGTAACACGGGTAACATTCACACCATGAACACTTGAGAAGTGCATAGAGGCTAATGTCTTTCCGTTGATCTTTGGATTGGTGATTAGAACTCCCTTTGAAATCATGGGCTGTTCTTGTTGCTGTTGCTCCAAATCAATATCAATAAGTGGCCCAATAAAGGCAATGATAGCCTCGTGGTCGGCTTCTGCACAGACAATGAGCATCTTATCTCCCAAATGGAGTAGCGTATCACGGTTGGCAATAGTAATATCGCCATTATGTTCGATACGAGAGCACACAAAGTCGCGGTTCAGGAAATCGTGAACCTGCAGAATAGTCTTTCCTTCCAGATACTGGTTGGTCACCTGCAGATGCATCTTGTAGGGCTTCTTGTTGGTCTTGGTGCCAGCCTGTTCTTCCAGTTGTTCCTCTTCTTTCTCCAGTTTGACTTTGCATATATACCTTATTAATATAGTAGCACCGATGATGCCAAGTACACCAAGAGGATATGCACATGCATAGGCTGAGGCAATCTGTGGCGCACCATTTGGGAATACTGTGTTCAATGCCTCGTTAGCGGCTCCAAGTCCAGGCGTGTTGGTTACAGCTCCATAGAGCGTACCTACCATCATTGGCAGATTCGTCACATTGGTGGTATCAAAGAAGATGTAGTAACAGGCAAACATCACGAGGATGTTCAGAAGGATGGCCGAAGCAGCCAACCCATTCAACTTGATACCCTGTGTACCGAAACTCTCAAAGAAACCAGGACCTACCTGCATACCGATCATGAATACAAAGAGGATAAGTCCGAAATCCTGTACGAAGGTTAAAATCGGTGTTGGGGCTGTAAATCCGATGTGCCCGGCAAGAATACCAGCAAAGAGTACGAACGTAACTCCAAGTGAGATTCCAAAAATCTTCAGCTTGCCCAGATAGACACCAATAGCAATCACGATGGCATATAGTAGCGTGATGTGAGCAACAGAGTCAGTCGTGGTAAAGAGGTCTTTAAGCCATTGAAATGATTCCATATTCTATACAAACGTTTGTTCTAAATACATTTTCTTTTTTTAATGCGCTGCAAAGGTACTCAAAAATTGCTCATTACAAGCATTTTTGTGCATTAAAATTTGGATAAAAACTAATTTTTTATTTATTTCACAATTCAAAGCGCCTTTTTGGCTAAAAAGTTTGTACCTTTGTCGGCTGTTAAGTGTGGCTTAAAACAACTTATATAATAATTTAAACGTATCAACTCTATGGCAAACAAAGAGAAACTCTTTACCGAGTTTACTGCGCCGACTACTCAGGAGTGGCTTGATAAGATTCAAGTCGACCTCAAGGGTGCCGACTTCCAGAAACGTCTGGTATGGAGAACCAATGAAGGCTTTAATGTGCAGCCTTTCTATCGCCGTGAAGACCTGGCGAATCTGAAAACACCCGATGCTCTCCCTGGAGAGTTCCCGTTCGTACGTGGTAACAAGAAGGACTCTAACACATGGTATGTTCGTCAGAACATCATGGTTGATGTCGCTGAGGATGCTTCCGATGCTACATCAAAAATCAAGGAGGCCAACAAGAAGGCACTCGACATCCTCAACAAGGGTGTTGACTCCTTAGGCTTTAAACTTCCAGGTAAGCTTGTTTCTAAAGAGACTATTGAGGCTCTGCTTGAAGGTATCTACTGTGACATCATTGAAGTAAACTTCGCTACATGTCCGCGTCACTCCTTGGAACTTGCTCAGATTCTTGTTGAATTCTTCCAGAAGAAGGGCTATGACAAAGAAAAGGTTGTGGGCTCTATCGAGTTCGATCCCATGCAGAAGATGGTGATGAAGGGCAAGGATGTGACTCCAGTACTGGAGTTTGGTCCTCAGCTCGTCGAGACTCTGAAGGAGTATCCTAACTTCCGTTGCATCGCAGTCGATTCTGATGCACTTAATAATGCTGGTGCCTATATCGTTCAGGAGTTAGGCTATGCGCTCGCTTGGGGTAATGAGTATCTGCAGCAGCTGGTTGATGCTGGCGTCGATGCTGATCTCGCCGCTAAGAGCATCAAGTTTAACATGGGCGTCTCAGAGAATTACTTCATGGAGATTGCTAAGTTCCGTGCTGCTCGTCTGCTCTGGGCTCAGATTGTGAAACAGTATGAACCAAAGAGCGATGATGCTTGTAAGATGATTGTAAATGCTTCAACATCAGCATATAATCAGACTTTGTTTGATAGTTACGTAAATCTGCTTCGCTCTCAGACAGAGGCCATGAGTGCTGCTTTGGGTAGTGTACACTCGATGGTGGTAACACCATTCGATGCACCATACGAAGAGGCAACCGATTTCTCTGAGCGTATTGCACGTAACCAGCAGTTGTTGATCAAGGAGGAAAGTCATTTCGATCGCATCGTCGATCCATCCGCCGGCTCTTACTACATCGAGCACCTTACTGATGCGTTGGCCACTGAGGCTTGGAAAATATTCCTGAAGGTAGAAGAGGAGGGAGGCTTCCTCGCAGCTGTTAAGGCTGGTACCATCCAGGATGACGTCAATGCTACAAATGTGAAGCGTCATGGCGATGCAGCCAAGCGTAAGGAGTTCCTGCTGGGTACCAATCAGTTCCCCAACTTCACCGAGAAGAGCGAAGGTAAGAAGGCCAAGGCTTGTGCTTGTGGTTGCGGTAAGGATGAAAAGCCTGCTTTCAAGGCTATCAACAGCACTCGTCTCGCTGCCGATTTCGAAGATCTCCGCATCCATACCGAAGAGACGAAGGTTCCTACAGCGTTCATGCTGACTATTGGCAACCTTGCCATGCGTCAGGCCCGTGCACAGTTCTCTTGCAACTTCCTGGCTTGTGCTGGTTACAAGGTGATTGATAACCTCGGTTTCAAGACCGTTGAGGAGGGTGTTGATGCTGCGCTCGAGGCTAAGGCTGATATCGTAGTGATCTGCTCCAGTGATGATGAGTATGCTGAGTACGCTATTCCTGCCTTCAAGTATTTGAATGGTCGTGCAATGTTCGTTGTAGCTGGCGCTCCTGCTTGCATGGAGGACCTGAAGGCTGCTGGCATTGAGAACTACATCCACGTGAAGTGCAACGTGCTCGAGACTTTGAAAGAATATAATCAGAAACTTGGTATTTAAAGAATAGGAGAATTGAATGATGCGTAAACAATTTAAAGACATAGATATCTACGCTGGTATCAAGGCTCAAGATGGTGCCAAGTGGATTAAAGACAATGGTATAGTAGAGAACTGGAAGACTCCCGAGCATATCGAGGTTCGCCCTGTTTATACAAAAGAAGACCTCGAAGGTATGGAGCACCTTGACTTCGCAGCTGGTATTCCTCCCTATCTGCGTGGTCCGTATAGTATGATGTATCCGTTCCGCCCGTGGACTATCCGTCAGTATGCCGGATTCTCTACCGCAGAGGAGTCGAATGCTTTCTATCGTCGTAACCTGGCTTCTGGTCAGAAAGGTCTTTCTGTAGCCTTCGACCTGCCTACACACCGTGGTTATGACCCCGATAATGCTCGTGTAGTGGGCGATGTGGGTAAGGCTGGTGTATCGATCTGTAATGAGGAGAACATGAAGGTGCTCTTCTCGGGTATCCCCTTGAACAAGATGTCCGTATCAATGACTATGAACGGTGCCGTGCTGCCTATCTTGGCATTCTACATCGTGGCTGGTCTGGAGCAGGGCGCTCAGCTTGAGGAGATGGCTGGTACCATCCAGAACGATATCTTGAAGGAGTTCATGGTGCGTAACACCTATATCTATCCCCCTGCATTCTCGATGAAGATTATCGCAGATATCTTCGAGTACACCTCGCAGAAGATGCCTAAGTTCAACTCAATCTCTATCTCTGGCTATCACATGCAGGAGGCAGGTGCTACCGCTGACATCGAGTTGGCTTACACCTTGGCAGACGGTATGGACTATCTGCGTACTGGTGTGAATGCAGGTATTGATGTGGATGCTTTTGCTCCACGACTCAGTTTCTTCTGGGCTATCGGCATGAACCACTTCATGGAAATTGCCAAGATGCGTGCAGGTCGTCTGCTCTGGGCTAAGATCGTGAAGAGCTTTGGTGCCAAGAACCCGAAATCACTTGCCCTGCGTACTCACTCGCAGACTTCCGGTTGGTCTCTCACCGAGCAGGATCCTTTCAACAACGTTGGTCGTACCTGTATCGAGGCTATGGCTGCTGTACTGGGCCACACTCAGTCACTTCACACCAATGCGCTCGACGAGGCCATCGCTCTGCCTACCGACTTCTCGGCACGTATCGCTCGTAACACACAGATCTACATTCAGAATGAGACCAAGGTGTGCAAGCAGATTGACCCATGGGCAGGTTCTTACTACGTGGAGACGCTGACC
>Ga0247609_10002785_pt1 | contig 18172 bp, 12 predicted proteins | sample 172DNAGHGlowgp2_FD_193487 | JGI IMG/M metagenome (GOLD analysis project Ga0247609, IMG submission 193487) | Sheep rumen microbial communities from Palmerston North, Manawatu-Wanganui, New Zealand - 1728 DNA GHGlow gp2 | ecosystem: Host-associated > Mammals > Digestive system > Stomach > Rumen ...
CAATGATAGATGCTGGCACGTGCAGAGTAGCATTAGCTGTTGAGTTTTTAAACGAACTCGAAAATACAGACGGAATACTTTCAGGGAAACAATAAACATCCGTCAGGCCGATACAATCCGTAAAAGCATTAGTGCTAATACTGGTCACGCTGTTGGGGATGGAAATGGATGTCAGACCGCTGCAACCACGGAAAGCACCACCGCCGATGCTAGTCACGCCCTCGGATATGGTGACGGATATCAGGCCGCTACAGCCAAAGAAAGCATACTCGCCGATGGTGGTTACACTCTCGGGGATTATTAAATCTTGCACTTCTTTTCCATCTATGAATAAATGATGGGCATAGGAAAGAGGATTGGCAGCAGAATTACTAAATGATATCTTACACCATGCAGCAATATCGTTAATATGAACGGCAGTCAGGTTGCTACAGTTATTGAAAGCTCCATTACCGATGCTGGTCACGCCCTCGAGTATAGTAACGGATGTTAGGCTACTGCAATTATAGAATGCAGAGTTGCCGAGGCTGGTCACGCTGCTGGGGATGGTAATTGATGTTAGGCTACTGCAATAATAGAAAGCAGAGTTGCCGAGGCTGGTCACGCTGCTGGGGATGGTAATTGATGTTAGGCTACTGCAATGATCAAAAGCATTATAACCGATGCTGGTCACGCCCTCGAGTATGGTAACGGATGTTAGGCTACTGCAGCCATAGAACGCAAAACCTCCAATGCTGGTCACGCTGCTGGGGATGGTAATTGATGTTAGGCTACTGCAATGGTCGAAAGCGGAACTGCCGAGGCTGGTCACGCTCTCTGGGATGGTAACAGCTGTCAGGTTGCTACAGTTTTTGAAAGCAGAACTGCCGATGCTGGTCACGCTCTCTGGGATGGTGACGGAGGTCAGATTACTGCAATTCTCGAAAGTGAAACTGCCGATGCTGGTCACGTTCTCAGGGATGGTGACGAATGTCAGATTACTGCAATTCTCGAAAGCGGAACTGCCGATGCTGGTCACGCTCTCGGGGATAGTGACGGAGGTCAGGCCGCTGCAGCCAGAGAAAGCTCCATTACCGATGCTGGTCACGCTCTCAGGGATAGTAACAGCTGTCAGGTTGCTACAGTTTCTGAAAGCACCACCGTCAATGCTGGTCACACCATTGCCAATATGGACCGAAGTCAGTCCATTGCAGTTTTGGAAAGCAGAGGCGCCGATGCTGGTCACGCTGTTGGGGATGGTGACTGAGGTAAGACCACTGCAACCGGAGAAAGCAGAACGGCTAATACTACTCACCTCATCAGGAATCATAAGATTCTTAATTTCCTCTCCATTCAAGTATAAATGTTTTGCACGACTAAGGGGATTATCATTAAAAGAAATTTGGCACCATGCCGCCATATCTGTGATATTTACGACTGTCATGCTACTGCAATAGGAGAAAGCATCATTACCGATACTAGTCACGCTCTCAGGAATGGATACAGATATCAGGGCGTTGCATTTTTCGAAAGCATTATCGCCGATGCTGGTCACGCCGTTAGGAATGGTTACAGATGTTAGGCTGCTGCAATTAAAAAAGCATTTTTTGTCAATGCTGGTCACGCCATTGCCAATAAAGACTGAAGTCAGGCCACTGCAACTAGCGAAAGCCGACTTACCGATGCTGGTCACACTCTCGGGGATGGTAACAGATGTCAGAGCGCTGCAACCTGAAAAAGCACCTTCATCAATGGAAATCACACTGTTCGGGATAGTTATAGATGTCAGGCCACTGCAGGCAAGGAATGCCCCATATCCAATATATGTCACGCTGTTGGGGATGGAAATGGATGTCAGGCTGCTACAATTAAAGAAAGCATATTTGCCAATTTCGCTCACACCGTTGCCAATATAAACCGAAGTCAAGTTACTGCACCAATAGAAAGCAGAGTTTCCGATGCTGGTCACGCCGTTGGGGATGGTAATTGATGTCAGACTGCTGCAATATGAGAAAGCCCATTCGCCGATGCTGGTCACGCTCTCTGGGATGGAAACAGATGTCAGACCGCTGCAGCGAGAAAAAGCTGAATTACCAATGCTGGTCACGCTGTTTGGGATGGTGACAGATATCAGGCCACTGCAATCGTTGAAAGCGCTTTTGTCGATACTAGTTACGGTGTAAGTTACGTCATTATAAATGACTGTTTGGGGAATTACTATTTCACCTGTATATTTGTCATCTCCTGAAGTCACCGTCGCCTCTGTTTCAGAGAAGGTGTAGTAGATGTCATCGATTTTAGCATCATAGGCATAAGCCACCATCGAAAACATTTGCACAAGGAACGCGACAAAGAATAGTTTCAGTTTCATGTTATTGAGTTTTTTTTAGATATTTAGATGAGTATTATAAGTTCTTAAGTTGTTGATTTTATTAGTTCTAATGCCGATGAAAAAACGCTTTTAGTATGATGAAGCGGTTATCTCGACAATGTCACTCCGTTTAGGGAGGCATCGCTGCTCTCCAGCTTCAGCATCCTATTGTTTACGGGAATGGCGATAAGAGAATCTGAGGCCAACAGCTTCTCCACCCATTCGCCTTCGGAGTCGGGATTGTCGATGTCGCCCGTGAATTCCACTCCTATCTTGTCATAGTAGAGCACGGCCTTGTTCTCCGTGACATTTATCTTTTTGATGATGAAGTTGTCGCAAGGCTCAAACTCTACGGACGTGGAGATATTGCCATAGCCCTTCTTACCATCGAACAACCCATAACTGCTGACAAGCACCATCGTCACATTATTCAGCTCATCGCCATTGCTCCAACGGCCAAAGACGGGGTTGTCATAGTAAACGGTCGAACCTACACTCGGCTCACTGGTACCGCAAGGCATGGCATTGAAAGCCTGATTGTAGCATTCATGCGAGCGTTCGAGCTGCGACGTGACATCGAGTGCTGTGCCGTCGGTGTTCACGAGAAACATTGTGCTGGGATTCGAGCAGAAAGCAATCTTGTCTGCGCCTTTCACCTCCAAGGGATAAGGCATCACCAATGGATAATCGAGATTGTCGAACTGGCTGCGCAAGCGTCCCTCGCCTACATATTCCAGGTCGCCGTCCTTAATCTCATAAATATCCTTCTGATCAATCAGCACGCGGCCCTTATACACGCGGTCGTAGAGACGGATACGGCTGTCAAAGGTCTTCTCGAAGCTTTTATCGGGATGTACGATGTCATACACGAAGAGGATATCCTGACTTGGATTCAAAGCCAGCAAGTAGCCTCCCTGCACCAGATCCTCGCGGACAGCACCGTCGCGCTTGGGTGCTGAATGGTTCACGATATCGGAGAGCACTTCCTTACCATCCTTGTCGATGACAGCCCATGTGTGCTTATCCTTCCACACCACGGCGTAGCCCTCATTAAAACGGTTGGCAGCATAGTAATCCGTTGGAATAACCACCTCACCAGCCTCGTCATAGTAGCCCCAGAGGATGCCACCCATGCCATCGCCGGCACAGAACATGGCACGCCCACAGAAAAAGTTGCCCGCATCGTGGGCCTGCGTGGGGAACGCCTCCTTGCCGTCGCGGTCGATGTAGCGAAGCTGGTCGTCAGTACCAACCACGGGAGCATACTTACCCGTGAATGCACCTACCTTCTTGTAACCTTCGCCGATAGGCTCCGGGTCCTTCTCCGTCTTGAAGAAGTAGTACAGGTTAGTCTCCTTGTCCATAGCCGTGAAGATACCGTTCACGGAGGCACTCGGGAACATCAGGTTCTCGGGCAACTCGATGACATCGCCCTCCAAGTTCATCAGGAACGCGCGCCCGTCACCATTGTTTTCATAGGCCAGATAGTCGATGATGCCCTCGGCACCACTATTGCCTTTGCCACCGCCTGAGCAGGCCGTTAGTACAGCTGCGCACAGCGCCACCAGCACCATGCTCAAAGTTTTCATTTGTTTGTTCATAAATAGTAACATGATTCGTTATACATTAAATTAGGATGAAGCCTTGATATACCATTTCCCATTGACTTTCTTGAAAGGAATGGGGCTGCCCATGCTCTGACCATTAGGCAGCGTGATTTCAGCATCCACAATGGCATCGTAATAGCCTTCGGGATCCGTCCTTTGGGCACCGACTTTGAATTTCGCCCCCTTGAAATTGCTTAGCATCTCTCCATACTCCTCTTCCATTTCCTGCTTTTGGGTTGCGTTGGCTTGCACATAGTCGATGTCGTAGGAAAGCATCTCCTTCACGTTACCGCCAATCATCGCCTTGAGATATTGTGTCGCAACGCTTTTTGGATTATTTGCATTGGAGGGATCAACCATACCAGAGTGATTCTGTTGTGACCTTGCTGGGCTTAGGAAAGTCATTGCTGTTAAGGCAATGAACATCAATAATAAATTTCTCATTTTTTAGGATTATAATAGTTATTCTATTGAACTTTCGGAAGTAAAAATGGAAGTTAAAATGGAAGTTAACTCGCTCCGCTCGTGGGAGTTAAAAAGGACAACATCAAATGGTTTTCCTTGCATCCAAAGCTATCGTCCAGCACGGAGTGCTTTACTTCCAGCTAGCTCTGCTGGCTTAACTCCCTATTTAACTTCATCATATAACTCCCGAAACTTAAATTATTCTACTTAATCTTTGCGGGTGAAAGTGTCACCATAATTGCGGTCATAGCTGTGGCCGTCATCGCCGGAATAGGAACCGAAGCCAGTGTCTGTAAGAACCGTACCGTCATCCAGTTTTAACTTCTCGGGGCCGCTGCTGGGACGCGGCGGACGGGAGAAACTACGGTTGTTGTCATCTACCCATATGTTGAGGAGTTTGCTGAAAACATAAAGGGCGATGAGGACTACAAGACCGACGAAGATTCGCTTTCTCCCGAATCTTCTGAAACCATTCGTTTACTTTCATAGCTGTTATAGTTGGTTAAGATTAAATATTGATATTTTTTCAGCTCAATCTTTACAAGTTAATGCGTCACTTAGGACATACTGCACGCACAGGAAAACCATAATAACGATAATAGTCACTAACAGACCAGTACAAACCAAAGTACATGGCATACGCATTGTATTTGAAGTCTGACGAATAGGAACTGGACCAATACCGGTCCATGTCATAGCGGCTATCACCAGAACGATAACCTGCTGCAGGAAGGAAAATCTGTCCCCCGTTCGGCCCGGTAATAACTCGTCCATTTTGTAGTGACCATTCAGAGGTACAGTTGTTTATTAGCTCTTTCATTTGATCTAACGTTGGCATTCGCCAAGGATTACCCATAATTTTTTTTGCTACATCATATTCAGTACCAGCTATGTCAGCCCCAATATCAACCCAACCCGTTTCTTCGTCGTAATAATCATAAGTACTCATATTATATATGTTTGTTCGCTCCTGCTCTATTTCACCCCATGCGTAGTAACCGCCATTATCCTCAGGACGACTTGCACCAACATTACAACAAGCCCATTTCACCCCACTTGGTAAGCCGAGGTCTATGGCGTGTGGATGGAGGTCGTCTGGACACCTTGTGAGACTAGTATTGGAAGCCAAACAGATATTACTGCCTTCTGGATATAGCCTCAAATGTGCTCCTGTTTTTTCATACACTTTACCTGTATTAGGTATCTTTGCGTATGCATCACTTGCTATGAATGCCTTGTTAAGCATAATATCAAACAACTCCCTCATCCCCCGAAAAGCAACTGTGGAAGAGACTGTGTTATCGTAACCAAAGTAGCATCCTAGACCTTTCTCTCTAAACACCTTTGACAAATCTGGATTGCTCTTCAAAGATTTACAGGCTGCAACAAACATCAGACTATTATTGGGGAATGAACAAGAGAGTTTACTCTTCAAATATGTTTCACTAACTGCAAGATACCCTGTCTCTACCTTCATATCAGGCACATTAAAATCTCCGAAGTCACGCAATTCCTTTACAAACCATATTCTGACATTATCATTAATATGCCATTCTCTATAAAAACTCCACCGGCCATCTGGAAAATAAGCCCTATATTCATCCCTATCATAAAAATAGAAAGGCGGTAGTTCCTCATTATCTGTGTCATAGGTAGTTCCTGTCATTAGCCAATGTTTATATTCGCTTGTATTGTGATCCTGACTATAACCACCATGCGTCAACAATATGTTAACACCATAATTGGGCATATCCTTACAAAAGAATGCAAGATTGACATTTTCCCCATCAATGGTAGTCACTTTATAGTCATTCTCTTCAAACCAATCTTTTATAGACCCAAAAGGGTTGTTACGAACACGTATCTCATTGGATAAAGCATTGGCAATACACACAGTCTTTTCCTTGCATAAAGCAATGTCCGAAGTCCTTGTATTATTTACCGCTGGAGATTGCTTAATATCCTTCAAACGTTGTTCTCCCTTTACATACCCTTCTTCGTCCTCATTTTCGATTTCTGGGAAGAAACACCATGAAAGAACACCTCCATCTTTAATCTTCACAGAAATTGTGATATCATCATCTTGCCATGCATCATCGACATTTTCCATCGCCTTCATCTCATTCAAGTGCTTCGCCATGTCTTCTATGGTTTCTGCATCTTTAAAGAAAATCGATATTTCTTGTTCGACCCTTGTAGCATTTGATAATACAACATCTATTTGTTCATTGGTTGGTTCATTAAAAGGTCCTTCAATCTCCTGTTGATTATTGGTGTCGTCATTTTTTGAACAGCCACCAATGATTAAAAATAGCATTACTGTTGCTATCAAAAAAGTGTTTTTTGTTTTCATTTCTATATAAGTATGATGGGTTAGTGATTATATTTTCGTTGCAAAGTAACTGCATTTTTTTCAAATAAGATATGACATTTTTATGGCATATTTATGGCATATAGCAAATGGGTCATGTCTTTTTATGTCATATCCATGTTTTTTTTATCCCGTGCACTTGTTTTTTTTGCACTCCTGCTGATTGTTTCTTATCTTTGCACAGCGAAATATAAATGTTGTAAGGAATCTATTTTTATAGAAGCATCTATTATGGAGTACGAGAATCTATGTCGTGCGGTAGAGGAAAAGCTGCATCGCAAGATGCACACCCCAGCTGACTTCGACTATCTGTCCGACCAGTTGCAGAAGCAGATTGGCAGTTCGGTAAGTAGTTCCACGCTTATGCGCCTATGGGGCTATCGTCCATCTGTGACGGTGCGCACGAACACGCTCGACATTTTGGCACGTTTCATCGGCTATGAAGACTATACACATTTCAGTCGGGCATGTATGGAAGGGGAAGTACAGACAGAGGATGCAAGCGTTGTTGATAAGGAGGACAGACAGTCACATTCTCGCTTCCGCAGCGGCTACATTGTGGGTGCATTGGCCATCATCGTAGCTTGTGCAGGATTCTTTATTTTTAGCCATTTCATCTCAAGCAAGCCAGCTGAGCCAACAAGTTCAACAACAGAGTCTGCCAACGAGCAGACACAGCCTCATTTTATCTCCAAGCTGTCCGAACTGAGCAACAATCGGAAGTATTTCATCCATACTCGTCACGATCGCCGGGGTGTCTTAGGTACTTTCGGCCGCCATCCGGCAAGTACCATCAAATATGCCCCATTTTATCGTTGCGAGGAGCCATCGCCTTATGCATTGATTCAACACGAAGGAAAGTACTACCTCTATAGCGTACAAGAAGAACTATTCGTCAATGTCTTATTATATTTAACCAACGAACCCCTGCGGCAAGACTTTGGCGAGAAGAACTGGTGCGCCTTCGACATTCGCACAGAGAAGGGGTTCTTTGTCTTCGATTTCAAGTCTAACAGCAGGAAATACACGCTGAACGTGAATCCCATGGAAGGTATGATCATTGATGATTGGGGTGCCTCAAAAAAAATCTATGACGATGGTAATCTGTTCTCTTTCGAGGACGTCGGGCCTTTTGACCCCACAGAGGCTCTCAGTATGTTACAGCAATTGCCGAAGAAATGATAAGAAATTTGAGATAATGCTCTGCTCGGCCCCGCTCGGCGCAAAGCAACGCTTGACCCTTCAAGAATGGACAATTCATTATTATTCTCTAATTTTCTTATTTTCTAAATTTCTATTTCTCAATTCTCAATTATTATCGTTACCTTTGCAGCCGGAAAACCATTCAAACAGTCAACGATCAATGAATTGGACTCAACTTCTCAGCAGCAAACGGTTAGGCTTAGAGAGCCGGCAGCAGCACAAGGACGACCGCACGGAATTTCAGCGCGACTATGACCGCCTCATCTTCTCTGCGCCTTTCCGCAGGCTACAGAACAAGACACAGGTGTTCCCTCTACCAGGTAACATCTTTGTACACAACAGGTTGACACACAGCTTGGAGGTGTCGAGCGTGGGGCGCTCGCTGGGTAACGACAGCGCCAGGATGCTGCTGGAAAAGCATCCTGAACTGGAGCACACTCACCTGACGGAACTGGGAAGCATCGTCAGCGCGGCCTGCTTGGCGCATGACCTGGGGAATCCGCCTTTCGGACATTCGGGTGAACGGGCCATCGCCACCTACTTCAGTGAGGGCGCCGGTCGATGGCTGCAGGACTACAAAGACCCTGAGACAGGCGACAGCCTGACGGCAACACAATGGAACGACCTCACGCACTTTGACGGCAACGCAAATGCCTTCCGCCTGCTGACGCATCACTTCGAGGGACGCCGACCGGGCGGCTTTGTCATGACCTACAGCACGCTGGCCAGCATCGTCAAATACCCTTTCTCCAGCGACTTGGCTGGCGAACACCAGAAGTTCGGTTTCTTTGATGCCGAGCGCTGCGACTATCAGAAGATTGCAGAAGAGCTGGGCATACCAAGGCTCAACAGCGAGCCCGGCACGCTACGCTACGCCCGATTCCCGCTGGCATACCTGGTGGAAGCCGCTGACGACATCTGCTACGAAATCATGGACATAGAGGATGCTCACAAGCTGAAAATCCTCTCCACAGCCGACACCAAGGAGCTGCTGATGGCCTACTTCACTGCCGAGCGACGCCAGGAAATCGAAGAGAATCTGTCGCGACTCGACGTGTATGACGTCAACGAACAGATTGTCTATCTGCGCTCCAGCGTCATCAACACCTTGGAAGGTGAATGCGTGCAGGCATTTGTGGAACACGAGGAAGAGATCCTTCGCGGTGACTTTAAGGGAACACTGATAGAGCATATTTCCGAGACCCCGAAGAAAGCGTATGAAACATGTGTGAGCTCAAGCTACGGACATATCTACCATTCCAAGGATGTCGTGGATATCGAACTGGCCGGCTTCCGCATCATGACATCGCTGATTCACGAGATGGTGGAAGCGGTCATGCACCCCGATAAAGCATACTCGCAACTGCTCATGAACCGCGTGTCAAGACAATACCAAATCAGGGCTCCACGCCTCTATGACCGGCTGATGGCCGTCCTCGACTACATCTCTGGCATGACGGATATCTATGCCCTTGACCTCTATAGGAAAATCAACGGGATGAGCTTTCCCATCATCTAACTGAAAGATTATGAAAGCGCTTCGTTGGCTGACATACCGTCTGTGGGGCTACGCTCTGTGCCTGCTCTGTGCCACAGCATCCCTGAGCGCACAGACAACGCCCTGGCTCATCGAGGCTGAATCGCCTCAGACACGGGTCTTGCTCAGAAACGACACGCTGGACATCATCGCCCCGAAGGGTCTCTCGCTATGGCGGAATCGGCAAATGAAAGCGCCATGCACAATTGAATATCAGGCTTGTGTGGTGGTGGCTGACGGTGCTTACGACCGCCTTTCGGACCTGAACTGCTTCTGGATGGCCAGCAATCCGAATGACGGTTCGTCGCCCATGCGAGGCAACCAACAGCGGGGAGGGCGGTTTCCGGAGAGCTATCGGTTGCAATGCTATTATCTTGGCTACGGAGGCAACTACAATACCACCACACGCTTCCGTCGCTACACGGGGGACACGCTGGCAGTTCATGATGAGAACCACAGGCCACCCATCCTGAAAGAATATATCGACACGGAACATTTGTTGAAGCCTAACCAATGGTATCATATTTGCATCGAGGTGGATGAGCAGGGTCGTAACCGCTTCTTTGTCAACGACGAACTGATCATTGACTATCTCGATCCAACCCCGCTCTTGAGCGGTTGGTTTGCCTTTCGGACAACGTGGAGTCACACACGCCTCACAGGCTTCAGAGTGACCCAAAAAGATAAAAAAACAAAACAGTGAAGGGTTTTCTCGCGAATTTCATGTATCTTCGCAGCGAAATACATCAGTTGAAGCAAGAAATAACTCTGTGGAACAGTATTTTGATGTCATAGTCATTGGCGCCGGACATGCAGGCTGCGAGGCAGCACATGCGGCAGCACGCGTGGGAGCGAAAACGCTCCTCATCACTATGGACATGAACAAAATAGCGCAGATGTCCTGTAACCCCGCCGTCGGAGGAATAGCCAAAGGACAGATTGTCAGAGAGATAGACGCTCTTGGCGGTGCTATGGGACGTGTCACGGATGCTACCACAATCCAGTTCCGGATGCTCAATCGTTCCAAGGGACCAGCCATGTGGAGCCCACGCGCTCAGTGCGACCGTGGAAAGTTCATCTGGGCCTGGCGCGAAGTCGTGGAGAACACACCCAACCTGCACATCTGGCAAGACCAGGTGCGCAGACTGCTCGTGGACTCCTCCCCTCGGGGAGGCCGGGAGGGGACCATTGCTACTGGTGTAGAAACCTACCTCGGCATGACCTTTAAGGCCAAGAGCATCGTTCTCACAGCAGGCACATTCCTAAATGGCTTGATGCACATCGGGCGCGTGAAACTGCCTGGTGGCCGCTGTGCTGAACCACCCTCTCTGGAGCTGGCTGAGAGTATTGCTCAGCATGGCATCCGAGTCGCTCGCATGAAGACGGGCACACCCGTTCGCATCGATGTCCGCAGCGTCGATTTCTCCTTGATGACCGAGCAACCTGGTGACACAGAAGGAAGGAGATTTTCGTATATGTCCTCTCCAGACTCTCCCTCTGCCCTCCCTATAAGGGAGGGAGCAAAATCTTTTGCAAGCAGTAAGCTCTCATCTTCAATGGTAAACACCCCCTCCCTCACAGGGAGAGCGGAGGGTGGGTCTTCACTCCCCTGCTGGATCACCTACACCAATGAAGCCGTGCATGAAAGGTTGCGAGCCGGGTTGCCTGACTCACCGCTCTACAACGGACAGATACAGAGCATAGGCCCACGCTACTGCCCCAGCATTGAAACCAAACTCGTCACCTTCCCCGACAAGGATCAGCACCAGCTGTTCCTCGAACCGGAAGGTACAAGCACAAATGAATATTACCTTAACGGCTTCTCTTCCTCTTTGCCCATCGACGTGCAGATAGAGGCGCTGAAGCTGATTCCTGCCTTCCGTAATCTGGAAATATTTCGTCCCGGCTATGCCATCGAGTACGATTTCTTCGACCCCACACAGCTTCACCATTCACTGGAGTCGCGGGTCATCAGCGGACTCTATTTGGCAGGGCAGGTCAACGGCACCACCGGTTACGAGGAAGCTGCGGGTCAAGGACTTGTCGCCGGCATCAATGCAGCGCGCCATTGCACTGGACAAGAACCCCTTGTACTGAAACGTGATGAGGCTTATATCGGCGTGCTCATCGATGACCTCGTATGCAAGGGCGTGGATGAGCCTTATCGAATGTTCACCAGCCGTGCCGAATACCGAATTCTGCTGCGCCAAGACAATGCTGACGCACGCCTGACCAAGATAGGATTTGACATGGGCGTAGCCACAACGGAACGCCTCCGTTATTACGAAGAAAAGGCCGAGGCTGTGCGGCGCATCATCGATTTTGCAGACAACGAATCTGTGAAGATGAACGAGGTCAACCCACTTCTAGAGAGCCTCGGAACAGCGCCCCTGACACGAGGTTGTAAACTCATGGAATTGCTGGGACGTCCACAGCTGACCTTTGAGAACCTCTCCCCTGCCCTACCCCGATTACAAGCATTTTTACAGAACATTCAGGAGCGCCGTGAAGAAATCATTGAAGAGGCAGAAATAGAAATTAAATACAAAGGTTATATCCAACGCGAACTGGAACAGGCAGGCAAAATGCACCGACTCGAAGATATCCGCATTCGCGGTCGTTTTGACTACAGCTCACTGCAATCCATCTCCACGGAAGGACGCCAGAAACTGATGAAACACGACCCCGAAACCTTGGGGCAAGCCTCACGCATACCTGGTGTTTCACCCTCTGACATCAATGTACTGCTGGTATTGCTCGGACGATAAGAAATAACAATCTTAAACAATCAAACGATATGGACAAACAACTCATTCTCGACAACCTTCGTTGTATTCCTGATTTTCCAAAGAAGGGGATTAATTTCCGTGACGTGACAACCCTTTACAAGAGTGCTGAATGTATGCGAGAGATGACAGAAGCTCTCTATGAACTGTACAAAGATAAAGGCATCACCAAGATTGTTGGCATAGAGAGCCGTGGCTTCGTGATGGCATCAGCATTGGCTGTGCGTCTGGGGGCTGGTGTTGTGCTCGCGCGAAAGCCCGGAAAGTTGCCCGCAACGGTCATTAAAGAATCTTTCTCCAAAGAATACGGAGTAGATACCGTAGAGATGCACATAGATGCTATTGACGAGAATGATGTCGTTCTCATCCACGACGACTTGCTCGCCACAGGAGGTACTGCCATGGCAACTTATAAGCTGGTACAGCACTTTCACCCCAAGAAGACATACATCAACTTCATCATAGAAATCACCGATGAGGGGCTGCATGGCCGAGATATATTTAAAGGGATTGACCTCACGACACTCGTAACTATTTAACCAATCAGTTCCACGTGGAACAATGACCAAGGAGGAGAATCAACAACGCATAGAACGTCTAAAAGCTATCGTGCTGAATATGCCTGAGAAGCCGGGTAGCTATCAGTACCATGACGAACATGGTACGATTATCTACGTAGGCAAAGCAAAAAACCTAAAGGCACGCTGTTCAACCTACTTCCATACAGAAGTTGACCGCTATAAGACAAAGGTTCTCGTCAGTAAGATTCACAACATCACCTACACAGTAGTAAAATCTGAGGCCGAAGCTCTATTGTTGGAAAACCAGCTCATCAAACAATTCCAACCCAGATACAACGTACTTTTGAAAGATGGCAAAAGCTATCCCTCAATAGCGGTAACAAAAGAATATCTACCACGTATTTTCAAAACTCGACATATCGACCGTAAGGGAGCTATGTATTTCGGGCCATATAGTCATATACCGACAATCAACGGCCTACTTGAACTATTCAAGAACCTCTACCCTATCCGACGGTGTCACCAACCGATGAGCAAAGAAGGAGTAGAATCAGGTAAATATAAACTATGCCTGGAGTATCACATGAAAAACTGTCTCGGTCCATGCGTAGGTTACCAGAGTCACGAGGAATATATGTCATACATTCAAGCGGCGGTGCGCATCTTAAAAGGAGATACAGCGGCACTGCGTCGGGAAATGATGGCAGAAATGCAGCATCTTGCGGAAGAAATGAAATTTGAGGAAGCAGAAGTTATCAAGCGACGGTACGAACTCATTTCAGCACACCAAGAAAAGAGTCAGATCATCACTTCCACAAGTCACAATATAGATGTATTCAATATAGAGAACGACGAAAACATAGCATATATCAACTACCTTCACGTCGTAGAAGGTGCCATCAACCAAGCATTCACCTTTGAATATAAGAAGAAACTGGATGAAACAAGAGAGGAACTGCTCGTACGCGGGATAATGGATATGCGCGACCGATGGGGCTCAGAGGCTAAAGAAATAGTTTTACCGTTCCCCGTGGAACTACCGCTTAACAATGTGGAAATCAGCGTGCCAATACGAGGTGATAAAAGACAATTGTTAGCATTATCGGAGCTAAATGTCAAACAATATAAAGTTGACAGGTTAAAGCAGCAAGACAAACTGAATCCAGAACAGAAAGCCGTGCGGTTAATGAAGGAGATACAGGATCATTTAAAGCTGCCAACCCTGCCTTATCAAATCGAATGTTTCGACAACTCAAATATTTCTGGTACGGATGCCGTTGCAGGATGTGTAGTATTTAAGAAATGTAAGCCCAGCAAGGCTGATTACAGAAAATATATAATCAAGACTGTTGTCGGACCCGATGACTATGCATCGATGCAGGAAGTGGTTCGTCGAAGATACAGTAGAATGATAGAAGAAGCCACACCCCTACCCGACCTGATTATCACCGACGGTGGTATCGGACAGATGAATGTGGTAAGGGCTGTCATTGAGGATGAACTGGGATTACAGATACCTATCGCGGGCTTAGCTAAAGATGATCGCCATCGCACCCATGAATTACTCTACGGGAACCCTCCCATGACGGTGGCTCTAAAACAGGACAGCGCCCTGTTCCGCCTTCTCACGCAGATACAAGATGAGGTGCACCGATACGCCATCACATTCCATCGCGATAAACGCAGCAAGAGTCAACTGAAATCTGAACTTGATACGATTCCAGGAATAGGTCCCAAGAGCAAACAGGCACTCTTGAAAGTATTCAAAAGCGTCAAACGCATACGTGAAGCTAATGAGGAAGAACTTGCGAAAGTGGTGGGTGATGCAAAAGCCAAAGCAATAAAAGGTAGTCTATGAGGATAGTCATTCAAAGAGCCAAAGGAGCAAACGTCGTCATCAACGGCCACATAAATGCCGAGTTCACCGGACTTGGCTACGTGATTCTACTCGGTATAGAATCTACCGACAGCATCGAAGATGTGGATTGGCTGGTCAAGAAGGTGGCAGCCTTGCGCGTTTTCGACGATGAAAAGGGCGTTATGAACCGTAGCATCATGGACATTGCAGGAGAACATGAAGGTGCTGATGGCAACATCATCGTTATCAGTCAGTTCACACTCTATGCAAGCTACAAGAAGGGAAACCGACCCTCCTGGCTGCGTGCTGCCACGCATGACATCAGCGTGCCGCTCTACGAGGCATTCATTCAACGACTTAGCACCGCCATCGGACGTCCCGTAGGACATGGAGAGTTCGGAGCAGACATGAAGGTGAGCCTCACTAACGACGGGCCGGTCACAATCGTCATGGATACAAAGAATAAAGAATAAGGTAGGACTCTCCCCCCGCCCTCCCTATAAGGGAGGGAGCGGTCACCAGACAAGAATAGAATATATATACTTATAATAATCTGAAAGATAAATTATTAACCATTAAATGAAAGATTAATATGGCAAATGTAACAACGGGGGTTGATTCTCCCAGTAAGTATGAACAAGCATTAGCGCTGTACAACCTGAACATCAGTGATGCAGAAGTGGCAGCTTCCGTGAAGAAGATTATCGATGAAAAGGTGCCCGAGAACGACACCGTGGAAGTGAAGAAATTCCTGATGGGCAGTGTAGAACTGACCACGTTGAAGACCACAGATAGCGAGGAAAGCGTTCTGGCCTTCACGGAGAAGGTGAACAAATTTGAAGAAGCCTACCCTGCCCTACCCCACGTGGCTACGATTTGTGTCTATCCATGTTTCGCCCAGATTGTCTCTCAGAGTCTCGAAGTGGAAGGTGTTGAGGTAGCGTGCGTCAGCGGCAGTTTTCCGAGCTCACAGGCATTGTTAGAGGTAAAAATAGCCGAGACAGCACTGGCTTTGAAAGATGGTGCTACAGAGATTGATATCGTCATGAGTGTGGGTAAGTACCTGAGCGGTGACTACGAGACCGTCTGCGACGAGATTCAGGAGTTGAAGTGCGTGTGTGGCGACAAGAAGATGAAGGTGATTCTCGAAAGCGGTCTCCTACCCTCTTGCGCCGACATCAAGCGCGCCAGCATCTTAGCCATGTACGCCGGCGCCGACTACATCAAGACTTCAACCGGCAAGGAGAAACCCGCAGCCACCCCTGAGGCAGCCTACGTGATGTGCCAGGCCATCAAGGAGTACTACGAGAAGACAGGCATCCAGATCGGCTTCAAACCAGCCGGCGGTCTGAACACCGTTCACGATGCGCTCGTGTATTACACCATCGTCAAAGAAGTGCTCGGCGAGAAATGGTTGACGAACCAATGGCTCCGACTCGGCACCTCCCGCCTCGCCAACCTCCTCCTCTCCGAAGTCGAGGGAAAAGAAACCAAATTTTTCTAAAGGAACATAAATGTGATGATTAGGAACATAAATCCTACGTAAATCGGAACTTAAATCTATAATAAAATGACTGATTATGATAAGATGTACACCATTATTGGGATTGCCATGCAAGTCTATAATGAATTGGGATATGGGTTAGCCGAACCCATCTACCAAGAATGTATGTCTATCATCTGTACAGAAGAAGGTATCCAGTGGGAACGGGAAAAACCATTGGAAATGTATTTCCATGGTCAACTACTAAAGAAGAAGTATATAGCCGACTTCGTTTGTTTCGGAGATCTTATTGTTGAGTTAAAAGCAGTCAGCAACATCACCAACGAACATCGTGCACAACTCTTCAATTACCTTCGCATCACACAAAGTAATGCAGGAGTACTTCTGAATTTTGGAAATCCCAACCGTCTCATATCCGAACGATACCTATATGATGAACCCACCGACTCTTACATATTCGTCAAATAAAATTTAAGTCCTGATTTATGTCAATTTAAGTTATAGATTATCCTCTTTAGTATTTAAGTTCAGATTTAGGTCAAATTTAGGTTCCTTTATCCCTCTTGAGAGTCGATTATTTACGGTCAGCTATACGAATGAACGGTTCTGCGCGATTCTCAGAGGCTCAAAAAGAAGCCCAAGATGCTTATTATTAACATCTTGGGCTTTAATATTTCTGTTGGCGATGTGCTACCAACGAGATGGGGATTGTGAACTTTTGTTAATTTTTTGTTCTTATGCCGCCTGTTTGGCGATGAGGACGTAGCAGGTGCCTCGATGATGGCGATGCTGTTCGAAACCACGCTTACGCATCGCAACACCAACACGTACCTTCGTCGCGGTGTTGCACGTTAAGTGTGGGTAGCGCATCGTGATGAGCTCCATGATTTCGTTCAGGCTGTAGTCACGACCCATCTCGTTTGCGTTGGGCTTACGGAAGCATGCACGCACAATGTCGTCAATCTCCATCACATGTTCAAACTGCGCATTGTCCAACTGGATCTGTCGTGTCTCCTCAGGTTCGAACCAATAGCGCATCCCTCGCTCACAAACTTCCTCCACGACCTGCGCATACAGCTGATCGTAATCGATAGGGGATTGATTGTCGATGATGCTGCCTGGCGTTAGGCGGATGCAGAGGTAGCGACGCGAGCCTGTGGGGTCGTTCAGGGGACGAGGATTGTTGGTAGTCGCCAGAAACGAGGCATAGCGATGACGCAGCAACTGTGCACCCTTGAGTATAGGGCGCGCATTCACCGTGCTGCGAGAGATGGACTGCTTCAACGACGCCTGCTGACTCGTGGTGTACTGGTCGAACTCGTCAAGTACCACAATCATATTGTTTGTCAGCGCCATATCCTTATCGAATTTGTTCGACAGATTGATGCGATCCAGGAAATACTCCTGTAACGCAGGAGGCAGCAGACGGCGACAGAACACCGTTTTGCCACAACCCTGATCGCCGATGAGCGTGGGCACGCTGTCGTTGCCGTGCAACTCATCCATCTTCAACCAGTGGGCCACAGCCGAACGCAGCCAGATGGTGCAGCGATAGATGATCTCGCTACTGATGCCTGGCAGACGTCCGAACAGCTCTGCCACACGGTTGTGGCCATCCCAACGGGGTAGGGTAGTGAGGTACTCGCGAACAGGGTCGTACTCGGGCACATCCTCGGAGTGCAGGAGCATCGAGAGCATAGTCTTCAGCCCATTCAACTTACCCAACTGCTCGAAGGCTGCGAGAATGATGGAATTCTCGGCTTCGAACGTCAGTTGGCGAAACGGCATCTCACTACGGTCGCGCAAACGAAACTCCAGTCGACCGGCTACGACATTGTTGCGCAACTCGTAACGCTCGCTCAGGAACTGCTTCAGCAGCAGCAATTCGTCTGCATCGCCTTCCTCGCGAGGGCTCTCCTCAGAATTGTTAATAACTTGGTTTTCAGTGGTCATCCTCGTCTGAGAGATAA
>Ga0247609_10002786_pt1 | contig 18171 bp, 17 predicted proteins | sample 172DNAGHGlowgp2_FD_193487 | JGI IMG/M metagenome (GOLD analysis project Ga0247609, IMG submission 193487) | Sheep rumen microbial communities from Palmerston North, Manawatu-Wanganui, New Zealand - 1728 DNA GHGlow gp2 | ecosystem: Host-associated > Mammals > Digestive system > Stomach > Rumen ...
GAGGTGCGGCGCTTCGAGGTGGTCAACAAGAGGCTGCTGGCGATGACGAAGCAGTTGAACGAGCGTCACCTCACGTTGCAGGACCAGATGTCCGCCATCCATACCCTTGGTGGCGAACCCTTCGAATTGGAGACCACGCTCGTCTACCGCCATAACGATGAAAATCCGCAACTCTTCACGATGGAGGAGGATGCTTTCTATGGCTCGCGGTGGAACGAGATGCTGTGGGTTATCGTCGAGAATTCACGGATAGACGATATCTGCTGGTGCTGTGGAAATCATGTCTGCAATCTCGACGATGGCCAGACTTGGGCCGAAGGTCCCCTCCGCATCCCCCAGCTTGAACACCTCTGTGTCTGCTACGCCGTCCACGCCCTTTGCACCCACATGCACTACTCCATCCCCGACCTCCTACGCATGACCACCTACGCCTTCAACTACCAGATAAATACGAATGTCGACCCCGTACCGCTCGAAGGATAAAATGTTAAAATATGAATCGGTATCAGAAAAATGCGTATCTTTGCATTGTAATATACAATTTTTTAAGAATAATGCCTGATGGTATTAAAATATTAATATTCAAATGTTAACTAATGAATAGTATTGAAACTCGCCCAATAGGGAAGCTTATACGTAATGACGATACCCCCAATAGGACTGTCAAGGTGGAACACTATAACATTCCTTCGTACCAGAGAGGATATCGCTGGACGGAATTGCATGTAAAGGCATTGCTGGAAGACATTGATAATTTTCTGCAAAACCAAAACAAGCCCGGAGCCATTAATGAATCCTATTGTTTACAACCCATTGTTGTTGTTGCTCAGTCCGATGAAGATGGATTGAGGCAATGGGAATTAGTGGACGGCCAACAACGGTTAACAACTTTGTATTTAATTTTGAAACGCTTAAACAGACCTCATTTCGAAATTACTTTCGATAAGCGACCTGCAAGCAACTCATTCCTATCTTCACTTACCGAAGGTATAACCAATCACGACACACCTGATTTCCATTTTATGAGCGAAGCCTACAGATGTATCAATGAGTGGTTTACTCAAAAAGAGAATGAAGACATCGGATATCCTGATGACTTTGCAAATAAACTGTTAAACCGAGTGCAAGTCATCTGGTATGAGGTAGCCCTGAAATCAAAAGATGCCAAAGAACAAGAGACAGAGAAGATTGACATCTTCAACCGCCTGAATATTGGCAAAATTCCACTTGAAGATGCAGAACTTGTGAGGGCGTTGCTAATGAGCCGTATAGAGGGGAATACGAAGCGAGAGAAAATGATGCGCCAAGGGGAGTTCTCTAATGAATGGTATGAGATTGAGCAATGGTTAAGGAATCCCGAAGTATGGGAATTCTTAACAGACAAGTCAATGGCTAACCATATTCAGTTGATTTTTGAGTTACAGGCACATAATAAAAACTCAGAAAACTACAACACTTACAAGTGGTTTGAACAAGAGATACGCAATAGCAACAAATCGTCGGAGCGTTCCTCAGAACTATGGAAAGAGACCAAGGAAATTTTCGGACGCTTCCGCTATTGGTTCAAAGAACGGACACTCTACCACTATGTTGGATTCCTATTGTCTGCTGGGAGAATCTCGTTAGCAGAACTATTGCAACTTTCAGAAACCGACAAGAAATCATTTAAGCGTGAGTTGTTTTTGAAAATCAAGACCTATCTTGATCAAATTGACATTCAGCAACTGTCTTATGACAGTAATCAAGAAGAATTGAAACGAGTACTCCTTCTCTTCAATGTCCTCTCTGTGGAACGAATGAAATCTAACAGTCAATTACGATTCCCATTTAATCTGTATAATAAGATTAGAACCAGTACAAAATGGAGTTTAGAACATATCCATGCCCAACAATCGCAAGACCCGATGCAGAACGATAAAGCAATTCGAGAATGGATAGAAGACACACTATCATCTGTTGAGCATATCAATACAATTGACAAAGGAATAGGTGAAGACGGGCAACCGAAAATTACCAACATATCGGAGTACAAATCAGAACTACGTTCCATTTTAGCATCAGAGAAGATTGATAAAGATGCGTTTAATAGCATTAGGGTTAGGATTGTAGAAGCATTCGATTCCACAGGCACCGAACATGAGCTAGAGAATATGGCACTATTGTCGTGCCCTGATAATTCGCGGTTGAACAATGCCATTTTCCCTGTGAAACGTGACCGCATCATAAAAATGGAGCGAGAGGGAAGTTTCATTCCACCTTGCACAAGGAACGTGTTCCTAAAACTCTACAGCAAAGCAGATAACCAGCCCTATTTTTGGAGCACGCGTGATAAAGCCGATTACATCGAAGAAATTGAAAACGTATTTAATGATTTTAAAAGTAAGACAGACCTATGAGTAGCAAATATACACTGATGTCCCTTTGCAAAGAATATGACAAAATAGAAATTCCCATCATCCAACGGGACTATGCGCAAGGGCGCAAAAAAGAGGGGAAAGTCCGTGGCAGGTTCGTAGAGTTCTTGATTCAAGCATTCGTCACACAGACTCCCGTGGAATTGGATTTCGTTTATGGTAACGTGCGTAAAGAAGATGGCAAGTCTGCTTTCATTCCTGTTGATGGGCAACAGCGTTTAACCACCCTGTGGCTGCTCCATTGGTTTCTGGCCGTTAAGGAAGGACGGTTAGGGAAAATTGTCTCATGGATGCAAAAATTCTCTTATGAGACTCGTCCGTCATCTCACAGTTTCTGCGAAAGACTGCTAAGCGAATCTTTCCCATCGGAAGAGTTGAAAGACATAAAAGAATACATCATCAATCAGAAATGGTTTGATAATGAATGGCTGAACGATGGTACTGTGAGCGGAATGTTGCAGATGCTCCACGATTTTGGCCAACAAGAAGTGTTGCTAAATGGTACTGCTACTTTGAACGCACTTACTGGCGGATTGTTATCATTCTACCTTGTTCCGTTGGAACTATTTGGCCTTTCCGATGAGCTCTATATAAGAATGAATGCACGTGGAAAAGTGTTGACAGACTTTGAGAACTTCAAGTCGGAATTCTACAAAATACTGAAAGACTATCCACACTTGGAAGAAGTAAAGAATAAAATGGAAACAATCTGGGTGGAAAATTTGTGGCCTTACAAGAAAAAAGATACATACGTCATTGACCAATGTTTCATGAACTACTTGAAATTCCTCACTCGCTGTTTGTATTTCAAACAGGCTAAGCCAAGAGCAGAGAGTTATGCCGACGATTTCTTGGACATGAATCTCCTGCGTGCTATTTATTCTTCCCCCGACAATACAGACTTCCTACTATTCGCTTTAGACATTATTCCCATAATTGCAAAACACAATAAGGAGAATCTGTTGTGGGAAAATAAAGGAACCTCTCTTGCAGACTTACTTACCATATCACTAAAAGGAGACAACATGACTATCGATATGATGGTCATACTCTATTCCGCCTTGAAGTACCTGCGCTGTCACGGAGATATTGCAGAACTAAAAAACTTTGTAAGAGTTATTCGAAATCTCATTTATAACACAAAAGACAAGTCTGAGCGCGATCAGCCACGTATTCTGTGCAGCCTTGAACGGTTGAGTGCTTCTGACCATGTCTATGAGACTCTTGCAGAGGAAGAATTCAAATTGGAAGGCTTTCGTGAATCACAATGCCGTGAAGAACATTTTAAAGCGCAACTTCGACAACAATATATAGAAGCAGCAGAGACGATAGAGCTAATTGAAGATAACACATGGTTACGGGGTAATATTATGAATCTACTTTCTGGAACTTATACATCTTCTGCCAAAAACATTGAATCCTTTGAACTGTCGGATGATAAGGTCAAATCATTCAACCTTCAGCGGCTGAGAAATCTATACGAACATTATGACCATATTAGCCAGAACGAATTCTCATCAGTCTGGGGAGATTTGTTAGACTCAATGCTCTATACACATTACAAAGACTTCGGTCGAATGATGTATGACGCTGATACCTTCAGCAAGAATCCTGCAGTCATAGCACTGGCGGTGGCTTATATGGATTCAAAGAAAAAGGATTTGGAAACATTCCTTGTCGAATCAGAGAAGAAAACCATTCGTCGCCTGTCAAAAAAACACAAAGACTTGGGTGAAATCCGTAATGTCAAGCAGCAACTTTACATTTATTATGTGCTCACACGCCGCATCATGGGACTCAATATTTATGATTTCTTTAAAAATGGAAGGCGCATAGGATGGCTGTCTAAGGAAAAGGGATTCACTTCACTCTTCCATGAAGGCATCGAAGGTGATCCATGGTTTAGTGAGCCAGGTCACAATCCAATTTTCCAAACCTACGGTTCTCAATTTCGATACAGTTGGGGCCTAAACGAGTGTCATGCCCTTCCACCTGAAATCGTGGGTGCTAATCGTCCTCAAAAAGCATTTGATAAGTTGTTAGAGTGGGCAGGTTCTTGATATCTAGCAAGCAATAATATATCTTTTCCAATAAGGATTAGTAACTACTCGGTTCACCACCACGTCTTGCTTTGAGCGAAACGGTATGTGACATTTCTTGTCCCTCTAGGGTGGGGAGTGAGAAAATGTAATATAGGAAACATAATTTTGGGAAATCCAGAGGCCATTGATGGCATAATGACTACACCCCCAAACGTGTGAAGTAATTATTTATGAACAACTAATGATACATTACATCGCAGACAAGAAACATTACACAAAAGTGCTGGCACTTTGCGGGAAGGTCAGGCACGACTTTTTGAAACAATTAGTAGGTTAAGTGCAGCCATTGTTTATGACAACTATAGAAAAGTTACAGGCAGATATGCTGTATAATGAGCAGCTTCCTTTATTTGCCCCATACAATGATGACGTGATGGGGGAAAGATTTGCTGGAAGATATGAATGTTTTGGAGAAGATGAAGAAGGAGTTTATAAGCGTTGGTATTTCGACAACGGCCACAATTATACCCTTGTAGAAAACACGAACATGCTTTATGAGTGTAAGCCGATACCAGAAGACTATTTTATCCATAAACATATTGAGAAGTGTATATACGACATCGTTACAAGCCACTCTGACGTAGATATGCCAGAAATAGATTGTACGGAGAATGAAGTCCTCTCAATGAGAAACCCAGTTGTGTTAATTCGGACAATAATCGACAGAGAAAGTCGGAATGTGGCAATTACAAACATTCATGTCCAACGAGAACACTGGTATAATGGATATGGGAAACAACTAATAAAAGACATTTATACTGTTTGTGAGAACTTTGGATTTCGACTATTGTTGACGGAGATTATGCCCTCATTCTATAGACAGATGGTGCGTAGGGGTGCAAAAATCGTTGAAGTTGAAAATATTGTGGAAATAACTAATGAGACCAATCTATCATACAGCAATTGAGGTATGATACAATACATCGCAGACAGGGAACATTATACACAGGTGCTAGCGCTTTGCGAAAAGGTCAAGCACGATTTGTGGATTGGTACAGCCGACCTGAAGGACTTGTATGTAGAGGGCGGACGGGATGTAGTGCCGTTCCTCTCAATCCTCGATAAGCTGCTGAAACGAGGTGTCGATGTGCGTCTACTGCACGCCAAAGAACCAGGTGAGAACTTCCGCGAGGATTTCGACAAGTATCCAGGATTGTGGAGCAGATTGGAACGGAGACTCTGCCCAAGGGTGCATTTCAAGATAATGATTTTCGACTGCGCTACCGCCTACATTGGCTCCGCCAACCTCACCGGTGCCGGCATGGGCATGAAAGGCGACAACAACCGTAACTTCGAGGCTGGAATCCTCACCGACGAACCATCGTTGGTAGATGCCGCCGCCGACCATCTCGACAGCGTCTGGCAAGGAACCCATTGCACCAAATGCAAACGGAAGGACTTCTGTGGGGATAGGATTGGATGATAATTATTGGCCGCTCAAATATGATTTTGGAAATCCAAATAGAATTCGTATTTTTGCAAAAAATAGCATTCAATAATTATCGAGAAGTGTGATTATTTTTTTAAGTGCAACAAACAGAATAAGAGGAAAATCAAACAATAAAAAACACCGCAAATTATGTATATTGTTGACAAAGAAAACAACAAATTAATTCGTGCCCAAGAATGCTCATTCAAAAAACACAATCTTAGGGAACGACAAGATCTTCAAGAATGGATTGATAAAGAGCCATCTGTGTTCGGTGAAGAGTTGATTATTATCCAAAAAGAATTTGCTGGCTTTGCCGATACTAGGGAAAGATTAGATTTACTTGCACTCGATAAAAAAGGGCGTTTAGTAGTCATTGAGAACAAATTGGATGATTCGGGACGCGATGTTACATGGCAAGCAATAAAATATGCATCTTATTGCTCCAGCCTAAAAACCGATGACATAATTAGTGTATTTCAGGAATATTTAGGATCTCAAGGAGATGCAGAAAAAAACATTATGGAGTTTCTCGGTATAAATGACAGAGGAGATTTAAAACTAAATCCAGGAGAAAACACCCAACGCATTTTTCTAGTTGCAGCAAAGTTTCAAAAAGAGGTTACCTCATCTGTGTTATGGCTGCGTAATTTCAACATCGATATCAGCTGTTTTAAGGTAACACCCTGTGAGTTCAACAATGAGATTATCATTGATTTTGACCAGATTATCCCATTGCCAGAAACAAAAGACTATCAAATCAAAATAGCCGACAAAGAACAAGAAGAAGCCAAAATGGCTGAAGCCACATTAATACGTCACAATGGTAGAAAGGCTTTTTGGAGTGAATTTATTGACTACTGCGACAAACATAAAGGTTTGTTCTCTGCAAGTAAAGCAACAGAAGATGGTTCAATGACGAAATCCATAAAAACCATTCATGGTGGAATGGTAGGAGTAGTAATTAATAAAGATTGCTGTAGAACAGAAGTATATCTGGATGGTGACAAAGAAACAAACAAAAGGATTTTTGACATCCTGCATGAAAAGAAAGATGAATTGATGCAGATATTTCCCAAACTAGAATGGGAGAGATTAGACAACAACAAGGCTAGTAGAATACGTTTGGACAAGAATTACTCATATCAAAATGATACTGAAAAAGAAATGATATTCAGTTTTTTCCTTGAAACATCAAACAGAATGATGGACGTATTTACAAAAATGGGACAAGCACTTAATCTAGAACACAAATAGACTAATATTACGTTTTATAGTCAATTATAACCATTATAGAGATGCACTAGCTATCTTTTTATAAAAATATGATTTAAGGATAATATAGACTAGTACTTTGCAGGTGTGTCATAATATGGCACTCCTGTTTTGTATTTTTGCAGTCAGAAAAAGTCAAGCAATAATATGAAATATGGAAAAGTTCTTTAAACCTTACGACTGCGATTTGCGTGAATATGAGGCTCGACTGGCTTCTTCACGCGAGATTTGGGACGATTTTTCCCACGAATGGTCCTATAGCCCTTTTGATGAAAAAATAGTTATTCTCGGAGGGTTCGCCTTGAAGGGAGGCAACTTTAAACGGGCTATTGAACGCTATGCGGAAGAGCGCGCCGAGACCTACCGCAGCCGTATTCATTGGGTAATCTTTGCCTATATCTGGCGTATGATGATGGGTAAGGAGTCACAGTTTGAAAATAAGCCGACTGCCGACAGAATCAAACGGCTGGAGATGGACGAGTTGCTGCGCCTGCTGGCGAAGGAGCTGAAGATGTGTGTAAAGAGAACTACCGAGTTTGTATACGAGAACCGATACAAACCCAATAGCACACCAGGTTTCAAGACATACGAGAGTTGGATTGTGTCGGACGAATACAAATACAACGACACCATCCTCGACACCATCGAGCGCGAACACTGGCGGGCGTTTCCCGACGAGAGCTTCTCATCCTATCTGAACAAGTCCAAAAGGTGGGAACGAAATTATTGTTTCTTTTAGTTGAATCACAATGGGTTGTCTGTATATAATAGAATGTCCTCAATGTCATAAACCGTTTGAGTGGAATGAGGGACCTGGCGCAGTCGCTGATGTGCTACATTGCGACAAATGTGGCCGGGAGCTTTGGACAACTGAAAGACTACTGGAATTTGAGAATATCAAATGTCAATGCGGTGGGAGTTTTGACAAAGATGTGCCAATTATCTGTCCATTCTGTGGCAGAGAGGTTGAAAAACCAAGAGAATTCATAAAAGAGGCAATAATGTGGGATTGATTGCCTCTTGGAAAATGATGGGCACACCACTATGGGGCGCACTTTCCTTTTATTTAGCAGCCGAAAGGACTAATAACATTTAGGGTGCTCTGCAACGACACAATAGGTGGATTGATTGACATAACCTATTGTCGGTACCACATACCCTGAAGGAACACTATAGTTACCATATAGGCACCCAAAAGATGATGAAAAGGGGAGTAGAAGGGGAGCAAAACCAATAGATATACTATGCGGTGATAGTCAATATGATTAGAACAATCTTTTATTCGGTAAAGAAAGTTAATGTATATGTCATGATATGGCACATTGTTGCTGTATTTTTGCATCTCGAAAGAAATAAAACAAAAATATATCACAATTAAACTAAAAGGTCATGAGCAAAGTATTTAGAATTACCCCTAAAGAGGTGCGTCGTGTGAACGGCACTGTGCTGACTCCAGAAATGACATTGGTGGTCACTACCAAACAGCACACTTTAGACCCCTTCTATAATGGAGCTGTTGAAGTCCAAGAAGCATACATGCGGCTATACGGTTTCGACTACAAGAAGGCCTGTTGCAATAAAGGCTATTTCACATTCGAGAAACTTGACTGACGAAGAATTCAATCAAACGTCAAAAAAAACATTGCGCCGTTTGGTGCAAGATATGCAAGAAGTAATAGGGAGGAAATGAGGCTTTTGCCATGCAATAAAATGACACAGGTGACGTTATAGGATTATGGAGAACGTTAATGACAAGATAATCATCTACCAGACGAACGATGGGTCGATCAATCTGGAAGTGAAAATGGATAAAGATACCGTTTGGCTGACACAGGCTCAAATGGTTGAGCTATTTCAAACCACAAAACAAAATGTTAGCTTACATGTAAATAATGTTTACAAGGAATGTGAGCTTGAGGAAAAATCAACTGTCAAGGAATACTTGACAGTTCAAAATGAAGGTAAACGTAGCGTTAGACGCATGGTCAAATACTATAACCTTGATGTGATTATTTCTGTGGGCTACCGTGTAAAGAGCCAGCGAGGCACACAGTTCCGCATTTGGGCTAACCGTGTGCTGAAGGATTATCTTGTCAAGGGCTATGCCGTGAATGAGCGGATACACAAGGAGCAGATTGGGGAACTCCGCCAGCTGGTGGGCATGCTCGGCAGGACGATACAGAACCAGCCGTTACTCTCGAATGACGAGACCGATGCACTCTTCAATGTGGTGACTGACTACACCTACGCCCTCGACACCCTGGACAGCTACGACTACCAACGGCTCACCGTAAGCGATACTACCAGCGAGGCTCCTTTCCATGCCACCTACGAAAATGCCATGCAGGCTATCCTCTCGCTGAAAGAACGGTTTGGCGAGAGTGCCCTGTTCGGCAACGAGAAAGATGATTCGTTCAAGAGCTCTATCGGGCAGATTTACCAGACCTTCGACGGCGTGGAGCTCTACCCCAGCACCGAAGAGAAGGCCGCCATGCTGCTGTATCTTGTCACAAAGAACCACTCGTTCAGCGACGGCAACAAACGCATCGCCGCCACGCTTTTCCTCTGGTTTCTGAACAACAACCGCATCCTCTACCGCGAGGATGGCAGCAAGCGCATAGCCGACAACAGCCTTGTAGCTCTCACACTGATGATTGCCGAGAGCCGCCCCGAAGAGAAGGATGTGATGGTGAAGGTGGTGGTGAACCTCATAAACAAAAATAATCAATGAATCCGCTGAAGAAATATATCTGGATTGTCGACACTCTGATGAGGAAAGGCGAGAAAGGCCTGACACTCGAACAGATTGCCGACCATTGGGACTATGATGACGAGATGCATGACTTGGGGGCATTCTCGCCCAGAAGCTTCCATCGCCACCGCAATGAAATAAAAGACCTTTTCGGCATAGAAGTGGAATGTTATAATACAGGCAGCGAATATCGTTATCGCATAGCCGACACGGGTAACAACGACTATTTCCGCCGTTGGCTGCTTGACTCCATATCTCTGAATCGGATTATGGAAGCAGGTAAGGATATTGCAAAGTTCGTCGGGGTGGAGAGGGCCCATTCCGACTCGTTGCCAGCATTGCTTCAAGCAATGAAGGAGAATAAGATGGTCGGTTTTGATTATCACCCTTATTGGAGTGACCACGAAACACATTATTTCAATTTCCAACCTTATGCCCTAAAGATGTTTGAGAAACGTTGGTATCTGATTGGCCGCTACGATGACGACAAACCCCATCGTATCTATGCCCTTGACAGAATGGCCAATGTGGAAACGCAAGATGAAACCTTTGTGAGAGACCCTCAATTCAACTTGGAAGAGATGTTCGAAGGGACATACGGCGTGATAATTGAAGACAAGCCAGTGGAGAGCATTTGGCTGAAAGTGGATAGCTACCAAGCCAACTACCTGCGTTCACTGCCCTTGCATTCTTCGCAAATAGAGTTGCGTAAGAATGAGGAATACACTATCTTCGCATTAAGAGTACGCCCTACATTCGACTTCAAACAAAAGCTCCTCTCTCTCGGCAGCACCCTAGAAGTGCTAAAGCCGGAGTCGCTCCGCAACGATATGCGGGAAGAGGCAAAAGCGATGGTTGAAAGATACCAAGAAGAAGACGGGTAAGGCAACGATAGGTGTATTATCCTGACAACACAGACGGAGTATACACACATTGTGTTTGTCAAGCCAAGGAGAATTCAACTAATACTATAATAACCGAAAAATCATACGTCTACTTCCAATAATTGAGGAGAATAATGAATGTTATACTTCCAATCGGTAAGACCAGCGTTGCTGAAAGTTATTCCTTTCCAACGAGATGTTCCGTATGCAGAATGGACGTGTCCGAATAGGTGCATTTGGGGTTTGATGTGGGAGACCCTATCCAGTAAGATGGAACTGCCATAGTGAATGTTGCCGTCGATACTATCCAATATGCCCAGAGGTGGACGGTGGGTTATCAGAATATCAGTGTTATCGGGTATTTGTTCGTAATGTTCTATCTCTTTCAAATCCTCACCTTCAAATACGACAAACATCGGAGTGCCGTAGAATGATATGCCATCAATGGTGATACCGCTATCGGAAAGATAATGCACATCATCTGGAAGACCTTCCAACTTGGCATCTAACAAACAATCATCATGGTTGCCAGCAATAAAGAGCTTATGTCTGTAGGGTAAATCACAGAGCCACTCGATGAAATCAAGAACCTCCATATCGCTACCCGCCAACGTGAAGTCGCCGCTATGCACTAGTATGTCAGCGGATGGCATGTTGGTGAGTTCTCTGTGTTTGCCGTGAGTGTCGGAGAGGTGTAGAATCTTCATTTTATGATGATGTCTATGCCCTGAATGGAGGTGCTCTCTGTAGTAACTTTGTTCTTCAACTCATGACTATTATCAAGACTACGGAAGTCGCTCTCGGCCTCACGGTGGATTGGAATGATGGCTAATCGGGGATGAACACGTCTGCATACCATTTCCAGTGCCTCGCGCGAAGCATGACCAGAGGTATGCAAAAGTCTCACTTGCCAAGGTCCTCCATATACAAAGTCGTAAATACTTTGGATTTTGCATTTGCTTTTCTCGTCAATATAGCCTTTGAACATAGAATAGATAAGGCAAGTGCGTTCAGGATTCATCATCGACTTCATTTTACTAATAATGTCTTTGAATGTGTCTGTTGCACGTACCAGCATAGTAATGCCTCCATTGTTCATATGGTTGTAGACGTTATTGGTCTCATTATAGTAATCCATCTTCTGCCCATAGTGGTAGTAGCTATATTTCCCAAGGTACTTTTCGAAACACCTGACAATACGCATCTGGTATGAGTCCATCACCAACGGTCGATGCATCCGATAGGAAGCAATATTTAACGATGCCAGCCTATCAGCATCCTGGGAACCACAGAGTACGAAAACATTGTCGTATTGTTTCATGATTTCAACTGCCTCCTCCATCAGCTTCTTTTCGGTACGCATCTGCTCATTCGTGCGACTAATCATGGTGCCCTCTGTAATCAGAATGTCGACATTGTGGATATAGGCATCGAGCACCCATTCCAAACGGTTGCCTAAATATCCGTGTGTGCGGAAATCGCCTGTGTGCAGTACCCTTTGTCCGTCGCAGTCGACAAAGAACATATAGGCATCGCTTGCCGAATGGCTTATCTTGTATGGTCTCACAGTTATATCACGTTTGACACCGACACTGATAGGCTCATTGGCATTATAGGTCTCAAACTTGCGTATAGCGTTCAGGCTCTCTTCCGATTGGTCTTTCAAATCGGCGACACGCGCCATATGCTCACGCTGAAATATCATTATCTCCTTTGCCATTACACCGATATACTGCCGAATGCCTTTCTCGGCCACATGAGCTTCAAAACCCACGTGGTCGCCGTGTGAGTGAGTGTAGAAGATGGCATCCACGCCGTCAAGGATGGGGTCGAGATTCTCGGCCTTGTCCAAAGGGTCGTTGTCTCGTTTGTCGCCATCGGGTAAATTGTGCCCGAGGTCAATCAGTATCTTAGTACCAGATGCGGATGCAATCTCCGTGATGCACCCACCAATCTGGTTAATTCCGCGATGAATGGTGATAATCATAATGGCTTCAATTATTTACTTGTGGGCATATCTCCCGACCAACCGTGGCCGAGGTCCCAATGTTCGTCATATACAAACTCGAAATAGGGCAGAGAGAATTCCTGTTCCAAAAGCTCTGTCAGCTCTTCCTGGATGGGTTCAGCCCAATTGCCTACCAGGACGATAAATTTGTCAATTGTCCACGCTACTCGACCACGAGGAATCTGAAGATAGTCGCCTTTGAATTTGGTTTTTGAGTGTTTAGCCTGTGCACGGAAGTATTCTCTTGCCCATACTTGACGGTGCAGATGAGGATAGTTGATGAAAGGCTTCCCTTTCTCAGCGGCATCCTCCACTTCACGCGGAGTCAGTTCTTTCTTGCGAACGCCAAAAAGGGTATGGTCATTGGGGTCGTACCAAAAGATACCCACGCATGGCATTTGTTCGTCGAACGAACTCATATCCTCCATCTGTGCTTTATGTTGCTCTTTTGTCAGTTTTTCCATTTTTAGGTAGTTGTTTTTTTTACCTAGTTTTTATTGTTTTCATGTATGACAATACCTATAGTTAATCTAGTTGATTCCGCGATAGAAGGTGATAATTTTTATAAGTTACAGCTAAAATCTTTGCAAATTGTTAGAATGTCATGTCCTTTCATTAGATTATTAAACTTTTCTTGTTCTTCTTTAGAATACGAAATAAAAATTATACCCATCTTGATTTGAGCTAGTTTGGAAGGTAGATCTTTTCCACATTTCAAAATTCCTAATTCGTTTTTTTGTCTAATAATCTGAGTAATATCTTTACGTAACTCATCACAAAAACGTGTATTGCCAATCAGAAGGTTAGTCTTTCGGATATGATCTTCAATACCAGATTTTCCATCCAATGCATTTATTCCTTGTTTTAATTCAAAAAGGATGACATCTCCTGTTTGTTGTTCAACAGCTACTATATCGACACGAGTCTTGTCAATACGATCTTCTAATGGTATATTTGACTGTGCAAACTGGTATTCCATATCGACAACAAGATACCTTGATGACTGTGTAGCATTGTCTTTGGCGATTCGTTGCTGTAGAATAAACTCTTTTTTACTTATATTGTGGTTGCCAATCATTTCTTTCGCCCACTTAAAATACTCTTTTGGCTTTTTTGTGTCAATATCAAGCAAAGGTTTTCCTTTATGGTATCCTTCAGATAAAACTTCAGGGCGTTCTTTTTTACCTTCTAATGTCAAAATCTTCCCTTTTTGGAAATAAACGATTAGTTTACCATCCCTAATTTCGGGAGATAAATCTGGATCATCAATAGCCTCTTTGCAAATCAACTCCCAATCACCGCCTTTCTGGAGTTTCTTCATTAATTGTTCATTTAAAATACGTGCCATATGCTATTATTTTTGTTCTAATTTATTAGTTAAACAAAACTCTATTTTTTATATGGAAGAACCATTTAATTATATTATTGTTTTATTCACGTTGCAAAGATATGAAATTATTTCAATATAACAGTTTTTTTATATATAATTTAGAAACTATCTATAGTTGGTACAAGTATACCCTGGATCACTCCAGGAGTATAACATCTGAGTACAATTTTGGAAAGCCCCTTTTTAGCTCCACCACAGGCAGGTCGGAGACAATGATGAAGAGGCCTTTGCCGTCATAGTGTTTGCCACTGTACAGGTTGGTGAACGAGAGGCTCTTAAGCTTGAGGGGCATCAGCTCATCCATCAGTTTCACCCATAGCATCCCTTTGCGGGTGTTGCCGCTGAGGATGACGTTGATGGGAGGGTAGGGATAGTTGCCGCGCTTTTGGATTTTGACTGCCAGTTTGCAGAGTCTGACAATTTCACTCATGCTGAAGGTGTCGAGAATTGCCAAATCTTCCCGATTGATGCCGAGGGCACCAGGCATCATCTTGTGGGAACTGCTCACCACCAGCGGCAGCAGGCCATGCTGCGTTAGGCGGTAATTGATGTCGCAAATAATACTGCATGCATGAGGTGTGTTTTCAATTGCCTCATCGAGGACATTCAGAAGTAGGGATTTTGTTTCGTTTGTCATATCGTGTTGCAAATAATTCCTACTATTATAATACGAAGAACTTTGTTTAACATCTTTCCGAAAAAATAGTATATCGTTGAATGTGAGCAATATGGACTAAAACACAGCAAAGAGGCATTAACTTTTGTATAACATTAATTTTGCACATGAATTATTATTCGTACCTTTGCACCGAGAAATAACATATCAAATGGACTATAAAAACTTGGAGATGCTTTCGTGGCTGGTTGGCCAATTCCGCAAGGCAGGAGAAATAGGTATTACCTTTGATGAATTGATGGACAAACTCATCGAAGAACCTAACCTGGAGAGGATGATGTCCAAACGTACTTTCCATAATTATCTGAAAGAACTCCGTGATAGATTTGGTATCAAGATAGAGTGCGACAAGCGATTACAATATGACGTTGTACGTAAAGCATTGTCGGAAGATAATAAAAGGTATCGCTATAGGCTTGCAGAAGATTCGAAGAACGACGACGAGCAATGGACAATGCCATTCCTCATGGCTTTTGAAACTTCAGCCATTATGAGGCGGTTGCAGAACTCGCAAGAGAACAAACAGTTTATTTATATTGACAACCAGCGAAATGGAGTTGAAAATGTCAATATATTACTTGAAGCGATACATCAACAAAAATGCGTTGATTTATACTACCATCACCCGAGGACTGGTTTCCCCTATCTTAAGGAAAAATTTGAACCTAGAGGTTTAGTAATGAAAGATTACATTTGGTATGTCCTAGGACATACCAGCTACCGGGATGAGACCATATGGCCGTTACACTTGTTGTCTGACATTAAGATTAAAAACATCAACTATCGTCCAGACCATAGTTTTTCATCAGATAGATTTTGGAAAACACATAAGAATTTATGGTTGGAATACATAAACTAATTTCCACCACATTACATTATTTGTGTTGACTCCAAATCGGTCATTAGACTGACGAGACTCGCTTATTCAGGTCTCTTTATCCCAAATCGGTCATTAGGACGACTTTTCAATCATTCATGTCTTTTTTAGGTCTGTTTAAGTCCCCTTGAGGTGATTTATAGAAGTCCCGAACTGTCTTTTCCAGATTCAGTGGGTAGCTCTATGTGGCGGATGCTACGCTACAGTTGCTACAATTCGAAAAACTTCTTTTGGGGTGCATCAACGGAGGTAAACACAAATGACCGATTGGGGGTGAATGGAACTGTAGCAACTGTAGCTGTAGCGCGGGGAGTTTCCTATCCCATTGAAACTCCCTTTGGAGTTCGCCTTAGGTTCGCTCTGGTGGGCGGAACGAGAGCGAAGGTAGAGCGAACCTACAGCGAACCTACACCGGTAGGTTTTCAAATACTAATCTGCCATAAATAATGACCGATTCGCCTGAATCATACAACAACCAATACATTGAAATGAGATAGACTTAAGAATGAGTAATGACATATACTGCCCAAAAGAATCACAAAACAGGGAGATTATTCACTACGTTGTAATTCTGCTGAATAAGTAGAGTGATAGATACTATCACCATACAACGATAGAAGATTGCGGCACTGCTTACTAATGTACAAAAAAGCAGAAACACAACTGATACAAAAAATCTCACAAGTTTTCCAACAGGAACTTGTGAGATTTTCTTCAGCGGAGAGGCAGGGATTCGAACCCTGGGACCAGCAAGCTGGTCAACGGTTTTCGAGACCGCCCCGTTCGACCACTCCGGCACCTCTCCTGATTTCCAATCGTTTAAAGCAATATCTCTCTCCGAAATGGTGATGCAAAGGTACAACTTTTTTTTTAAATAGCAAAAAAAGTTGTATTTTTGCATTTTGATTTGATCAAAAATCATATCACTAAATAATAATATCATGAAAAAAATCCTCACAATTGCCTTGACGGCAATCCTATTGGCCGGAATGGGTCAAAAAGCTAATGCACAGCTGCCCGGTGACACACTGCAAGTGCCTTATGGCGGCTTTGAAGAATGGGACAACTATCCAGGAGACACCATGACGTTGATGGGCCTTCCCATCCCCTTGTATGGCGAATACTCGCTGCCTACAGGTTGGAAACTGCCCTTGCTGAATATCAACGAGACCTTTACCGACCTCGGCACCCCTATCACAATTAATGCTTCTGTACCTGTGGGTATGGTGAGACAGGACTCTGTGAACCAACCACAAGGTAGTTCCGCTTTGGTGGCACGCACATTCCTGTTCTCCGAATTGCTATCCCCCGTTGCCTATACTTTTGCAAATAGTTTACTCGACTCGTCCATCCTCAATTCCGCAATTCCCACCGTGGTATCGAATGCCAACATAGATGTGATGAAGTTCCTTCCCCTGATGGATCAATTGACGAATAACACCGCCGACATGTCTTGGCTATTGGACATGGTGGACACACTGAATTTGGATGACTATATCGCTGGAGGATTCCCGCTAAATGGCTTTGAACCCAAATACCTCACCGGATACTTCAAATATATTGATGGTGACAGCGGCGACAACGGCGCTATTGTGGCCTTGGGTACCTATTATGACAGCCTTTCCCACCGCCGTATGCTTGTCGGTGCAGGAACCAAGAATCTTTTCCAGCTATACGACTCGGTAGACTACGAACGGTTCCAGTTGGAATATTTTTCACTGAGCAGTTACTACCCTGCCGATTATTCATTCGTAGAAGCCGACTCCATGATTATTGCCATCATCTCATCTGCAGGCAGTAAATCGCCTTCTCTGGGCTCCCGATTGTTTATTGACAGTTTACAACTGATTCATGCTGACGGTTCGTGCGGCAGAATAATCAATATACATGAAGAACTAATTGGCTATACCTGGGCCGATATTCGATGGGACAACACCCTTACTCCCGACCGATGGCAAGCCGAATACGGTGAAGAAGGATTCCTCCAAGGTCACGGCACCCTTGTGGATTTGAACAATAGCGCACTCAGTCTGGACGACTTACAGGAAGGCACAACTTACGGGGTTTATGTACGTGGGTTGTGTGGAGACTCCAGCCAGACATCATGGTCATATTTCTCATTCACCACAAAAAGGCACGAAGAGCCTATCGGCATCTTGAATGCCCAAGCCGACAATATCTCCATACACCCCAATCCTGCCAACGGTCGCTGTGTATTGGATATGGGAGGTACTGCGGTGAGCCGGATGAAAGTGTACTCGATTGAAGGCCGCTTGTTGGAGGAACGCGCAGTGAGCAGCCAAAGAGAAGATGTGGAATTCTCCCACCCCGGCTTGTACATCATTGAGCTCATCACCCCACAAG
>Ga0247609_10002787_pt1 | contig 18169 bp, 12 predicted proteins | sample 172DNAGHGlowgp2_FD_193487 | JGI IMG/M metagenome (GOLD analysis project Ga0247609, IMG submission 193487) | Sheep rumen microbial communities from Palmerston North, Manawatu-Wanganui, New Zealand - 1728 DNA GHGlow gp2 | ecosystem: Host-associated > Mammals > Digestive system > Stomach > Rumen ...
GAACGCTCAGGCCATGGCCGACGAAATGATGAAGCTGGGCTACAAGGTCATCAGCGACGGTACCGACAACCACCTCATCGTTGTCGATATGACTTCCAAGGGCGTTTCCGGTAAGGAAGCCGAAGTCGCGATGGAAAAGGTCGGCATCTCCTGCAGCCGTTCTACCATCCCGTTTGATCCCCGCAAGCCCATGGATCCGTCGGGCGTGCGTCTTGGCACTGCCGCTATCACGACCCGTGGCTTCGACGAAGAAGATACCCGCGAAGTAACCCGCATCATCGACCGTGCTATCAAGGCTAAGGACGACGATGCTGCTCTCAAGAAGATCCGCGAAGAAATCGTGGCTCTCTGCAAGAAGCACCCGCTTTATAAATAACCGCTCGCGCGCAATAAACGAGCGCGGCTGTTAATAGAAATTCGCCTCGGCACACCACCGGGGCTTTTTATATTCTTTGTTTTGAAAAATAAGCTATTATTAGATTGTATTCTGGAGGAGATATGCGATACTTTTGGCTTGGAATTCTTGTTAGCACGATGATGCTTGCGGCCTGCGGTGACGACAACAGCGATTTCGCAACGCGCCCGGACGGGAAGGAGTCTTCGTCCAGCGTCACGTCGAGCTCTAGCACGACAAGCGTGTCCACTGGAACCATGACCGACTCCCGTGATGGACAGACTTACAAGACTGTAAAAATCGGTACGCAGACCTGGATGGCGGAGAACCTGAACTACGCATACATTGGTATTCCCTATAACTATAGCGGCTACACTTCCGATTCCACTAGCTGGTGTTATAAAGATTCTGTAGAATACTGCACCAAGTACGGTCGTCTTTACACCTGGGCAGCCGCGATGGACAGCGTGGGAACATGGAGTACGAATAGCAAGGGCTGTGGCTATGGTACAACATGCTCTCCTACTTATCCAGTACGCGGCATATGCCCTGAGGGATGGCACCTGCCAACAAAAGCGGAATTTGAAACTTTGTTCGCTGCAGTCGGCGGAAAATCGACGGCGGGCAAGATGCTCAAGTCCACAAGCGGCTGGAACAGTAGCGGCAACGGGACGGACGCCTACGCCTTCTCGGCGTTGCCTGCTGGCGGCAGGAACCGCAGTGGGGGTTTCATCAACGAGGGCAACCGCGCGTACTTCTGGAGTTCTACTGAGGACCTTAGCAGCCTCGCGTACGACATGTACTTGAACTACAACAACGACAGTGCTCTCCTGGACTACGACGTCAAGAACTACGGGTTTTCTGTTCGTTGTCTCAAGGACTAGGTTGCCAACCGCCATCGGCGGTAGGCAACGGGGCTAGCGCGCGTGCGCGCAAGCCCCCTCAAAAAAGGCCGGGGCGTTGCGGGGCGGCGAGCGCCCACTGTGGGGGTAATGGAAGACCCGCCCTAGATCCTTCGACTGCGTGCCTGCGGCACTCCGCTCAGGATGACACGAGGGCGGGGCTGCAATGAGGGGGATTCTTCCCCCCTTTTTTACAAATAAATCGTGCCAAAATCCCCGGCATAATTGTATTTTTCTGTGCGGTACCGAATGATACCTTTAAAAATGCACAAATTGCACAAAAAGGTGAATATATGCTTGATTTGAACACTGTCGATTGGAAGACGCTCCCCTTCGGTTATTACGATACCGATTACAATGTCCGCTGCTACTACCGCGATGGCAAGTGGGGCAAGGTTGAACTTTCTTCTTCCAAGGACATCAGCATCCACATGGCCGCCACCTGCTTGCATTACGGCCAGGAAGGTTTCGAAGGCCTCAAGGCTTACACGGGCAAGGACGGGAAGGTCCGTATCTTCCGCGTTGATGAAAATGCGAAGCGCATGCAGAATACCGCGAACCGCGTGCTCATGGCCGTGCCGCCGGTCGAGCTGTTCCGCGAGATGGTCCACACAGTGGTGAAGGCCAACGCCCGCTTTGTTCCGCCGTACGGTTACGGTGCAACGCTCTACATCCGCCCGCTCCTCATCGGTACGAGCCCGGAAGTGGGTGTGAAGCCTGCCGACGAATACCTGCTGTTGATGTTCGTGACTCCGGTGGGTCCGTACTTCAAGGACGGATTCAAACCCGTGGATATGATGATTAGCCGCAACTTCGACCGCGCCGCTCCGCAGGGTACGGGTACGGTGAAGGTCGGCGGTAACTACGCTGCCAGCTTGCTTTCCCTCGCAGAGGCCAAGAAGCTTGGTTACTCCAGCACCATCTACCTGGACGCGAAGGAAAAGAAGTACATCGACGAATGCGGTCCGGCAAACTTCTTCGGCATCAAGGGCAAGACCTACGTGACCCCGAAGTCCGAATCCATTCTGCCGTCGATTACGAACAAGAGTTTGCAGCAGTTGGCTGAACACCTCGGTTACACCGTGGAACGCCGCCAGGTGCCCTTCGAAGAACTGGCTGAATTCTCCGAAACTGCTGAATGCGGTACAGCCGCCGTGATTACACCGATCAAGAAGATTGTGGATCCGGTTGCCGGCAAGGAATTCACCTACGGTGACGGTGTGAATCCTGGCCCGGTCTGCACGGAACTCTTCACGAAGTACACGGCTATCCAGTTTGGCGAAGCACCCGACCCGTTCGGCTGGACTGAAGTGGTGGATCTGTAATTTGTAGACCCTATCGCCCTTATGGGGCTCCAGGGTGACAATGAAATGTTGTTGTCTTTCTGGAGTGTTGCGAAAGCAACACGATAGAATCCAAAGAATTATCCCGCGGAGAAATCTGCGGGATTTTTGTATTTCCGAAAAAATGCTTACCGCATCTTACGGATTTCGTCCAAAGGAATGCCTGTAATGACTGCGACCTTCTCTTGTGGAATGTCGTTGTCCAGCATTTCCTTTTCAAGTTTACGTTTTTCCTCTGACACCACCTCAGTTACAGCCTCGTCGATCAGGTCGTCAATCATTGCGCTGGGTATCATGTCTCTAGCCTGCCTTTCGAGTATCTGTTTAGGGGTGCGGCGCACTCGCTATCGCTCGTATGTATCCCTTATGAGTTCGGTTGCTGTCTCGGGAATTTCACGACACCGTTCGGAATTTGCAATCAGTTCATACCACGCAAGTTCCTCGGGAGCGATGGAATCCTTGAATTTTTCCATTCTCGGCAGCCTTATGAAAATATTCTTTATTACGTTGCTGACAGGCAAGGCGTTTACGTTGCCCAAGTCGCTTTTTTTATTTCACTTTTAAACTTTCAATTTTTTTGTTTGTTAAATTGTTTGGGAGAATTCTGGTCAAAAGAGCTTCTATTAGTGAAATGTGCACATCGCTTATTGCGTATGCAGAAATATAGTGGGAAGCGTTTTTTAGTTTATATGATTGATAGGTGAAAGAATGACTCTTTTTTGTCCTGATTCTTTGTTGGTAATCACGTTGTCTGTCCCAGGCGTTTTTTATTTCTCCAAACAAATGTTCGTTTCCTATTCTTTTGGTTTTTCCAATGTAAATAGCCTTACCTAAAGAATCGTAAAAAATGTAAACGCCGTTGCTCTGCTTTAATTTATCAATGAATTTCTTTTTTAGAAGCTTGACATCTCGTAAGCCTTTTGGATCAACAGGAATAATCTCCAATTCCATAATGGGTTCTATTTCAAAAATAGATTGTTTGAATTTTTTCAAAATTGTTCTGACGGGGAATCCTTTCCCGCACCTACATTGGGATATTCTTGACGGATGAAGACCTAGCATCCTTCCCAAATCGCTATTATCTTTGGGTGAGAAGACTTGTTCTACTTTTTCAACGGCTATGTAAGAAGGGTGTTTTGTCTTCATTTTTTTCACCTTTTTGAAGATTGCGTTTTAATTTGCGAATGGCATTCCTCCATTTTACATCTTCTGCGATCTTGGATGATTTTACCTCTATATTTCCCAGCCCCGTCTTTTCCAAATAAATCTCCAAGAGATGTTTAATATCCTTTCTCTGACTTTCTGAAAGGAAGGGGGATAATAAAATTTTTGATATATATTTGTCCATTTTGGAACCCAGTTTCAAATAGCCAATAACCTTGCTGCACTGAATGGTTGTTTTCTTTGAAAAAAGGACAATCCTGTATTCATGTTCTATTTCATAGGCAATGTTTTTGATAAAAGCCAAATCTTTCCTATCCGTTATTCGGAAAGATTTGTGTTTGGTATCCTGTAAATAGCCATCTTTATCATAGGTCAAATATTCTACTTTCTTATTGATATACTCGCTCTTGCTATTTAGAATCTTTTCTATTTCTTTCTTGTTGAAAAGAATACAAACTCCTACACCATCTTTAGCGTAGCTTTCCCAGAATAAGTTGCATTCTTCATTCAATGTGGAGAAACAAATTACCCCGACGGCATTTTTTGAACTTTTTTCAACGCAAAAAGCATCGTTTTTATCCGTCCAAAAAAAAGGATTCATTAATGGTAAATGGTGATTTTCAAGGATATCTATTAGATGGCTCAACGATGTGTAGTGACGAAGGTATTTACACACATTCTCCTTTCTTTTTGTCAACATATAATCCTCGTTATTTGATATGCCAATCTTTTTGGATAGATTGGAGGTTGTTGCTAATCTTTGACGCAACGTACAGAAAACCCATAGTGCTTGCCATGAATATTCACGTAGGCTGTGTTTGTGGTATAGCCTATGTCCATTCCGTAGGCAAACCATTTTTCATCATCACCATACTCATAGAAATACGGAGTTGAACTCCAGAAGGTCGTCAATACACCTAAATAATAATATCCAACATTATTTACGCCTTGATTATAAAAGCCAGAAGCTAAAGCCGAAAAACCATAGGCATCCATGCCGTTATTGCCATCTTCCCATCCACTGGTCGATTGCAACATTATGCCTGCGGTAGCTTGACCTCCTACTGCATCAAACAGATTTTTAAATTCTGCTCTTGTAGGCAAATGCCAACCTGTGGGACATATCCCACGTACCGGGTATGTCGGCGAGCAAGTCTTGCCGTTTCCACATTCCGCGCCATTTGTACTCCAAGTCCCAGCGCTGTCCATCGCGGCAGCCCAAGTGTATAAGCGTCCATATCTTGTACAATTATCAGCTGTACTGTTGTAACACCAGTTGCGTCCCTTCATTCCCTCATAGGTGGCACTGTCTGAGTAGTTAAGATTTTCTGCCATCCAGGTTTGCGAGCCAATAGCAACTGTTTTGTAAATGTTGCCATCTCTTGAATCGGTTAGATACCCATATTCTCCAACAAATTCTATAATTGCTTTCCATAACTGGTTGTTGCATAAATACACAGAATCTTGTGTTGTAGATAGATGTCTCCTTATCTCAGATCCTTCTGTGTAAGTAACGCAGCCTTTGTCAAGTGATATTTCAAGATTTTTGCCTGTTCTGAATACCCCATTATCGCAGACATATTTATTAGACGCGATAACTTCTCCACTGACAATCGATCCGTCGGTCAAACATATTTTACCATATGTATCGTATTCTAGTGTTGTTGCAACCCTCCAACGGTTAGATTTGCAGATATAGTAGGTGTTATTGTATTCTTCGACAACGTTCGCATTGCTTGCTGTGCAAAGTCCAATAGCATTCTCTCTATCTGCCACGACCCAATTTGCTCCATTGTAGGTATAGTAGATGTTGGTGACATTTCCCTTTTTGACTTCTCCCGCTCTTCCTGCTGCCCAACCATAGGTGTCGTATTCTAATACTGTTGCGGTTGTCCAGCCGCTTGATTTGCAGATATAATACACATTGTTTAAGTTCTCAACGACTCCAATGTTCGCTGTAGTGCAATATCCAAGGCCGTATTCTTGTGCAGTAATTTGTTTCCAACTTCTGTTTTCACATATGTAATATTTGCTATTTAACGATTGTTTTTCTCCCTCCCGACTAACGACACACGCTCCAAGGCTATATTCAATATCGTTTGCAGAGGCTCTCCACGCCCCGTTCTCAAAAACATAGTGGTTGGTGGAAATAACGGAGCCAGGTCTCATCTCCCCTTCCGTTCCTGCAACCCAACCATAGGTGTCGTATTCTAATGCCGTTGCGGTTGTCCAGCCGCTTGATTTGCAGATATAATACACATTGTTTAAGTTCTCAACGACTCCAATGTTCGCTGTAGTGCAATATCCAAGGCCGTATTCTTGTGCAGTGATTTGTTTCCAGCTTCTGTTTTCACATATGTAATATTTGCTATTTAACGATTGTTTTTCTCCCTCCCGACTAACGACACACGCTCCAAGGTTGTATTCAATTTCGTTTGCGGAGGCTCTCCACGCCCCGTTTTCAAAAACATAGTGGTTAGTGGAAATTACAGAACCAGGTTTTACCTCTCCTTCCGTTCCAGCAGCCCAGCCGTATGTGTCATATTCCAATACTGTCGCTGTAGTCCAACTGCCGGACTTGCAGATATAGTAGGTGTTGTTGTATTCTTCGACAGCGCCTGTATTACTTGTCGTGCAGAGTCCAATGACGTTTTCCCTGTCTGCCACAACCCATCTTGTTCCGTTGTATGTGTAATAGGTGTCGGTGACGTTTCCTTTCTTGATTTCTCCTGTTGTCCCGCTTGTCCACTGGTATGTGTCCTTTTCGTAGTCGGTGGCTTTTCGCCAGCCTGTTGTTTCGCAGATGTAATGGACGCCGTAGTTCTTGCTTTGCACATTGGTTACCGGGGAGACCACTCCATAGCGGTTCTGCCCGCAACCGCCTAGGCCGTAGGCGTTGTTCCAGAACGTGGTGAGTTCGGCTTCGAAGCCGGGGATGTCGGATATGTTCCAGTTCTTTACGTTTGCTCTGACGGCAGAGCCGTCGAAACTTTCGGCCCAGTCCGCCATGTTGGCCTTGGTCGCCTGGTCGTTCCAAACGCCGTCGCCCACCATGTCTTGCTTAAAGTTGTCGATTGCCGCCAGGAACTCGGTTTCTGTGCGGTCGGCGACAAACAGCAGGGAAATGGCCATCAGGGTGGAATTGGCAGCATTTGCCGTAGAGAACATTTTCAGGTCTTCCGCGTTCTCTATGGTGGTGGCAAAGCCGAAGGCGGTCATAATTTCGTACTCGGCTTGTTTCTTGGCGGCAAAAACGCTGTAGCCCTTCTTTATCAGATCCATGGCGCGGTCATATTCCAAGTGGGTGAGCAGGTTGATATTTACCTCGGTACGCCCGCTCAAGTCGGTCAGGGCCCGCAGGGTCAACTCGCTGCTGGTATAATCGCCCGTAACCTCGTTACGCCACTGCCCGCGCACCGTGAGTACGGCGTAGGGGTAGGCCAGGCTCACTTTGGGAATCACGAAGTCTCCCTTGTTGCTGGAAATTTCGTCGGGATAGATCCGTTCCGTGAGCACCAGCGAATCTGCCTGTAGCCGGGCTTCGCGGAGTTCCAGGGGACTGTCGAACTTGAAGGGCCCCTTCTGTGCCGCACCTGTGACAGAAACGTTCTTGACGACATAGTATTCGCTTTCGGCGATTTCTTTCCATTCGTTGTTTCTGCACACAAAGAAAAGTTCCCCTTTGATTATCTTTTCGCCGTCGTTGTCACTGTTGCACAGTAGGGTGTCATTTTCGGAGTTCTTGACCCTGTGCCAGCCGGTGCTATCGCATATATAACTTACTCCGTAATTTTTACTCAATTCGTTTGAATTCTGGAGGATGGTCCCCCTGCGGTTTTCAGCGCAGCCGCCCAGCCCGTATGAGTTGTACCAGAATATGTTCAGGTATTCTTCAAATTCGGGTACACCCGAGATGTTCCAGTTTTTTATGTGGGTGCGAACGGTGCTCTTGTCGAATCCTTCGGCCCAGTCCGCCATATCGGTCTTGGTTCTGGAATCGTCCCAGGTGCCGTCGGGGGTGATGTCGGTTCTGAAACTTTCTATGGTGGCCGCTATCGCGGAGTCGTTGCGGTCGCCAATGAACAGCAGGGATATGGCCATCAGCGTGGCGTTGGCCTCGCTGGCTCCACTGGCGGTGTCCGCAAATGTCTTCAGGTCTTCTGCATTCTCTACGGTGGTGGCAAAACCGAGGGCGGTCATAATTTCGTATTCGGCTTGTTTTTTGGCGGCAGAAAGGCTGTACCCTTTGCTTACCAGGGTCTTGACCCGTTCATATTCCAGGTGGGTGAGTAGGTTGATGTTTGCCTCGGTTCGTTCCGAAAGGTCGGTCAGCGCCTGTAACGTCATGGTGTCGCTGCTCCATTCGCCTGTAACCTCGTTGCGCCAAATGCCCGTTACCATGAGTTCAGCATACGGATAGATCAAGTTCACCTTGGGAATCACGAAGTCGCCCTTGTTGCTGGAGATTTCGTCCACGTATCCAAGGCCCGAATATTCTAGGGAGTCGTCCAAAAGCCGCAGTTCCTTGAGCAGCAACGGGGAATCGAACTTGAACGGGCCCTTTTGCGCTGCCCCCGTTATGGAGAGGTTCTTGACCAGGTAGCCGCGGGCGGAATCGGGTTGCCACTTGATGCCGTCGCAATGGAAATCTAAGGAGTCCTGGCGCACGTATACTTGGAACCCGGCAATGGACTGGTCACATAGGGAAAGGTCGTTCCGCGTTTCCACAATCCTCTGTTGCGGCTGGTTCTGGTCGGTGGAATCGACGGAGTCGCTGGAATCACCAGGCTGTGGCGAGGTTGTCGTAATGTCGAGCCATTTTTTGTCGTAGCAGAGGTAGTCGATGGACTCGCTGACCACAAAGACGGTATCTCCGTTGCGTTCTTCGGTGCAGGAGCCCAAATCGTAGATGCTTGGCACCTCGCGCAGGGAGTCTTCGGGATCGTTGGAGTTGCTTTTGGAATCGTCGCCGCATGCCGCTAAAAGTACGACGGGTACGATTCCATACAGGATTGTCAAGAGCCTTTGTTTCATGGTACGCCCCTTGGTCATGACAAAAAAGCGTGAGCCGTTGTCAGTGCAATTCTCCCTGAGGTTCTGGAAAACCCATACGTGAAATGCACAAACGACCCACGCCCATTGGGGCGTGAACCTTTGCGACTTGTACTCACGTATTTTGAAATTTTCCAGATTTCGGGGAGAGAACAAGAGCAACGCTCAAACTATGTCAAACCGTTTTATTCTATAAAAACCTCTTCGGAAAACTCTGAATCGACCATCGCACAAGTCCTGTCTGCACGACAAAACGAATCGCCTGTTTCCGCGACTTTTCACCATTAAATATATCTTAATAATTGAGAAAAAGGCAGTTTTCGTGGACTAACGCCTAATTTTGGGGGAATGGTGGTGGCTTCTCGCTATTCCAACTTGGAATAAAGGGCTAGGAAATCCTGTAAAATTTCGGTTTACTAGGCTGCTTTCGACACAAAAAAGCGTCTATACAAGTACAGGGCAACTCCGTCCTGTCGCACCTCGGGGCGCACCCGGACAAGACATATGGATAAAAAAGAAACAAAAATAGTCCCCTTCGAGCAGCTCTCCATCACCAATAAATTCATGTTTGCGATGGTATTCAGTCATAAGGAAATCCCCAAGCGGGCTCGCTTCTATCAGGCTATGCGCGACTGTGAAACCCTGAGTAAGGGCGAAAAATACCGCGACCTGAGGGAACTCTACATCATCTTCCTTTGCCCCGCCCGCGCGGGGAAGACAATGGAGCGGCGACCTTGTGTCTCGAACCTCGAGCCTCACCCCAGTCGCTCTTTCAGCCTTGTAAACCGCCGGGTGCTGCGGTTGTTGCGTACAGCCTGGTGGAACGCTCCGGGGGCCGAAAGTACCCACACGTGGCCCTTCGCGCGGGTGATGGCCGTATAAAGCAGGTTCCGCTGGAGCATTACGTAGTGGCTGGAATCGAGAATCACGATGACGGCGGGGTATTCGCTGCCCTGGCTCTTGTGGATGGTGCAGGCGTAGGCCAACTGCAGGTCTTCTATTTCGTCGCCTTCGTAGTCCACCGTCTTGTCGTCGAAAAAGACCGTCATGGCGGACTTGTCCTTTTTGACGTTGAAGATAATTCCCACGTCGCCGTTGAACACGTTCTTGTCGTAGTTGTTGGTGGTCTGCATCACCCGGTCGCCCGCTCCCCATTCGGTGCCGCAGATTTTGAATTTCTGGGCGCTGCCGTTCATGAGCTTTTGCAGGAACTGGTTCAGCTCGAACACGCCCAGCGGGCCTTTGCGCATGGGGGCGAGAATCTGCAGGTCGCTTTTCAGGTCGATGTCCAGTTTGGAACGCACGCCGGTGGTGACCAGTTGCTGCAATATGCCCAGGGCCTCTTCGGGTGTCTCGTAGGGCATAAAATGGAAGTTGGGTCCGTCGATAGGCGCAGGCATAATCCCCTGGTTGATTTTGGCCGCCTTGTCGGCGATGTCGTTGCCGCTGGCTTGCCGGAATATGTGCTGCAGACGCACGTTCGGAATTTTCGGACATTGCAGCAGGTCGTTCAGCACGTTGCCCGGTCCTACGCTTGGCAGCTGGTCGGCGTCCCCCACCAGGAGGATTCGCGCCCGAAGGCTCACGGCTTCTAGCAATGACGATGCAAGCCAGGTATCTACCATACTGAATTCATCTACAATCAAGAGGTCGCAGTGCAGCTGGTTGCCTACGTTCCTGTTGAACTTCTTGGACACGGGATCCATTTCTAAAAGGCGGTGCAGCGTCTTCGCGGGCGCTCCGCAGAGGCTTTCCATGCGTTTGGCGGCACGGCCCGTTGGGGCAGCCAGCAGCACGGATTCTCCCATCTGGTTGGCAAGATGCAATATACCCTTGAGAATCGTGGTCTTTCCCGTGCCGGGGCCGCCTGTGACGATGGAGAACTTGTGGGACAGCGCCATCTCGATGGCCTGCCTTTGCACCGGGTCAAAACTGAACTTGTGTTCCCGCTCCCAGCTGACTAGGTAGCGTTCGAAACCTTCGGTAGGTAGCACGTTGTGCTGAAGCCTAAGCGCGATGTTCCGTGCCACGGAGTCTTCGGCCCGGAATAGGGGCGGGTAGAAGCAGTCGTCGCCTACGCGGGTAATGCGCCCGTTCTTGCACAGACCTTCGAACTGCTCCATAAGAATCTGTACCGCGTCGTCGTCAAAGCTGTCTATCCGCAGGTTCTTGAGGGTGCGGTCCAGCAGGGCGTCTTTGGGTAGGTACACGTGACCTTCGTTGAAGGACGATTCCTGCAGGGAGTAGAGCAGTGCCGCCTGGAACCGCATGGGGCTGTCCTTCGGTAGGCCCAGCTTCATGGCGATTTCGTCGGCGCTTGCAAACCCGATACCCCACACCTCTTCGCAGAGCAGGTAGGGGTTCTCCTTGATCTTTGGGACGGTGTCTTCGCCGTAGGTGCTCCACAGCCGCTTGGCGGTGCTGCCTATAATGCCGTGGCTGTACAGGAACAGCATGGTTTCGCGACTCAGGCGGGCCTCTTGCCAGCTGGCCAGAAACTCCGCCATCTTCTTGGGAGTGATGCCCTTGATTTTTACCTCGGAGAGCCTTTCGGGATGGTTGTCCAGCACCTCTGGCAGGGTGTCGCCAAAGGCCTCCACCAGGCGCTCGGCGGTCTTGGGCCCGATGCCCCGGAACAGCCCGCTGGCCAGGTAGTCCCGCAGATTGCCGTTGCCTGTCTTCAGGATTTCGAAACCCGTGGCCTTGAACTGCTCGCCGAACTTGGGGTGGCGGCCCCATTCGCCCTCAAACCGCAGGTTCTCGCCGGGAGTGAGTGCAGGAAAATTCCCGGTGACTACCGCCACCTTGCCCGTATCAGAAATCACCACCTTCAGCACGGTAAAGCCGTTGGCCGGGTTCTGGTAGGTAACGTTCTTGATGGTTCCCTGGATCTGCATTCGTTTTTTTTCGGCTCCGTGGCGGTGTCGGGTTACACGAAAAAACGGAGTGTGTTGGCACCCCGTTTTTAGGAAATCACAAAAATGCTAACGGATTAGCGAAGTTTCTTTTTGTGACGGTCACGACGACGGCGCTTTTTGCGCTTGTGAGTCGCAATCTTCCTGCGCTTTCTTTTCTTTCCGCAAGGCATATTGATTCTCCGTTAAGGGTTAAACATAAAAATTCGGTGCCAAAATAGAGAAAATTATGGGGATTTTGTCAAGGGAGGGGGTATAAAAACGGCCAAAATGGGCGAAAAACGGGTTTTTAGGGAATGCACTTCACGTTGTCGATGTACAGGTAGGTGCCGATGTTTTCTTGGGAAAGGATGGAGTTAACGCTCCAACTTAAACCTGTGACTTGGTTCCAATCAATGGAGCTGCCACCGTAAGTACCAATATCCTCCGATGAAAGAGTAATCGTTTTCCATTCGGTTGAGGAATTGACATAGGGCCCCCATCCGTAATTATTACCGCCTCCAAATGTAAAATCAACTGTGTGTCCCGAACCCTTGTAATCATACTGGATAGAGGAACAGTTGCTGAGTATTCCTAGCATACCATATGTTTCATATAGAAAAGTTAATCCAATGATTGCATAAGACTCGGACCCGTGAGAATCGCTATGGGTTATACCGGAAATATTTTCCATTGCCGCATAGGAATTTTTACCTGCTGTTCTAACCATATCGTAAGACCATCCAGATTCGTCTAGGGAATTGGAAAAAGATACGTTGTCACTTTTACCAAGAAACCAGATGCCGGGATACGCATTTTCTGCAACGTTGTTGTCGTCTTCAAAATCATCGATTAGCCCTGCATAGAAATACCAAAGTCCGTCCTGGCATTTTTGTGTTCCGTCGCTACTGAGTTGACCTTCGTTTGACGTGTTGCAGGCTCCCCAGCGTTTTTCCCTTACAGCTCGTAACATTTCATTTTCTGTCGGTTCTTTCCAGCGACCATTGGAACAGATGTATACAAGGTCATCAGTGATTTGTCCTTCTTTTGATGGGTCGCATACTCCATAGAGGACTTCGTCTTCATCTGCATAAGTCCAACTGAACGGACTATAGTATTCGGAATATTGCCCGTGGTCGGACACGCCGGTTTCTTTACATACATAATTCTGGTTGTACTCGTCTTGAACTATTTCACCCCTACGCTTAGAAGTACAAGCGCCTCGATTATCGTAATAGTAGGAATCATTTGTAACAAACCATTTGTCCAGACCCTCGTCGTACAGGTATGTTTCTTCTTTGGAGTAGAAAAGCTCACCATCAGTTCCCTTGTAACCGGAGAGGAAATTTATGGATGCCGGGATGTCCCATTCTGCATTCCAGTCATATTCTCTCCTAGGACAATTGGTCATAGAAATGTCGATTCCTTTACAAACATAGTTTATGGTTCCCTTCGGACATACTCTAGATTGGTCCTGCTCCATTTCATAGGGCTCATAGCTTGAACTTCCGCACCTTGTTTCTACAACAGAGACTACTTCTCCTGCACGTTTTGCTGTACACCCACCAAAATCGTACCCGTGTTCTTTAAATCTCGCTTCTCTAGAACTTGCAGGGGCCCACTTGCCTGTTCCCGTATCGTATTTATATGTGTTGCCTGTTGCAGGGCCAACCCATAATTCTCCGTCGGTACCCTTCTTTTCTTTTCCGAATTTGAACAAGTCTTTCTCTAGATCGTTTGCTATTCTCCAGTACCCGTCTTCGCAGATAAATTGACGATAATTGTAGTCTTCACTGTAGCGATTCGTTACGCTTTGCACTTTTCCCTTGTTGCTCTTGTTGCACTCCCCTAAACCATAATTTTCGTACCAGAACTTTCTTGCATATTTTTCAAAGTCGGGAACATCGCCCAGTTCCCACGCCTCAATATGTTCCTGAATGTTGCCAAAATGAGGGGTCTCACGTGATTCATAATAATAAGAGCAGAATCCCCAATCGTATGCAAGTTCTTCACGAATCCAGTCCGCAATTGTCGCCTTGGTCTCTTCGTCGTCCCAGGTGCCGTCTTTCTCTATGTCGGCGGCAAACTTCGCCAGGCGTTCGGTCAGCTCCGCTTCGGATGATTCGTCTTTACTGTCCCCTAGTCCACCGAGCATCATTACGCTAATGGCGAGCAGGGCGGCGTTTCCTTCACCCTTGCTGAAAATGTCCAGGTCTTCGGAGCTTTCGAACTTGCCGCTAATGCCGAAGGCGTTCAAAATTTCTGCTTCGGCCTGCTTCTTGGCTGCGGGGATGTTGATTCCCGTGCCCACCAGGTAAAGGACTCGTTCGTATTCCAGGTGGGTGAGCAGGTTGATGTTTACGTTCTTGCGGTCGGAAAGGTCGGTAATGGCATAGAGGGTGATGGCGCCCTTGGACTTTTCGCCGGTGACCTCGTTACGGTAATAACCGTTAGCTTCCAGCAATGCGTACTGGCTTGCAAGGGACACGTTCGATACGCTAAATTTGCCGTCGTCGCTTGTGATTTTGCCCGTAAAGCTCTTGCCGGTCTGGGCGTAGGTCTTGCCGTCCAGTTCATAAACCTTTATGGGGGAGCCGGTCACGAAAGGGCCTTTTTGGGAAACGCCTGTGATGGACTTGTTCTTGATGGCCACCACCGGGGGCTGAATGTAGGCAGTGGAGTCCTGCTTGTAATGGAAATCGCTGGAAGACGGCGATTCGTCCTGGCCCGACGATGATGATAATTCGTTGTCGGATTGCGTCTCGCTGGAATCGGCGTTTATCCATTTGCCGTTTGAACAAATGTAGTCCGCCTTTTCGCTCTTGACAAAGACGGTGTCTCCCTCAAGTTTGTCTGTACAATCGTCCAGCTTGTCGATAGAAGAAACGACTGCGAGTTTTTCGTCGGCGTTGCTGCCACTGTCGCCACCGCAGGCGGCGAACATGAAAGTTAGGGCAAGTGCGGTGAGTCCGCTGATTTTATGACAGGTCATATCGGCCTCCTTCGGTTAAAACCTGTGGAGTTTTGCCCTGCTTCATTGCAAAGAATTATGCCGATTCTGTATGGATACAAGAAAGGCGCAAGTCGTTGCATTTACCTGGACGAGGCTCAGCAATGCCTATAACCGATAAATGCAAACGACCCACGCCCCCAAAGGGCGACAGAACGCTGGATTGAGATTGCTTCACCCCTATTCGGGGTTCGCAATGACAACAGCCTGTCGAAACACGCCCAAAGAAGCCGCCAAGGGCGGCCTGTTAAACGTATTCACGTGAGCGTTCGCCTTGTTCTCGGTTAGGTGAAATTTGCTGATTTCGTCCAGAGAACAAGAGCTAAAACTCTCTAATATGTCCAGACTAAAAATAACATAAAAATGGGCTAAACGTGCAAAAAAACTTGTTTAACTCCTTTTGTACACGAAATTTGGCCAAAAACGGCAAAAATTGAGGATTTTGGTCTGGCTTTTAAGCGAGGGTCTTTTGTATATTGACCGCATTCGGTCTAGGCACGCTGCCCTGACTTTGCCGACCAGAACCAGGTCGCCTTTCCATATCACCTACAATTTTTAATCCCGGTATAGACTGGGGATCAACCCTTAGCGGCCAGCGCGGTCGTTCAACGCGTATGGTTATGGAGAATTTATGGACGATAAAAATACGAATAAACGTAAACACGATTCCTATTCCGAAGTGGATGACACCGGCGAGGCGGACCTTGCGTTTCGCGTGAATGTCTCAACAGGAGCACCAGTTCTTGTGGGCATCCTGGTGGAACACAAGTCGGGACAGGATCCTGATACGCTTAATCAGGTTGCCCGTTATGCGCGGACCTTGATGAAACGTTATGACAGAAACCGCATTTTTGACGGGCTGCCTACTATGGCGATTATTTTCTATAATGGAAAGGCGAACTGGAATCCCATAAGCCACCTTGAAGATGGCTACCCTGAATTCTTTCGGAGGGCCGTGCTTCCGTTCCGTTGTGCCTTCGTGAATATGGCGGATATTCCGGATAGCGACTGTTTTGCTTGCGAAGATACCGCAACGGCAATGGGTATCGTGGCAATGAAGTATGCATATGACAAGGACAAATTGCTTGAATTGTTGCCCCGATTCAAGGAATCGCTGCGCAAGATGCCACACAAAGAAGCTACTTGCATATTGGAAAAAATAAGTGTATATTTAAAGGAGTATATAGGCAGAGACGCACTAAAGGAACTGGATATGGCATTTGTAAGTATTGGACAAAAGTACGGCTTTGTGAGTGCCGGAGACGAGTTCCGCAAAGAACTGGCGGATGCTCGAGCAAAAGCCGAAGAGGAACGTCAAAAGGCCGAGGCAGAAAAGCTTGAAACCGCCAGGAAGATGGTGGCCGATGGCGCGATTTCTCTTGAAAATGCCGTTTCTTACTTTGGGTATTCCAAGGAACAGATTCTCGGGAAATAAGCCCTAGGCATTTAGTGCGAAAAATTCAAGGCGGCCCCGTTAGGGGTCGCTTTTGGTTCTTTTTGTACACGAATTTTGGCCAAAAACGGCAACTTTGGGCATAGAATCATTGTATTATTATTAAAAACAAAGAGGAAAACATGGAAAATTTCAATTTTTACAGCCCCACGGAATTTGTATTCGGCATGGACCGCGAGAATGAATGCGGTGCGCTTGTCAAGAAGTATGGCGGCACCAAGGTGCTTATCCACTACGGTGGCGGTTCTGCCGTGCGTTCGGGGCTCATCGACCGCGTGAAGGCGAGCCTGGATGCGGCTGGTATCCCCCATGTGGAATTGGGCGGTGTGAAGCCGAACCCGCACGATTCGCTCGTGTACAAGGGCATCGAGATTGTCCGCCAGAATGGTATCGACTTTATCCTTGCGGTGGGCGGCGGCTCTACCATCGACAGTTCCAAGGCCATTGCCATGGGCGTTCCTTACGAGGGTGATTTCTGGGATTTTTACGAGGGCAAGGCCTCGGCTGCCTGCGCGCTCCCGATTGGCGTGGTGCAGACCATTGCGGCTGCCGGTTCCGAAGGTAGCGGCGACTCCGTAGTGACCAAGGAAGACGGCATGCTTAAGCGAGGGGCCAGCAGCGAACATATCCGCCCGAAGTTTGCGGTGCAGAATCCGGCGCTCCTTTGCACGTTGCCCGCCTACCAGACGGCCTGCGGCATTACCGACATCATGGCCCATGTTTTTGAACGCTACTTCACGAACACACTGGAAGTGGAAATTACCGACCGCCTGTGCGAAGCGGTGCTTTTAACGATGGTGAAGGAGGGCCCGCGCGCCATTGCCGACCCCGCCAATTACCAGGTGCGTGCGAACATCATGTGGGCGGGGACGGTAGCCCACAACGGCGTTGTGGGCTGCGGGCGCAGTCAAGACTGGAACAGCCACGCCATCGAGCACGAACTTTCGGCGCTTTATGACTGCGCCCATGGCGCGGGCCTTGCAGTCATTATGCCCGCCTGGATGGAATACGTGGTGGACCACAACGTGATGCGTTTTGCCCAGATGGCGACCCGCGTGTTCGGCTGTCAGATGAACTTCGAGAACCCGAAGGCTACGGCGCTCGAAGGCATCAAGGCTTTCCGCCGGTTCTTGCATTCTATCGGCATGCCCATCAACTTCGCTGAACTTGGCGCGAAGGAAGAAGACATCCCGAAGATGGTGGAAAAGTTGAATCCAGGCGACGGCTGGGGATTTGTCCCGCTCAAGGCTGCTGACGTTACTGCAATTTACAAGATTGCCGCACACGCCAGCCTGTAATTGCTACGCAAAAAAAAGAAGCCCGGCCATGATGATAGGTTGGGCTTTTTGTTTTAAGAAACGGCTGCTGCCGAAGTCATGGCGAATCGGCCCGTGGCGGTTTCGCATTCGGCCCGCAGGTAGGCATAGCCTGAACTGTGGACCGTGATGGTCTCGTTCTGGCTTGCGGCCACGAGGCTTTCGGGGCAAATTTCTTCTTTGGTGGCCCACTTGCCGCCCGCAAGAATGCGGCGACCATAGATGCGTATGTAACGGAATCCGCCGCCCAGGTCCTGAGTGCTCTGGGCGTGGAATTTTACGGAGTCGACCTCGCGGTCCCACCAGAGAGCGGGGCCGTCGGTGATGTAACAGTTGTCGCCTGCGAAGGCTTGCTGCAATGATTCCAGCGAGGGGGCGTTGCGGGGTGTCCCCGCAGAGGGGGTAGCGGAAGCCGCGTCAGCGGCAGACGCGAGGGGGAGGCTTCCCCCTTTCACGACGGTGCGGACTTTTCCGAAGACGTGGTGGCGGTTGTTCCCTAGGGAGAAAAGCGGCAGGCGCACGAAGGTGGTGTCGTTTAGGTCGCCGTGGGCGTCGTTTCCGCCGATGGGGAGTAGGAAATTTCCTTTGCCTAGCTCGTCGATCCACCAGGCGCGACCCAGCTTAAATCCTTCGTCGCGGAT
>Ga0247609_10002788_pt1 | contig 18162 bp, 14 predicted proteins | sample 172DNAGHGlowgp2_FD_193487 | JGI IMG/M metagenome (GOLD analysis project Ga0247609, IMG submission 193487) | Sheep rumen microbial communities from Palmerston North, Manawatu-Wanganui, New Zealand - 1728 DNA GHGlow gp2 | ecosystem: Host-associated > Mammals > Digestive system > Stomach > Rumen ...
TCAAGGTGTTTGCCACTGGCGGCATCGGCGGCGTGCACCGCGGTGCCGAGACCACCATGGACATCAGCGCTGATCTTGAGGAACTTGCCATGACCCCCGTCATGGTCATCTGTGCCGGGGCCAAGTCAATCCTGGACCTGGGGCTCACGCTGGAATACCTCGAGACCAAGGGTGTGCCCGTCATTGGCTACGGCACCGAGGAATTGCCCGCCTTCTACACCCGTCATAGCGGCTTCAAGGTGGACTACCGCATCGACACGCCCGAGGATCTGGCAGCGGCATTCCGCGCCAAGCTCGACATGGGTCTGCAGGGCGGCATGCTCGTGACCAACCCCATCCCCGAGGAGTACTCCATGCCCGCCGATGTCATCAACAAGGCCATCGATGAGGCTATCGACGAGGCCAACCGCCTGGGCATCCGCGGCAAGGAAACGACACCCTTCCTGCTGGCAAAGGTCAAGGACCTCACCTGCGGCGACAGCCTTGCCAGCAACATCCAGCTGGTACTCAACAACGCGCGCCTCGCCGCCAAGACCGCAGCCGCCCTCACCCAGTAAAAGGACCAAATGGTTTCGGTTTTGATGCGCTCGAGTGCCAAATCGTCGTTTTTTGATGAAAAATGGGACAATAATCAAAGATTATTGAATACCTTTGCAGTTTGAATCAAAACGAAACATCATCAACCAATCAAAATAAGATTATGAAATGTCAACATTGCGGACATGAAGTCCCCGAAGGCTCTGCCTTTTGCAACCATTGCGGCTACCGCATGACTACTAACGAAATCCCGTGCAGCTATTGCCACGAGCTGATGCCTGCCACATCGGTGTTCTGCCCCCATTGCGGCAAGGCCGTCGACAATGCGGTGAATGTCGCCCGCCAGGAGCGCCCCGCAGCCTCCCCTGCCCCTGCGGCTGGCACCACCTACAATGAGCAGCGCGCCGCCCAGCGCCGCGCCAACGCCTGGCAACAGCCCGCCAAGCCCGTGGAACCCGACCTTGACGATGACGATGATGACGACGATGACAATGGCGCTCCCCGCTCCAACTTTAACCGCAACCTCATCATCTGCATCATATTGGGTGCCTTGATCATCGGCCTGCTCAGCATGATGAAGCACTGCAACAGCCGCGAGAACGACCGCGACCAGGCACTGGCCGACAGCGCCGCTGTCATCGCCGACAGCAGCCAGGAGCCCGTGGCCATCCTGAGCGCCGAGCTCAGCCGCAACCAGATGACCGACGACGGTGCCAACATCGGCTGCGCCGTGCGCTATGCCGGCACCGACCCCGATAATCCCGACCACATCGTGGGCGTCACCTTCAAGGACGACGTTGACCGCCCATTCATCAAGATTTACCAGCTCACTCGCGAGGGCGGTGGCTGGAAGACCGAGCTGGCCCAGACCAAGTACTATGACGGGCGCATCATCAACATGGACAACTCGTCGCTCATCACCGATGCCATGTATGTGCCCCGCGCCGTGACCATGGACGGCAAGGAATACCTGTATTTTGCCTTCCTTAACCACCTCAAGGGTGCTGGCGAGGGCGGCAACGGCCGTGTGACACTGTGCCTCTATGACCTGGAGGGCAAGAGGTTGACCCCGTTGACCTATGACGGAAAAATACGCTCCCGCACCGATGGACGCCAGTATGTCTATTGCCGTGGAGCCCTCGAGAACACGGGCACCAGTGAGCGCTCGTTCCTGGCCCAAGAGGCAGCCAACATAGGCGCGATACGCGTGGCTACCCAGGACGAGATTGACGCCGAGGAGGAAGCCAAAGCCAAGGAAGAGGAAGAAAAAGCCCTGGCTGGCGAGGAAAACGCCGAGGCCAAGTGGGACCATGACAATGCCGAGAACATGGACAAGCTCAAGGAGGGCGAGGAAGTGCGCATGAAGCCCACCCAGTATGACAAGCCCATCATCAACATGAAGGAAATCAAGGACAAGCTCGAGAACGACCGTTACCTTGTTTTCCTCGACACCAAGGGCTCGGTAGTGGGTTTCAACAAGAATACCCGCAAGTATTTCACCATCTATGGCGGCAAGAACGGCGCGGCTAGCGGCATCAGCTTCAGCGGTGACAACAATGTGCTCATCAAGACAAGCAACGGCTCCATCACCTATGACCTGGTGCATGACAAGGCCAAAAACGCTAACTGATCATGACGCCCGAGAAACGATACTACACGTGGTTTTTCCTCAAGCTGGACCTGATCCTGGTGGCGCTGCTCGCGCTGCTGTGGTGGCTCAATAATGTCGTTTACGCTGGGTAAACCACCCATCAATATACACCCGAGAGAGATATGGCAATAGAAATAAAAGAAATCCAACCCACCAAGCGCAATCTGCTCAAGTTTGTGCATTTTCCCATCGACACGCTCTACCGCGACAGTGAGTATTTTGTCCCGCCCCTGGTGACTGACGAAATCAACACGCTCAGGCCCGACAAGAACCCGGCATTTGACTTCTGTGAAGCCGTTTACTACCTGGCTTACCGTGACGGCAAGATTGTGGGCCGCGTGGCTGGTATCATCAACCACGTGTGCAACGAGCGTTCGGGCAAGAAGGAAGCCCGCTTCAGCTACATCGACTTCATCGATGATGCCGAGGTCGTTGACGCGCTCATCGATGCCGTGACCCGTTGGGGCAAGAGCAAGGGCATGGAACACCTGACTGGACCCTTGAGTTTTACCGACATGGACCCCGAGGGCATGCTCGTCGAGGGATTTGACCGTGTGGGCACCAGCGGTGGCATCTACAACTATCCTTACTACCCCAAGCACATGGAGCGCTTGGGATTTGTCAAGGATGCCGACTGGATTGAGATGCTCATCACCATCCCGAAGGATATTCCCGAAAAGATGGCCCGCATCTCCAGCATTGTCGCCGACCGCTACAACCTGGAGACCATCAAGTACACCGACCGCAAGAAACTCGTGGCCGACTACGGCGATGCCATCTTCAAGTTGATCAACGTGGCCTATGATGACATCTTTGGCTACTCGCCCTTGTCCGACAAGCAGATCCAGCACTACATCAAGATGTACCTGCCCTTCCTGCCGCTCAACGACCTGGCCATGGCTGTTGAGAAGGACACGCGCGAACTCATCGCCGTGGGCATCTCCATCCCCTCGATGGCCAAGGCGCTCATCAAGAACCGCGGTCGCCTCTTCCCTATGGGCTGGAAACCCCTGCTGCACGCCTTCAAGCACAACGACGTGGTGGACCTGATGCTCATCGCCGTCAAGCCTGAGTTCCAAAACAAGGGTGTGAACTCGTTGCTGTTCACCGACCTGATTCCATGCTTCAACGAGAACGGATACAAGTATGCCGAGAGCAACCGCGAGCTGGAGCTCAACAGCAAGGTCCTCAAGCAGTGGGATTACTTTGAGCACGAGCAACACAAGCGCCGCCGTGCCTACACTAAGGAAATTTGATTTGCATCCTGTAAATCAAATTGATTAGGGATTAGTGATTAGTGAATAATGATTAATGATTAAGAATTAACCATATAACCATACAATTATGAACGAGAAAATTCAAGTGATCAGCAAATATGCCCTTGAGGGACTGGAGTCACAGGCATTGAACGACCAGGCGGTTGCTGCCAAGCAGACGCTCGAGAGCGGCAACGGGGCCGGCAATGATTTCCTAGGATGGTTACACCTGCCCAGCAGCATTGACGAGCAGCAGTTGCAGGAGATTGAGAAATGTGCCGCTGTGTTGCGCGAGGAGTGCGAGTATGTCATCACCATCGGCATCGGTGGCAGCTACCTGGGCGCCAAGGCCATCATCGAGGCCCTGAGCGACCACTTTGCCGCCTACAAGGCTGGCAACGGTCCCAAGGTGCTCTTTGCCGGCAACAACATCGGCGAGGACTACCTGTATGACCTGATGGACCTGGTAAAAGGACACAAGTTCGGCATCATCGTCATCTCCAAGTCGGGCACCACAACCGAGCCCGCCATCGCCTTCCGCCTGTTCAAGGAGATGCTCGAGCAGCAAGAGGGCAAGGCGTTTGCCCAGCGCAACATCGTTGCTGTGACCGATGCCCGTCGCGGTGCCCTGCGCAACCTGGCAACCCAGGAGGGTTATGCCACCTTTGTCATCCCCGACAACGTGGGTGGCCGTTTCTCGGTGCTCACTCCCGTGGGCCTGCTGCCCATCGCAGTGGCTGGATTTGACATCCGCGCGCTGGTGGCTGGTGCCGTCGAGATGGAGCAGAATGGCGACGAACAGGTGATGAACTATGCCATCGCCCGCAATGCCCTGTACCAGAACGGCAAGAAGATCGAGATCCTGGTTAACTTCACGCCGCGCCTGCACTTCCTGGCCGAGTGGTGGAAGCAGCTCTACGGCGAGAGCGAGGGCAAGCAGCACAAGGGCATCTTCCCCGCCAGCGTCGATTTCACGACCGATCTGCACAGCATGGGACAGTGGATCCAGGACGGCGAACGCACCATCTTTGAGACTGTCGTTAGCGTGGGCGACCAGCAGCACGAGGTCATCATCCCCACCGACGAGGCCGACCTTGACGGACTCAACTACATCGCCGGCAAGAACGTGGACTATGTGAACAAGATGGCCGAGTTGGGTACGCGCCTGGCTCACATCGATGGCGGTGTACCCAACCTGCTCATCACCATCCCCGCTGTAACCGAGCGCTACATGGGTCAACTGATCTACTTCTTTGAGAAAGCGTGCGGCGTGAGCGGATATATGCTCGGTGTGAACCCGTTTGACCAGCCCGGTGTCGAGGCCTACAAGAAAAACATGTTTGCCTTGCTCGAGAAGCCTGGCCACGAGGAAGCCACCGCAGCCATCAAGGAGAAACTCAAACAATAAATACAACACATACTACCAGAAACTCAACACTACCAATCACACAAGCTGATAATTAGCGTGATGGGTAGTTTAAAAACAAAAAAAACAAACAAATGATTTATCCGATTATTTCGGCCGAGGAAGCCGCCGAATTTGTACAAAATGGCTTCACAGTGGGTGTTTCGGGCTTTACTTCGCCTGGTTGTCCTCAAGCAGTACCTGTTGCCATCGCCGAGCGCGCCAAGCGCGAGCATGAGGCAGGACGTGAGTTCAAGATCAACCTGTTCAGTGGCGCTTCGACCAGCGACCACATCGACGGTGAGCTCACACGCGCCGACGCGTTGAACTTCCGCACCCCCTATCAGTCTCATCCCGACATGCGCAAGGCCATCAACGCTAATGCCATTCACTATAACGACCGCCACCTGAGCGAGCTGGCACAGGAGTTCCGCTATGGTTTCTATGGCAAGATGGATATTGCTATCGTCGAGGCCCAGAGCATCACCGACGACGGTGAACTCGTGCTGGGCACATCGATGGGCAACACCGCCACCTGGCTCAAGACGGCCGACAAGGTGATTGTCGAGATCAACGACCAGATTCCCGAGAGCATCCGTGGCATGCACGATGTCTATACCCCCAACGATCCTCCTTACCGTCGCGAGATTCCCATCTACACACCTCACGATCGCGTAGGCTCCCCCACAGCCCATGTTGACCCCAAGAAGGTGCTGGGCGTTGTCAAGACCTCGCTGCCCATCAGCAAGGAGGGCGCTTTCACCCCCGTTGATGAGGTGACAGCAGCCATCGGCCGCAACGTGTGCGCCTTCCTCGTCAATGAGCTCAAGGCTGGCCGCATCCCCAAGGAGTTCCTGCCCTTGCAGAGTGGTGTGGGCAACATCGCCAACGCCGTGCTCGACGCCCTTGACAAGAGCGACGACATCCCCCCGTTTGAGATGTACACCGAGGTAATTCAAGATAGCGTGCTCGAGCTGCTCGAGAGCGGTAAGTGCAAGTTTGCCAGCACCTGCTCGATGACCTTCTCCAGCCAAGCCATGACCGAGTTCTTTGAGAAAGGCGAGGCCCTGCACAACAAGGTGCTCATGCGCCCCAGCGAGATCAGCAACAACCCCGAGGTTGTGCGCCGTCTGGGTGTCATCACGATGAACACTGCTATCGAGGCCGACATCTATGGCCACATCAACTCGACCCACGTGAGCGGCACGCGCCTGATGAACGGTGTGGGCGGATCGGGCGACTTCACCCGCAATGCCTACATCAGCATCTTCCTGTGCCCTTCGATCAAGAAGGATGACTGCATCAGCACCATCGTGCCCATGGTTTCCTATCCTGACCACAACCCGCACTCGGTGGATATCATCATCACCGACCAGGGCATTGCCGACCTGCGCGGCAAGGATCCCGTCCAGAGCGCCCACGAGATCATCGAGAAGGCTGCTCATCCCGTTTACCGTCCCCTGCTGCGCGAGTACCTCAACCTCGCCAAGAAGGGTCACGTGATGATGAACCCCGACATCGCCTTCGCCTTCCACAGCACCCTGATGCACGAGGGTGACATGCGCAAGACCGACTACGCCAAGTTCATGAAGTAACCGATTAGCGAAAACGCTATCTGAATCATCTCACGCTAAGTCGCTAAGCCGCTAAGTTTTATTTATTGCTTAGCGATTTAGCGACTTAACGTGAAAATTTTGCCTTTGGGCATATGAATTACCTTTGCGGGCTGAAAACGAAATGACCACCGAAACTCATAAGGATTTTAAGGCGCATGGGGCGATGCTGCTGGCCATGGTGCTGTTTGGGCTGATGGCGACGTTCTCCAAGGACGTGCTCACCAACGGCGGCATTACGGGTCCTCAACTGGTGGCCTTCAGGGTCATCGGTGCAGCCATATTGTTCTGGCTGGGATCGATTATCGTGCCACAGCAGAGGATCGAGCGCCGCGACTACATCAAGATTGCCGGGGCCGGATTCTTTGGCTTCGCATTGGCCCAGGGTGGCTACATCGTGGGCTTGAGCTTCACCTCGCCCATCAACGCCACCATCGAGTTAACCACGATGCCCATCTTCACGCTCATTCTGTCCTCGATCCTGCTGCACGAGCGCATCACGCCACGGCGGGCGCTAGGCATCATCATGGGTTTCACGGGAGCCGTGTTGCTGATTACACGGACCACAGCGGGCGACGGCAGGCCAACGGACTTTCGCGGCGATATCCTTATCCTTATATCCCAGGTGGGCTATGCCTTCTACCTGACACATTATTCTAAGGTCATACGCAAGTATGACGCTTTCACGTTCAACAAGTGGACGTTTACCTTTGCCAGCCTGTTTATCTTGCCGTTCACCCTACCCCACATCGTGCAAATCGACTGGCCGGGAATGAGCGCCAGAACGGCAGCCGAAATCATCTATATCGTAGCTGGGGCGACTTTCTTTACATTCCTGCTCGTGGTATTTGCCCAGCGGCGACTCATGCCCACGACGGTGAGCGTCTATAACTACGTGCAGCCATTTGTCGCCGTCGTCGCGAGCATGGCCATGGGGCTGGCTACTCCCCAATGGGCACACGCCGTGGCAGCCGCACTCATCTTCACGGGAGTGTGGCTCGTGGTCAACAATCGCTAACGACAAAAATCACAACAAACACCTAACAGAAATAGATTGTGAGCTATTTCTGAAATCAAGATATCGACAAATATCTAAATTAATTATTTAGTGGACAACGATAATCTTTTAGTTAAATGTAATTCCAATCGTTAGTTTCGGGACAATTGTGGTGTGGGACTTTTCCTCATAATCATTAATTTTATACTTGGTTAAGTTGCCTCCTACACCAAGGCTCAATCTCTTGTAAGAAACGCCAATTTGTGGTTCAACCATGATTCCATCATAGTCCACATCATCGTCCATATCGCTAACGTCAAACTTATAGCCTAAGTCACACAAAACAAAAGGCACAAATTTTGAATCACCCAAATGAATATTGTACTGGGGTCTTACAAAAACAGGAACAACTAGACTTCCATTACTGGTGGTATAGGTGTCGTCATCAAATCTCTCTTCACATTTGTATAAACCAACCTCTAAACCAGAACCGATTCCAAGTTGGAAGTGATCCCCCATTCTGAACATCCATACTAACTTAGACAGAGCAGCATTACCCATATGACTATCATACTGATAGCTGATGTAATGCTCTCTACTATCAAAATCATAGGCAAATCCTAATTCTAACTTAACTTGACTCCGTTTAATGAATGTCGGGGTTCTCATCTTTTTACCAGATTTACTGCCAAACTGATAACCTAGCCTAAAAGCGATATTGTGACCAACGTTTGCGCCCTTTGTGGCAATACTTGCTAGATAGCCAGCACCAAGATAAAATCCGTGGGTTCTGAATCCAACCGTAGGGGCCAACAAGATAGTAGAATAATCTATGTCATCTAAGTTAAAGTTGTATCCGGCATCAAATGTGATATAGGGAATAATATTGCCGCTTCCTAAATCAAATTTTGATCTAAAGAATAAAGGAATCGAAGGATTTCCATCAAATTTAAAGGAAGATAGCGCACCTGTACCAAAGCCCAGTCCTACTTCATCTGAAACTTTCCAAGTAGCTCCAACCAGGAGTTGTAAGTTTGCTTGTGAATTCTCGCCTATAGAAATAGTGGGTGCAAGTTCGATAAATGGTTCTGCACCAGAACCTTCAGATAATGCAGGAAGCGACGTAAACATCGATGCTAAAAGCACGATGATGAAGGGGAATAACTGTTTCATATTAATGTATTTAAAAAGGTTAAACTCATTATATTTTGTCCTTTTGCGGGACACCGCTTAGGCTCGTGTACCACATTCAATGGAGGAATACTATTCCAGTTTGGCAAAGTTACACAAAAATACTAAGAGAATAACTATTTTTGATAGTATTTTTAGGTTCGAGCTTCAACTCATTTAGCATTATCACAAATAAATTGCACTCAAACAGATCTAGAACCGCGCAACACCATATTTAATTCCATGGGGCTGGCTGCCCCGCAATGGGCACACGGCGTGGCTGCCGCACTCATCTTCACGGGAGTGTGGCTCGTGGTCAACAACAGAGCATCAAAAGAATCTACTTCAAGAAAGGATACAGATTGCTGATGCCTGAGCCTTCCTGGATCTGCTGCAGGAGCTCGGGGTTGGAAATGAGCATATAAGCACTATACAGCGAAGCGGCTATACCAAGTCCTACCGTGATGAGCGTCCACATCTTGGCCGAGGCCGATTTCTTGTTGGCACCGGCATAGTCACCGCTGTTGAATTTTGTCTTGACACCATTGGCTTGGAAGATGGCAATGACACCGGTGATCAACGTGATGAATGACGCTCCACAGCACAGGCTGCAGACTATAGTGGCGATAATCGACTCGGTGAGCCACGTCTTGGGCATCATGTTCTGGGGCTGGTTAGTGCTGGGGCCGTATTGGGGCGGTGCGTAGGGCTGGTTAGTTGTGCCCTGGCCGTAGGGCGTGCCATAGGTCGTGGGCTGCTGCGGATTGAACGGTGGAGTCTGTGGCAGCTGTGTCTGGCCACCCATGGGGGGCATCTGCGGCAACTGGGTATCGATATTGCCTGGATTAAAGGTTTGTCCACTCAACAGCGCCATCAACTCGGGCACCTGGCTAGCCGATGTCCAGTTGGGCATACCTTCACACCACACAAGCGAATTGACCGTCAAGCCGTGAGCAAGCAATTCACTGGTTTCAAACGGGCCAGCCTGCTGGCCATTTTCTGCAATGTAGTACTTCATTGTGAGTCTTATATTTTAGTTGTTAACAATAATCGATACCAGGCCATGAACTGGCGTAACCGTGATTGAGCCTTCATCCAGAACTGGATTCATTGTCGCAAATTTAGTAACTTTTTCAGAAAAAACATTAGCTTGCGATTGCTATTTTTTTCTATCTGACAGCTTTTTGCACACTGCCACGCATAAATGGGCCAAGGCTTGACTACTCGGCCTCATATTCAATATCGACGGCGGGGTCGCTGTCAAGCAGCGTGCGGTACAGGTCGGTCATCTTCTTGTAGAAACCAGGATAATCGAGATGCTGCTCAAAGTCATGCTGCGCCCGTGTGCCCATGCGTGAGCGGGCAGCCGCGTCGTTCATCAGGAGGTTGATGGCTGCAGCCAGCGCGTCAACGTCGCCAGGGGGCACCAACAGGCCATTCTCGCCATCGGTCACATACTCGGGCTGAGCCCCGTTATTGCTGCAGATGTGGGCCTTGCCGGCCATCATATACTCCAGATTGGAAATACCCAAAGCCTCGGGACGCACCGAGGGCAACACGCCGAAGTCGGCCTGTCGCAGGTACTCCAGGATGTTGTCCCTGAAACCGAGCAGCGACACGTTCTGGACAAGTCCGTTGGCAACGATGAAGCCCTTGATTTTGGCCTTGTACTTGGGCTGTCCATCGCCGATGATAGCAAGATGGTATTTGCTCTTATCCACGTGAACCAGAGCCTGCAATAACACGTCCAATCCCTTTTCCTCGGCCAGCTTGCCATGATACATGATGAGAACCTGGTGAGGCTCCACGCCTAACTCTCGACGCAAGTCAGGGACATCGGTACCCAACTGACTGTCACACACGCTATCGCGCAACACAACGGCACGGTCGGCATACTGCTTGCGTGCTTTCCCGACAAAGGCCTCACATGCCATCTGAGACGAGAACACAAAACAGTCAATAGACTTGTATAGCTTGGTGTACATGTAGCTGCGCTTAGGCTCATACACGCCATGGACACTCACAATCACACGCGTATTGCGGTTCTCACTGATGCGCCGCGCCATCACAGCCATGAAAGCGTCCTTGAAACTGTGGACATGAATGATATTGTGGCCCTTGCGCAACAGGCGTGCGAAGCGCACGGGGCTCTCGATATCAGTCACCCCCTTGAGGGGAAGGATCGAAATGGGTATCTCCAGGCGGCGGTACTGTTTTAGCACATTGGGATACTTGCGGCACACGACCTCGACATAGAAATCAGCGTCCTTGCGCAAGAGGGCCACCAGGTCATAGGTGTACTGCTCGGCACCGGTCCAATGCTTATTAGAAACGATATGGAAAACGTTTATCATCCCTTATGATTTTTTTATGCTCACAATGACCATTGATTGTGAAAGCACGAAATTAATCATAATTTTTGATTTAAATGCTCAACTAGGTATAAAAAAATTCAGCCGTCCTTCACAGGAGAGCCGAAATTCCTTGCTTAATCTAAATACTGTAAAGCGATAGAATCGCCCAGTAAGTCAAATAACACTTTTCTTAAAGGATACTACTTTCACTCTTTTCTTTCGTATTATTAATGCACATTTCTCTCAAACAGATTACTCATAAAAGATAAAGTCACCTTTTATTCAAGAAAAAACTGTATTTTTAGTTATTTCTTGCAATGCAAAATTACAAATAAAAAAAATTGTGGCAAGCAGTTATTCCCGCTACAAGGTTTTTAATTGTGGTGTACTAATTTTTTTGACGAATATACACCATAAAAATGGCCGATTTATTCGATGAAACCGCCATTTTTTGAATAAAACAAATTTTAATCGATTCAAAGCTGATTTCGCCACTTATTGGGGGTGATTCCTACTATTTTCTTGAATGTGCTCGAGAATGTTGACGCCGAGGTGAAACCCACGCGCGTTGCGATTTGCTCAATCAACATGGAGGGATGAGTGCTCATGAGCGACTGGGCTTCATCGATGCGCAACTGAGCCACCCACTCATAAAAATTCACATGGCACTCCTCGTTCAAGTACCGGGAGAGGTAGCTGCGGTTGGTGCCCATGTCGCGAGCGACATGCTCAATGGTGATGCCAGGCGTACGGTAACCTCCACGCTCAACCCATCGCTGTTCCTTCTCGTGCAGAATGTCACGCAACGATTCGTTCAGCGAGCTAACAGCAGACCTAGTCTCTTTGTTTTCAGCACTTTCAGGCTCGTCAGTATCCTGATCACTCGCGGGAGCTGTAATGGCGAGTGCTACCTTATTATAATCGAAGGAGAAACTAATGATGCAAACAAACGCGTATATCATCATAATAATGCCCAAGGCCAACTGGTTGATGCCAATCCAACGGGGACACAGGCAGGTAATGGGTGCCGAGAGAAAAAATGCCATAATGCCAAAACCCACACCCGGCATCCAGCGTATCATATTCTCCACCACATCAGAGTAATAAGTGCGCAAATCATTGATGGCACTGCGGTAAATAACAATGCTCTTGTAGATACATACACATGCCAGCAAAAACAGGATAACGCAACACAACAGCACACCATAGGATTGCAACCTCCCCCTTGGCAACAAATATACCACAGTTAACAGAATCAGATAGAACACCAATACTGATATGGCATAGAGGCGTTGGCGACGACCAAATAGCCTAGGTGCCATCGTAGAGCAGAAACCACTCATTATCATCAGATTAGCCATGCAAAACGCAAATAAATAGGCCGACACCGACAACATTGGATCAGCGATTTCCAAAAAGAAACGAATCAGCCACTGGAAAAAAATCTCAGACCCAAAAAGCAGCATCGTGATGGCACAGATATTTTTTACCCGCGAATAGGACATGTGGCCAGCATTATCGGGAACCTTGATAATCAACAAAGCAGCACCCAACAGCAGGGCGACAACCCAGCCAATGAGCACCAAATTGTATTCTATCAAGTCGTAATTCATCGCATATTTTTGAAAAAAGCGCCACAAAAATACAAAAAATTGTCTCTTTGACTTGAAATGGCGGCACTTTTAGCCATTTTTATCAACAATTTCACTGTTTTTACCTACTTTTGTCAACGGTTTAACAAGCAATAAAGGCTCTGGTCAATGACAATCTATGAATATTCCCAATTGTGCTACATCGCCGAAACGCTCACTCTAGGCGTGACGCTAGCCTTTATTGGCAACAAGAAAGTGCAATCCAATCCCTGGCTAAAGCGAGCAAAATGGTTAATAACCATGGTGTTTGCGGTGGCGGCAATTATCACTGCAATAAGACTTTCCTATGACCTGAACCCAACCCATAGATCCATAGATAAGGCTTTAAGTGTCACCATGTTAAACCTGATTACCTTCATTCTATGCATCGCATTCTTCCCACCTGTAGTCAAGTCCCATCTGACACTCACACGCCGTGTTCTCACATCGATTATGTTCTTGTTCTGCATCGTTCTCGCGTGGACATCGGTTGTGCTAGATGCGAAGCTCTCACAGATAGCATTAGTGATGTCGATAGCAGTTTATCTATTTGAATTAGTGAGGGTTACATTCGTCTTTGTATATGACTACAAAACTTTGAGCAAGCAGGAACTTGTTCTAGTCTATGACGATGAGAATAATTATAACCGCCTGAACCTGATTGTGCGCAGCATTATCCTGCTTTCCTTTTTTGCCCTGCTGCACATTTCTTTCCTCATGTTAAGCGATCAATATAAGGCGTTTTACAACTTTGCGATGCTCGCAGTGTGGGCCTACCTTTTTGCTCAGGTGGTCAACCTGATAATAGAAGTTAAACCCCTAAAAAACAATTTCTTAGACGACAAAGACAATCATGATAACCTCAGGCTTCCCCATGCCGAACTGGCCCAAAAAGTAGACAACTGGGTTGACAGCGGTGCTTATTGCGAGCCAGGTATTACCATGATACAGATGGCGCAACTGTTATCAACCAACCGCACCTACCTGTCGAAGTATATCAACACACGCTACGGCTGCAGTTTCAACACGTGGCTCACGCAGTTACGTCTCACCGAGGCCAAGCGGTTGCTGGCATCCTCCCCCACCCTGCCCATCGACAGCATAGCCAAGATGACGGGCTTCGCTTCCAAGTCCCATTTCATCAACTCGTTTAAAGCAAGCGAGAAAACAACGCCTGGCAAGTGGAGGATGACAAACGCTGGCAAGCAATAACGCCACACAATACAAAATAAACCGGTCACGGCAAGCGCTTATGAGCCTCCGCGACCGGTATTTCATTTTACAGGATAGGGTTGCCCTCCCCTACTCTACTTCTCCTTCTTGACAGGGTCGTTGTTGCCAAACAGTTCCTTGATGCCTCCAATCGAGCCCAACAGGTTGGTAGCCTCATAGGGCAAGTAAACGGTCTTGGTCTTGTCACCGCTAGCCACAGTGTCAAGCATCTGGATATACTTCTGGGCGAGCAGATAGTTAGCGGGATTGGTGCTCTGGCCCACGGCCTGAGTAATCTTGTCGATAGCGATAGCCTCGGCCTCAGCCTTGCGGATTCGGGCCTGAGCCTCACCCTCGGCACGCAGGATCTCGGTCTGCTTGTCGGCCTCGGCCTGATTGATGCGAGCAGTCTTCTGACCCTCGGACTGGAGGATAGCGGCCTGTTTTTGACCCTCACTGGTCAAGATGGTAGCACGCTTGTTACGCTCGGCCTGCATCTGCTTCTCCATGGCCTGGAGTACGGTTTGAGGCGGCTGGATGTCCTGCAGCTCCACGCGGTTCACCTTGATACCCCACTTGTTGGTAGCGTCGTCAAGCACAGCGCGCAGCTTGCTATTGATGGTGTCGCGCGAGGTAAGTGTCTGGTCCAGTTCCAATTCACCGATGATGTTACGCAAGGTGGTCTGCGTCAGTTTCTCGATAGCGTTGGGCAGGTTATTAATCTCATAAACAGCCTTGAACGGGTCCATAATCTGGAAATAGAGCAACGCGTTGATCTGAGTCATTACGTTATCCTTGGTGATCACATTCTGCTTGTCAAAGTCATACACCTGTTCACGCAGGTCAATCACGTTGGTCGTGCGGTAACGGCCGTGCTCATAGGAAACGATGCTCTTGGCGCGGTCAATAAACGGGATAATCACGTTGATGCCCGGCTTGAGCGTGGCATAGTATTTACCCAGGCGCTCAATGATCTTGGTCTCGCTCTGCGGAATGATAACCAAGCTGTTCTTGACGAGGATGAGTGCCAACAGGATGATAACAATCAGGAATATTAATAACGGCTGTGACATAATAATATGATTTAAATTGGTTATTGTTTAGATTTCAACTTTGATTTATTTAATCCTCAACTGGTACAACACTCACGATGATGCTGTCCAGTTTCACGACGCGAACGCGTGTTCCCTTTGCAAGCGCGATGCCGTCCCTTGAACGAGCCTTCCAGTCATCGCCATCGATAGCGACACGGCCATAACCATTGGCTTCGATTTCCTCGGTGACGCGGCCCTCACGGCCAATCAAGGCCTCAACGTTGCTCAGGCGCTCCTTGCTGGGCTTGTGCAGTTTCCTGATGAGTGCAGGCCGCACGAGTAGCAGGCTCAGTGCCGAAACAACGGCAAAGATGATGATCTGCCAGGTGAGCGACAGGCCACATCCTGCAACGATTGCAGCAACAGCCGAACCGATAGCGAAACACAAGATGAAAAAGTCGCCTGAAGAAAGTTCAAGAATCAAGCATAGGATCGAAATAATGATCCAAATTAGCCAGAGGTTTGATGTGAGATACTCGATCATAACTATATATTTTTATAGGTTGATATTGTTAATTACATTTTTTTCATTATCAGGTTTCATCCATTAGACGCAAGTGCCATGATAAAAACTACACGATTGGCCAACTTTTTTCACGCGCATCATCCACATGGACGAATCATCATTTCAAATTTATCGTGTGCCCAGGAACTCATCTTTGGGTATCCTCAAAGGTATAGATTTATCATCATACCTGCAAATTTTATGCCAAAAAACGTGAAAAATTCCCCATAATTGTACCGATTGGCGCAGAATTTGCAATTCTCAGCGGGTTAAAATGCCGTTTTAGGCTGTTTTTCAGCCATTTTAGTCGTTTTAAGCAAAACGTCAGAAAAATCGGGTAGGGGAGCAGTTAGCCCCGATTGCAGCACCCACCCCTTAAAACTTGGTGTTTTTTTCTTGAATAAGAAAATTTGTGCTATCTTTGTGTCCCTCTTTTCAATTGAACGAGAAAATGACCGAAATTAATCGCATGGTACAAGGCAACGCCATCATGCCGGCTCACGACGAGCTGGCATTGCGCGACTGGATTGTCGAGGTAGCCCGCAGGCATGGCAAGCGGGTGGGGTGCCTCACCTATGTCTTCTGTGACGATGAGTACATCCTCCAGACCAATCGCCAGTTCCTGGGCCATGACTACTACACCGACATCATCACCTTTGACTACTCCAACTCACACCGCATCGCGGGCGACATGGTCATCTCCCTAGACACCGTGCGCACCAATGCCGAGGCACTGGGCGCCCCCTATGACACCGAACTGCTGCGCGTCATCATCCATGGCGTGTTACACCTGTGCGGTATCAACGACAAGGGACCCGGCGAGCGCGAAATCATGGAGCAACACGAGAATGAGGCGCTGGCAATCCTGCCCGCAAATGTAATCCTGAAATGAGAACCGACTACGACGTCATAGTGGTGGGGGCCGGGCATGCCGGCTGCGAGGCTGCATGTGCGGCAGCCCGATTGGGGTCACACACGCTGCTCATCACTATCGACATGAACAAGATTGCACAGATGAGCTGCAATCCCGCTGTGGGAGGCATCGCCAAGGGGCAAATCGTGAGAGAAATCGACGCCCTGGGCGGCCAAATGGGTATCGTCAGCGACCGCAGCAGCATCCAGTTCAGGATGCTCAACCGCAGCAAGGGTCCCGCCATGTGGAGCCCGCGCTCGCAAAGCGACCGCCAGCAGTTCATCCTCGAGTGGCGCCATGTGCTCGAGAACACTCCTAATCTGTACATGTGGCAAGACTCGGTGACACAATTTGTCATCGAGGGTGGGGTAGTGAAGGGTGTAACAACCGCCCTGGGACTCACTTTCACCTCACGCGCCGTGGTCCTCACAGCGGGCACATTCCTCAACGGATTGATGCACGTGGGACCAGTCAAGACCCCAGGTGGGCGCGTCTCTGAGCCTCCTGCTACAGGCATCACCGAGCAACTGCATGCCCTGGGATTCACCGTGGGACGCATGAAAACCGGCACTCCGCCACGCCTTGACGAGCGCACAATCGATTTCTCGCAGTGCATCCGTCAGGACGGCGAGCAGGATTTTCACCACTTCTCGTTCCTGCCTGGCGTGAAATCGGCACTGCCTCAACGCCCCTGCTGGATCGTGCACACCAACGAGCAGGTGCACGAGGTTCTGCGCAAGGGCCTGCCGCAATCACCGCTTTATAACGGTCAAATCACCAGCATCGGACCCCGTTACTGCCCCAGCATCGAGACCAAAATCGTCACCTTTGCCGACAAGACATCCCATCAGCTATTCATCGAACCCGAGGGCGCAACCACCCATGAGATGTACCTCAACGGCTTCTCGTCGTCGCTGCCCTGGGAGGTGCAGATTGAGGCGCTACGACACATTCCCGCCCTGCGCGATGTTCACGCCTTCAGGCCGGGATATGCCATCGAGTATGACTTCTTTGACCCCACTCAGCTGACCCACACCCTCGAGTCCAAATTGGTCAAGAACCTCTTCCTCGCCGGTCAGGTCAACGGCACCACGGGCTATGAGGAAGCGGCAGGGCAGGGGCTCATCGCCGGCATCAACGCCCATCAGAACGTCACTGGCGGCGAGCCGTTCACCCTGGCACGCAACGAGGCCTACATCGGTGTGCTCATCGACGACCTGGTGACCTGTGGCGTGGACGAGCCCTACCGCATGTTCACCTCGCGCGCCGAACACCGCATCCTGCTGCGACAGGACGATGCCGACATGCGCTTGACCGAGAAAGGCTACCGCCTGGGCCTTGCCAAGCGCGAGCGCTATGACCTGATGACCGCCAAGCGCGAGCAGATTGACCGCCTTATCGCCTACTGTCGCCAGACAACCGTCAAGGCTAACGCCATCAATCCCCTGCTCCAAGCCAACGGCATGCAGCCCTTGACCCAAGGTCAGCGCCTGCACGACCTGCTGCTCAGACCTCAACTCAACATATCACTCATTGCCCAAGCCCTGCCCGAACTGCGAGCTCAACTCGACGCCATCGAGCCCGCACGGCGCGATGAGATCATCGAGGCCGCCGAGGTTGCCGTCAAGTACCGCGGCTACATCGAGCGCGAGACCCTCATCGCCGACCGCGTGGCACGACTCGACAACGTCACCCTAAAGGGCAAGTTTGACTACTCCCAAATACACCAAATATCAACCGAGGCGCGCCAAAAGCTGCAGGCCATCGACCCCGACACCGTGGGGCAGGCCTCACGCATCCCCGGCGTGTCGCCAAGCGACATCA
>Ga0247609_10002789_pt1 | contig 18159 bp, 5 predicted proteins | sample 172DNAGHGlowgp2_FD_193487 | JGI IMG/M metagenome (GOLD analysis project Ga0247609, IMG submission 193487) | Sheep rumen microbial communities from Palmerston North, Manawatu-Wanganui, New Zealand - 1728 DNA GHGlow gp2 | ecosystem: Host-associated > Mammals > Digestive system > Stomach > Rumen ...
TGCACAAGCATAACTATTATAATTTCCGCCACCACTAAGTATCTTAAATACGAGTTTACCATCGTCTATTGATGCTGTATAAGCGGATGCGTACTCTGAAGCAAATTGCCAATTACTTGCAGTATAATCTGGCGATATAGGAGTAGGACTTACTAAATATACTTGTCCATTAGATTTCTGTTGAGGTGTGAGATTTGCGTAATCAACATTACTAATTGGAGTTATTTCTTGAGAACCGCCACCACCATTTGCATTTTCCCACTTATTTGTAGTCGAGTTAAATGTTAATACTTGACCATTTGTAGGATTTGAAATATCAACATCACTTAATTCGTCTATAGGCAATATACCACTAAATGGAACATCGGTTGTTTTTGTATAACGAAGAGTTACAATAATATCTTCAATTGCATATTGTTTTGCAGTAATTGTAAACTGTGTTAATGCACTATTAACTACAAATGATGTAGACCATGTTGGATCATCTATATTAATATAGTTTTGAGCAAAATGTTCACCTGTATCATGTCTAACTCCAGATATCATTGCTTGTACTAACTTTTTACCATTAGTTATACCAGTGTTTTCTGTAAATGTTTTTACATTATTACCACCAGCAATATAAAAAGTTTTCTGATATACAGTCGTTCCATCTGTCCATGCGCATACGGCTTTTTCTGTTGTGGAATATCCTTTATCATAAGTTACTCCACCACTTCCACCACCAGTAGGAGCATAAACATCCGTAGTAGTTCCATTGATGATTATTTCCGCTATCTTTGCACCAGATTGTTGTATCTGATTCCATGCAACTGGAAATTCAACTTCTTCAATTGTCATTGATACAGCAGGCACATTAGTAGAGGGTATTAGAATAGTAGCAATAACATCATTTGTATTAAAAATGTTTCCGTTATATTGCAACATATCGGCTAAAGCAATAACTTGAATATTGCCCGATGCATTTTGAAGTTTTACCTTACCAACTGTAACCTCACTAATACCAGCCGCCGCTTTAGAAAAAGAATAATCATTTTGTGAGGTTTGAGTACCATCTTCATACTCCGTCAAAAAACAATCAAATTGGCTTCTACTCGCTACGGCTTCCATTGTTACGGTATAACTTAATCCTGTAGGAGTGTAGAGACTTGCTTCGGGTATCTTAAAAACAGAGTTACCTATCTGTATTGTTTCAAGGTCTGCCGTAGGAGTTCCACTAGGATTGCCTATAACAGTAGTTCCACCAGATGAATAAATGGTTTGACCTACTTGTAGTTTCTCTAATGCCGCCGTAGCAGTTCCACTAGGATTTGCGATAACAGTAGTTCCACCACCACCGCCACCAGTAGAAGATATAATTCCATTAGAATCAATGGTTATTGTACTACCATCTACCTTGACACCACCCAGAGTTCCAGTTGAAGCAGTAGGGAGAGAGTAGTTATTTGCATTTGCTTCTACACCATCAAGTTTATTCTTTAATGTTGATGTGAAGTTATTATCAGTGTGGACATAGTTCGAGTCTTGAACATAATCGCCATTTAGAACTTGTCCAGCAAATGTATCAATTTTATCAGAGTTACTATTAATAACGTCTACATCTACATAGTCGGTATTAGCAGGCTTCTCTAAATTTAAGTTTGTCGTTCTTGAACTCATTCTATTAGTCCTTTCCATATGGTTTCCGCATAGTCTTGCCATGTGTTCTCACTTGCTTCTTCCCAAGTTAATGAACTCATAGGTGTCTGTACATATGTTCTTGTGTACCACATAGTTACACTTGTCAATGAACAATTCGCCATCGGACACACATATAATTTATTATTTTCTATTTTGAAATCGGGAGTGGAACAGAAATGTTCGCCGTTGGCTTGACCTTTGATAATCTCACTAACGTAACTAGGAACATCACATATTTCATTCCATTGTGCACCAGTACAATTCACCTCTACATCGAATGTCTTTTGATAGATAGTTTCTCCATTAGTCCATTCAAGTCCTGTGTCTTGTTCTCTTTCAGAATAATCAACACCACCGTGACTACTCGTATAAAGAACACCTTCATTACTAATTTTGATACTGTCATTATCAACTCTAACACCACCCAAAGTGGTTAATGAAGCCATTGGTAATGTATAAGAACTTGCTCCATGCAGAACATTAGAATCATCAAGATAAAGACTTTCTCCATCTATCTTAACAACTCCAAACGATTCCGTACTGGCAATATCCGTTTTATTAACTTTGTTGTTTAATATGACATCTAGTTTGTTTTTAAACCTCTGTAAGTGAGGTTTATCTACAATTCCATAACTTGCCATAAAACCTCACTTTCTTATTGTTCATCTTCATCTCCACCTAAATCTTTATTAAGGAAACCACTCATATACTTATATGTCATTCTATCAGTATCACCCGGTTGTCTCTTGTACAACGGGTAGAATGTATACATAGTAATTGTTGTAGTTCCATTATCTAAATCGTGAGATACAGACTGAACAATATAGTCGTTCCTTTCCTTATACCCTTGCTTCTTATAGTCTATCTTCATATAAGGTTCTACGAAAGGCATAAGTTTAGTTGTGATTGTTACGTTATCAGTTAACCTTGAATTCTTCCAGTTCTCGTATTGTGCTCTCTCTAATGCTAATTCATTAGATGTAATATTATTGAATTCTCCATCAGCCTTTACATCAATACGATTACCTAATTTTTGAACAGTGAAAGGAGAATCTGGATTAATTGTTAACGATACATTATCACAGTTAAGTACGTGTTCATAATATTCTTTTGAATATAAATCAAAATATTCCAATGTAGTAGGGTCTTGATACCCATTTGGAATAACTGTACCATCAGTAAGAACATCAATACCGTGTGCTTGAGATACACCTAAATATAAAAATGCTTGAACATAATTATCATTTTCGGTTTTCATTCTCGTAATATAAAATACGTGGATATGAGATGTATCTAACTCATTATCTCCAATATCATATTGTGTTATCTGGTTATATATACTTAAAGGTGGCAGATTATTTATCTGCATTAACTGTCCAGACACACTAGGCTCGTCAAATTTGACCGCTATTCTTGTGCCCGTAACATACCCATTCGTAGGATATCCTTCAAGTTCAACCTTATAATTATCAGTTGTAGTATGAACAACACCGTCTTTATACCAATCGGTGTCCATGCTTTCACCCCAAACTTCACAAATATTCTTAATGCCTGTCAATTCAGTAGATATTTCTTCTGATATAACCATATCAAAATAATCATCATACAAGAAATCATAAGCATCCGTATATTCACTAGGTATCATCTTAACTATAAACTTACCATTAGCATCAAAAGCGGCATCATAGTTAGGATATAATTCTACTAATGTTGTTAGTATTTCCCACACAGAACATCCCGTAGAAAACTCTTGGTCATAGGGTATCATATTCCACAACGGATATTTATCACGATAATGTTCCCAATCATCATTATATTGTGGCATAGCATAATATTCACCTATGTCTTGGACTTCGTAATTCTCTGGAGTAATACCAGCAGATTTAAGAGTGTCTTCTACGGCTTTCTTAATACTTGTAAACTGAAGAGGTTCACCCGTAATAGGGTCTTCATCATAGGCTTGATATACAACGGTGATAGCACCACCAACTTGTCCATTTACAGTACCATCAAGTTTCAATACCCAGTCTGATAATTCAATCGACATAGTGTTATTTGATACATCAAAAGATGAATTTGCACTTTGATACAAATACACTCCTTGATTGTACCAAACTCTTTGTTGTGTACGTTGGTCAAGAATACCAAGTCTTACTGTTACGTTTTTATTTAACCACACAAGTGATTGCTCACTTATATTTGTTATTTGTTTTGTGGGAGTTAAACTAAAAGAAGCAGTTCTTCGTACTGAAGAACCAGAATCTATCTTTATGCTTCCACCATTTAATACACCATATAATCTATCAACTACAGTTCCATCGTCATTTTTTACAGTCAATTCAATTTGAACATCAACAATACTTTGGTTTGCTAATCTAAAATCTTCAGACGTTATCATTGTCCACTCCAATATTCTTCAGGCACATTAATTAATCCGTTATCGTAAAGGTCTTTTTCGTTATCAACTTCTCCAACCTCTACCCATCCGAATTCAATTTGTCTTGCGCCTTCTATTTCTGCATTAGAGAATAGACTATTATCTGTTATTGAATCGGTTTTAATACCAACCATCCATATCTCTCCAGATACAGACTTGATTATCTTAGCATTACCCTTTGTGATGAAGTCTTTGAATTGTTTTCTATACTTCCAGTTATAAGAAGTATCAAACTGTATATTATCTTCATCTCCAATCATTTTAAGGAATATACCAGTACAACTTCCTTCTTCATAATTTAGAGCATTATAATAATACATACTTGGTTTTTTAGCATAGATAGGTGTATTCATAGCAAAAGGTTTTATTCTCGTAGGATTAATAGCAGACACATTTAAAGGTGTATACCATATTTCATTTGCATCCGCTATAACAAGTAAATCAAATACTGATTTAATATTGTATGTTGTTGAATCTACAGTACCACCTTCTTCGTTAATATATTCCACCTTATATTGATATTCATAGTTGTTTCTACAATAAGGGTCATTGAATGTAATATCAAAATCAGAAGGTACTGATATTTGCTTCATATATATTGATTCAAAAAGGAATTCATCCTTTATTTTTCTCTTAATCACAACCGCTACAACATCCGAATATAACGGAGGGATAGGTGGGTCATTAGGGTCAACATCAGGTGGGTCTGGTATATCAGCATTAGTCATAACCGTAATGTAACCATAATGCATATGATTCACACAAGATAATAAAACTGCCATATTTCCTCCTTTCTACTCAAACATTGCATCTATTTCTGCATCAGTTATAAAGTCACTTGGATTTATAGTTGCTCCGTGTCCGTAATCTCCAGTACCTTGGTTATGGAACTGTGATGAATTAGAACTACGGCTTGATATAATATACTTCTTATTGAAATCTCCATTAGGACTATGTATCCATACGATGTCACCAGTCTTAAAAGAAATTCCACTTCCATTAGGAACATTTTTATATTCTGTTTCATTTATCAAAACTGTATAGGTTGCGTTTTCATTTGCACCTATGACAATTCCTTGAATATCCATAGTAGTGAGAGGTTTTGTTTTCTTATCAACTGCCATCTCTATGGTCTTAAATAAGTCCTCAATGCTAAACATAGTTTCCTTTCTAATCAAATAGGAGAGGGCGGTTAACCCTCTCCGTATGATTATCTATTAAAGAATTGTGTGGCTTTCATTTGCATATGCTCGAACTCCTTGAACAGCTCACTTGCTTTGCTCTGGTCTGTAATGTTCGGCAATGATACATTGAAAGTCTGATTAATAGTTTGTCCACCTGCTCCTTGTACATTTAACATTCCCGTGCTTAATCCATTAGCAAGTCCTACGGCTTGTGCCGCAATCCTTGTCTGCATAGGAGAAGATGTACCATTCGCAAATGATTGTAACAATGCAAACTTCTTCGGATTGAATTTCTTAAGAGGTACAGACTTCTTAAGAATCTTATCCGTTTCATCTGCATTAAATACTTTTTCTCCACCTTGCATCTTCATTAAGGTGGGTTCGTTGACAATGGTAGCAATGCCATCATTACCAACTACAATTTCGTGTCCTTTTTCTCCGACTAAGGCTTCACCTGATTTAGCAGAATCAGTACCAGTAAAATAAGACTGCGCCCTATAACCTTTTTTCTTTTGCTCGCTCAATACTTCATTATAAATCTGATTGAGTTTATTTGTTCTTGCTTGTCCCTGAAGATACTTAATACTAGGGTCACTACTCATAGATGCGGCATTTTTAGCAGCAGTAGCAATTTTAGCAGGCAAACTATTTGCCGCCATACTAGCATTTTGAGGGTCGGTAAATCCACTTAATTGACCTAGTGAACTGGTGATATTTTGCCCATAATAACTTGTAGGAGGACTTGGTTGTATCTTCCAATGAGTCGCTCCTTGACTGCCACCCGGTTGTGTTACAATAGGAGTCTTATTCTTATTGTTATCATCGTTAGTATTGTCAGGTCTAACTGTCTTAGTAACTGTACTTCCACCACCACTTAATGCGGCATTGGCTTCTGCTTGTCTTGCGGCAAGGTATGCATCTTTTTGTGCTTGTTGTAAAGCAACATACTGATTAGTAAAGTTCTGTAATGTATCAAGTCTTTGGTCAAGAATTTGCTTTTCCCAATCTTGTCCAAGAATTTGTGCGGCTCTCTGGTCTTCAATCGCATTTTGAAGTTTAGATGAAACTTCTCCCCAAGCCTCTGCATACTCATTGAGTGCTTTGATTTGTTTATCAATTTCATCTGTTTCTTTCTTCATCTGGTCTTGAAGAACTTTGATTTGCTTTTCAAGGTCAAAGATTGTCTTATCAAGTTGAGCCTTACGAACTTCTTCTTGTGCATCGTGAACACCTTTAAGGTCTGCTTCATAATAGAAACCACGAGACTCTGAATACATAAGTTTGGTTCTTTGGTTTTGAGCACGAGCCAAATTATACTGTGCTTTTTGCAAAGCCATATTCTTATCTATTTCATCATTCTCATCACGAAGTGCATCTATCTTCTTTTGAATTTCTTCAATCTGGAGATTATAACTTTCTTCGATGGCTTCTTTCTGTTTCTGCAATTCATCAGTTTGCTTCTTAAGAAGTCTCTGTACTGCACTAATGACTTTATCATATTCACTTACTTGCTTTTGATACAAGTTAGCAAGATAGTCATAGTATTCAGATGCCTTTATTTTACCTTCGTTGTAGTATTGTTCTATTGCTTGTCGAGATTTATCTACATAAGTTTGGAATGTAATTACACCAGCATCTAATTCTGCATCGTACATTGCAAGAATCTTATCAAGAGCATCTTTGAATGCTTCTGCGGCTTCAGAACCAGCCTCACCTGCGGCATCAGTAACACCAGAGAAATCTAATCCAGAACTAAAATCATATTGGAACTTGCCATATTGTTTTTGAAATTCTTCACGGAAATTAGGTAATGCCTCGTTCAAACCTTGTGCATATTTCTGTTGGGCATTCTGAGCATCCCTCTTAATTTGATTCCAATATGCTCTTTCATTGACCGCACCGGGGTCACTACGACTACCTAACTGTTTCAAATGAGCATCCGCTTCTGAGATTTGAGATACCCATTTATCAGAATTAGCACCTAATCTCTTAAGGCTCTCTAACTGAGAAGTACCCATGCCTGCCAATTCGCAAAGTTGAATCAAATAATCAATGTCATCATTATTACGAATGCCTGTCATCTTTGCCAATTCTTTTTCAATGGCAAAATATTTTAGTGCTTCAACACCTTCTCCAGTCGCTTTGGTTTCTGCGAGTATTGCATTAACTTCATCTATAGTTACCTTATCAAGATTTGCGGTATCAATAGCAAGTTCTTTCTTACCATTAGCAATCGCATCCATTGAATTTAACGATTCAATTTCAGCACGAACCTCATCTTCTAATGCTTTCTTATGCTTGAGCGCATCTTCAACGGCGGCATCAGCACTTTCTTTTGTAATGCCAGATGCAACAAGTTGTTGCTTTACCCATTCTTTATTTGCATCAGTAAGTTCATTAAGTATCTTGTGTTGATTTGCATACTCTGTAACAATGTCATCAAAGTAATGTTGCAAATCTTGTTCACCACTTAATACTGCTTCTTCAAATGCTTGGTAAGAATCAAGGTCACCAAATGCATCTTGTAATGCTGATAATGTACCAGCATCTATAAATTCGCCTTTCTTGAATTTAGAATATGCATCGCCCAATTTATCAACTTCAGTTTTATAATTTGACAAATCATCAACTGCATTTTTAACTGCGAGTTTATTGATATCATTAATCATCGCCTGAAGTTGTTCATCTGTAACATCAGCAGTAAGACCTAATGCTTTAAGTATTTCATTGAAATATTTATAGTCTCTTAATGTCTGTTCATCAAGTTTTCCAGCCTGTGCAAGACCAACTAAATCCTTTTGAACGTCTTTCCACGTTACACCTACACCTTGCATTTCTTTCTTAAGAAGATTTAATGAACCATTTTCTCCAAGATAATGCATATTCTCAGCAGTCTTAATTGCAGACTCACCAATGTCGGCAATCATATTCTTTATAATCTTGCCATCAATTTCAATGCCCTTAGCGTCTAACGCAAACAAATCTTCATTAGTCCAACCTTCTGGCATTTGGTCAACAAGTGCTTGTATATAACGATACATAGTATCCTTATCAAGATATTCTGCACCATTAGGAGTTTGAAGCATAGGAGTAAATGCAATCTCTACTCCATCAAACTCAGCACTCATTGCATCAACAGTAGATATTGAACCCAAATAGTCATTTGCACTATCTCCATAAGACTCTATAGCCTTTCGATACTTTTCAATAGTGTCTTTTGTCCACTCAAGAACTTGTCTATTATTAGTGTCAATATTTCCATAAACAAGTTTATTGAAATCGACACCATTAGCCATAGCCTTTTCAAGTTCTTCGTTATAAGCATCGGCAAATTGTTTAGCCGCTTCTCCACTTTCGACATAACTCTTTTGTGAAAGGAGCGCACCTATACTTTCATATTTGTGCGCCGTAGAATATCCTTCTTCTAATGCCTTATTATAAGCATCTACGGCATCTCTTGCATCATCTGCATAACTAACAATATTTAACCACAATTCTGCTTGTTCTGCACTGAATGTCGAAGTAAGCGCTCTGGCTTCAGCAATGTCTGCATCAGAGCCAGTAAGACTACTAACATTTTGCTCTAGTCTATTCTTAGTATCTTCAATATCGGAAAATCCAAGAGCCTCCCATAATTCATTTCGAACATCTTCGTTCTTTACTTTGGACACCACTTTTTCCCATGCTTGTTGGATTTTATCACTCGTATCGCTTAGAGAAGATTCGTTGATATCGATACTAAGTAAGTCTTTCATTTCTTGCTCGCTTAAACTATTTACACCTTCCAATATACTACGAGCATAAGCATTCATTTTATTAGGGTCACCCTTAAAACTACGAACTATATTTTCATCCAAAGAATTGACGATTTTTTGCGCTAAATCTTGAGATGTTTTATCAAGGTCATCATATTCTGGTTGAAGTTCAAGATAAGCAGAAAGGATATTCTTACCAACACCTAATCTCTGATTGTACCCTGCTTGACGTTCACTTAATTGTGCCCTGATATATGTTAGAGCCGCTTCATAATCATCATCACTAATCGTAAAATGACCAGTGTTCTTATCTATAAATGGATTAAGAACATCTTTGTCTCTTAGTTCTCTCAAAACAGTTTCTGAAACTCTGCGTTGTTCTGGTGTTGCGGTTAACATATTAACATTAAATAATTTAGCAAGTTCTTCCTTTGATAAGCCTAATAAGTATTCATAGTCAGTCTCACTTGCTTTCATGGGTCCGTCGAAATTGCTCCAATCTTTGAAGAAGGCTTCGGGTCCAACTTCTTCATCGGATGTACCGAGAATTAACTTTTGTAATTGCCTTTTGCGGTTTTCATCATATGCTTCATTCAGACCTTCAAGGCTTTCTTTATTATAAATAATTGCATCTCCGGCTTTAGTCCATCCTTTAACAAGTTCAGGATACATATCCCCAAAAGCATTAGCCAATTCGTTGTATCTCTTGAATTCATCAGAACTTAATGAGATGTTATTACCAAAAGAGTCAACTTCTTTTGCTAATCTCGTAAATTCTTCTCCGTTTTCGGCTAAGAATTTAGCATTATCTCTCAACGTTTCTCTTGTCTCTTTAACAGAATCATTGAATTTGATTGCGTTTTCTGCGGCATCTTCTTCTGCATTAGCCAAAGCCTTAAATCCCTCGACTATTTTAGTTATAGCCCACGATATTGCAAATGTTGCAATAGACATAAGAGCAGTATTTAAAATAGAAACACCGACAGCAGCGGCTTTCGATGCCGCAGAGGTTTCCTCTGTGGCTTGAGCAAATTTTTCTTGAGAATCAACACCTTGAGATATTAACTGCTTTCCCATTTTCTGGACTTCATCATCGTAATCATTTAATAACTCAATAGCATTTTCAACAGGAGTATCGTTTCCTATAGTATCATAAAATAATTTTAAGTCCTTATTATTAAAGTCTATTGAGAAGACATCTTTCAATGCTTCTCCAAATTGCAACACTGGCTTAGTATATATTTCTTCAATATTCGCAGTCTCTTTTGATATTGCTTTACCAATATCAAACCTGCCTATACCAAGAGAACCACTTTCAGCATCAAATTTAAGTATTCCTTGAGTCTTGTCTTTAAGTAATCCCATTGCGGCGGCAATAGAACCAATTCCAGCGACAATAACAGGTAAACCTTTACCAAGTTTATTAACAATACTTAAAATTTGTGTGCCGAAATCTATTATGTCTTTAATCCATTCAGAATTAATGATATTAGATTCAAGTTCTTGGAGTTCATTCTTAAACTGTTGAGTTTTACCTACAATACTATCAAGGTATTTAGCATTTTCTTCGGCGGCACTACCAGCAGAATCGAGAGCAGAGTTATATACATCTTCAAGTAATTCAGGGTTCATCAAGATTGAAGCGGCAATATTAGAACGGTTCTTACCAGCCAATTCTTCTACTAAGCCTTTAGCACGGTTAGTTCCATACTTCTTATCTTCTTCTTGAATCTCCTTATATACTTTAGCAATGTCTAATAAAATATGATATGTATCACGAAGGTTGCCATTAGAATCGAGGATATCAACACCCATACCGCCATTAGAAGCAGTCTTAGTGTAATCTAAAATTACTTGACGTTTCTTGGCTTGAGTAGCAACTACCCAATCATCAACTTCTTCGCCAAGTTCTTCAAGTTCTTTCTTGATATCATCATCGCCCTCTTTTACACCAGCGATACGAAGCGAAATAGTTCTAAGACCAGTACCTACTTTATCTGCATCTTGGATAATTTGGTTACCAGCAGTTACCAAAGCGGCGGCTTCATATAAGTCATTACCTTGAGTCATTAAGGATGCGGCTGATGCTTGTAATGCAGTTGCCAACTCATCTGTTGCGATAGCATAGTTATTACCAATGTTATTCATTACATCGATAATCTCTGTCTTATCCATATCCTTATATGCTTGAGACATAGCAACTAATGCAGTTGTTGCTTCGTTAATATTATCAAACTCAGATACGTTAAACAACGTGGTTGCCGCCTGAGCAGACTTAGAGGCTTCATCCATAGACTCACCAAGTCTTAACCAATCAGCAGTAGACTGTTGTAATTGAACGGCGGTTGTACCTAATGCACCAGCAGTATCAAATGTTGTCTTTTGATATTCCTTAAGAGACTTAACAGACTCATCCGATACTTTTCTCATTTCTGTTAAAGCGGTATCAAGTTCAGTTATAGTGGATATCATTGTACGAGTATATCTTACAATGTCCATAAAACTAAAATATTGTGCTATGAACTTAGCGTTCATATCTTGCAATCTTTGTCCTATTTGACCAAACAAAGTCTTACCTGCTTTAGCGGCTTCAATGTCTAACTCTTGGAAAGCACCTACCATCTTATTGATTTCGGTTCTTGAATGCCCACCTTCTTTAGAAACTTTTTGCATAGCCTCTACGAGTTCTTCAAATTGTTTCTTAAGATTTCCGGGCATATAGTTCTGTGCTATTAATTGTTGTCCTCGTCTAATATAATTGTTAAGGCTCTTTGATGAACCAACGATATTATTGGGGTCGGATATACCAGCATAGATACTTCTACCTTCTTCAACACCTAAAGTACCAGCCTTGAGTCGACTACGTGCATCATTAACAATATCAAGATAATCTTTGGTATAGAATAACGAATCTTCATTATTCTTTTTAGTCATTATCTTGTCAAATTTATCTGCCAAATCATTAAGTTCAGATTGCTCTTTAGCAGATGCCTTAGCGCTATCTTTAATTTCCTTATATGCTTTATTAATATTCTCAAGTTCTTCTTCTGTAAGAGAAGTTTGAACACGAACTTCTTTAATGGCATTAAGAAAACCAGAAAGTTCTTCATCCTTAAATCGCAAAGTATAATCAGGACTATTGTAGAGTTTTTCAACTTCGTCAATAATATCTTGAAGTTTCTTATCTCTACCAACACCTTGATTAAAATTCTTTTCGGTTTGAGTTGCTTTTTGATTTTGGACTTGTCTTAATAAATCTCTATCCTTTTCATCGATTGAATCTTTTCTTTTAATGGCTTCAGACTCCGCTTTAACACGAGCCTTTTCTTCATCTTGAAATCTTTTTCTAGTAGTTTCATAGTATTCTTCAATCGCATCATATTCTTGAGATTGATTAAATGCATAAATAGATGCTTCTAAATCTAACCTATCTTGTTCTTCTTGCTTAAACCTTGCTTTTTCGGTTTCATAATATCTCTCTCTCGCATCGTATTCACTTGCTTGTTGATTAGCATAAATTAATGCATCTAAATCTTGTCTTTCTTGTTCTTCTCTGCGTGCTCTTTCTTTCTCTGCTTCATAATATTTCTGTTCTGCATCGAATTCATCACCTTGTTGATTAGCATATAACAACGCCTCATATTCAAGTCTTTCTTGCTCTTTCTGTTTCCATTTGGCTTTTTCAGTTTCGTAATATCTCTCTTGAGCATCGTATTCATCCGCTTGTTGGTTAGCGTAAATAAACGCTTCTAAGTCTCTTTTTTCTTGTGCTTCTCTTTCAATTCGATTCTTTTCATTCTCGTAATACTTTTCTTTAGCATCAAACTCATCTGCTTGTTGGTTAGCATAAATTAATGCTTCTGCATCTAATAACTCTTGTTCTTCTCTTTGACGTTTTTCAAGTTCTTCTTGTTTAAGTTTTAATGCATTAAGAGTTTCTGTACGTTGCTCCTTAATAAAACTAGAATAATCTTTTAACTTCTTTCGTAAATCTTTATCATCGGTTGCTTCGGCTAATCTGCGGAAATAATCCTCGTACTCCTTAAAGAATTGAGTCATATACTCTAAATCAGATTTGCCTGTTTGACCAATACTAGATTTATATCTTTGTAAATCTTCGTCAAAGATATTCGAATAATTCAAGTTACGCTTTAGCATATCCTCAGCATAACCGCCATACCAACCAGAATTCTTTTTCTTAGGAGCAGACAAAATAGTAGTAAATTCATCACGGTTAGACTTATCAGATTTGGATAATGAAACATTGCCAGAACTTAAAATAGAGAGTATTTGTTTAATCGTCGAAGATATGTCTTCCAGATAACTTGTTCGTGTATTTTGAACACCTAAAAAATCATTAATTGCAGAAACAGTTAATTGCTCAGGATTTTCATAATTAAGATATTTGGCATATTCCCCGAATTTATTATCTCCAATGATATTTTTATATGCATCTTCCAATATCAACTGAGATGCTTTTATCTCAATGTTTCTTTCTCTAATCTTCGGGTTTTCATCAGGGAAGAAAGTTCTTCTAAGAAATAAATTAGAACTACTTGCCATATCTATCGTGTTTTCTCTTACTTTTGAATACAAGTCTCCAAAATTCTTTTTTGAAAACAATTGCGTAAGAAAATTAATATAACTTTCTTGATTGTCTAATTCGAAATTAAGTCCCTGTTCTTTAATTAACTTTTCTATATATCCAGAATTAATTGGAATACCATTACCTTCTGCTTTGGAAACACTATTCAATATTCCCGTTATTCCCTCTGCAAATTTAGATAACTGCTCTTCTCCATCTGTCGCACTGATAATTTTCTGAAGATTGTTGGCAAATTCAGGCATTTCCTCAAGAACTTTTTGTTCATATGAATGATAATTATTATCCCGAAGTCGGTCATATTCTTGAGCAACTCGTGTCTGTTGTGTCGTATCAAGCATTGCATTATTAATTAGCATCATTTGCTTTCTGCCAATAATCAACGCTTGTTTTTCACCAGTCTGCAAATAATAACCCAAATCACCATTCATTCCAGAAGGTGCAACATAATCGTCTGGATGTGAATGAATATCTATTTTTTCTTCAAATAAATCAGCGAGTTGTTTTGAAAATGTTGCCAAAGCCATAGGGACTTCCGCTTTTTCTCCAACAAGATAAGGGTTGGTAATCCTGCCAGTTTTTAAGTCTCCATACATCTTTCGCTCTCTGTCAAGAGTTTTATCATCACGATACTCTCTACCATCAAAAGGATTGATGTCGCTATCTATTTCCTTAGCCATTATATTGCTGGCTTCCACCCAGCCTTTGAGAGCATTAGACAATTCATTAGATGTTTCTGGAGTTGTATCTTTCCTTAAAGCACCAACATCATTTTTAATACTGCTTACATCTTGCTGAATGCCAGTAAGAGAACTTGCAGCAGTTTCAACATTGGTAGACATTTGAGAAATGTCAAGTGTTTGTTTTGCAGATTTTTTAGGCGCAACTTGACCTTCTGCTTTTGCTTCGTTTTCTTCTTTAAGAAGTTTTTCTCTTTCTTTCTCAGATTTTAATTTGTCTCTATTAGCCTTGGCTTGTTCTTTCTCTTGTTGAGCAAGTTTCTTATTCTCATTGATGTTGGTCTTTGCCTTATTAGTAAGGTCTGTAACAATTAACTGAATATCTTCCCACTCATCTCTAGTCATTCCAGTTGTTGTTTCAACAACTTTCAATGTAGCCAAGAGATTTTCCATATCCTTACGAGCATCACCATTAAGATTATTATTATATAACAGATTACTTACTTGACGTTCCATCATTAAAGTCTGTTTAAGTTTCTTTTTATCATCAACATAAACAGTCTTTTTCTCTTGTTGTTCAGGAACTTCTTCCTCTACGGCTTTCTTCTTGCTCTTACGTTTGGTAGTTTTTTTAGTAACCTTTTCAGTCTGTTGTTCTTCTTCTTGAAAAACTTGTGTCTTCTTCTGTTCGGCAACGGTTACCTCACCGATAGAGTCAGATAATTCTTTGAATTGACTTTTCTCTGCTTCAACTACTTCCTTAACAACCTTTTCTTCTCTCTTTAATTTAGGAACAATTTCGCCTTGAGATAATAATTCCTCATTATATTGTTGGAGAATTTTTAAGTTCTTATCGGATATTCCATTAATTCTAGCAAACTCATCAAGCGACCATTCTCCGTTTCCATATTCATGAAATTGCTTAAGGAAATTTTTAATAGCATCTAAGTTATTCTTAGCGGTTGAGAATGTGTCTGTGCCTTTTTTCTTACCAATTTGATTGAACAAATTCTTAAGATTAGTTCCACGCTCCGATAAGAAATCAGATTTTAAGTTGGGAATGTCGTTAGAAATATCCCCACCCATGATATCTTGTATTTTAGAAAGTTGCTGAACTATATGTTGTAAATTCTTAAGTATCTGGTCAATCGTATCCGAAATACCAAGTTTAGATTCTTGCTGTTGAGAAGAACTTAATTGACTTAATTCTGTTGAAACATATTTAGTAATAACTTTCGCAGTATCTTCATCAATAGTTTTCTTATATTTTGGAAGTTCTCCAATCCAACCTAAAAGTTCTTCTAATTTGTCTACTTTATCAGCAGCCGACAACTTTGATATAGCCTGACCAGAGTATGCACTCATAAAAGCATCAATATCGCCATTGTATTTTTGTTTCAATTTAGGAATAGTATTAATCATAATACCATATAAATCCGTCATCGATATTGAATGTTTAGTCATAGTGGTTTGCTGAGGCTTTAATTCAGAAACCCTTTTTATACTTTGTTTTTGAATTTCGATTGTATCTTCTAAAGAAGCAATCATTCTATCAATGGCTATAGCGTCCTCTTTAGTTGCAGTTTTTCGTCGTTCATACAACGATTCTAATTGATGTTCATAATTCTCTAATTCAGTCTCTAGAAGACCTAAACCGTTATTGACATTCTTAATGCTTTTTCTGAATTGATGTTCTTCAAATATACGGTCAAACACACTCTGCAATTCTTTTGCTCTCTGTCTCATTGCCGGGTCATCATTACCGCCCAATGTCATATTTGTAGTAGCATTGACAGTAATTTTTCCACCATCGGCAGAAGTAAAGACATCTTCCAATGTTTTAACAGATTGAGATATGGTTTCTAGTGTATTCTTAACAGTCTCTGCAAAATTAGGAAAATCTTGAAATGCACTTAAATCAAACCCTTGAAGAATTTGTTGAATACTCTTTAAGGCTTCACAACATCCTTCAAAATTACCTTCCTGCCCGTCTTGCATATTGAGACTCATTTGAGCAATTTTATTCATTGCTTGATTTAAGTCAGAATATGCTTGACCTAGTTCGCTTTGATATGATTCTAAAGTTTTTTCATACTCGCCAATACCAGTGTCGGATGATGATTTATTATTTTGAAGGTCCTCATTCTCATCTTCCAAAATAGAAATCGTTTCATGTAAGTTATTAACGTTCTTTTGAAGTCCTTCTATTTCGTCATTCTTATCTTCAAGGTCTTTACGAAGTTTATTAACTTCGCTTTCTAATCCTAATTTTTCATCAAAGTTTCTATATGCGCTCTCACTCCAAGCATCAGCATCGTCTTTTGCTTTTTGTAATTCTTCTTGAAGGTCTTTTATCTTGGCAAGCAACTTTTCAATTTCTTCTTGAGATGCTATAGCACTATCTGTTAAGAAAGGATTCGCTTCTCCTTTTGCTACTGCATTTACCAAATCTTTAGCCATTATCTTGATTGCTTCATCAGCAGATATTGCTTCTTGTTCAATTTGGTCAAAGAGAGAATCATATAATTGACTAGCCTTAGTATAAGACTCATTCGTAATATAAGCACCAGCAGTTTGTTTATCACGAGCAAATTTAGGAGAAGTATTTTCAAATGATGAAAACTCCGAAGCAATCTTTTCGGCTTGCTCCGCTTCCAAATATGCAACACGTTTTTTAGCGTCATCTATTTGTTTAATCAATCCATCATACAGTTTCTTCTCAACATCTCTACTAATTGCACCATAACCAGAAAGCATTTCTTCTTGTGCTTTCTCAGCCGCTTTGAGGCAACTCTTTCTCATTTTAGAAAGAATAGTATCATATTCTCCCTTAAGGTTACTATAGGTTTCACGATAAACATCTAAATCTCTATATCCCTCACCTATATCCATTTCTCTAAAATGCTGAAATCCTTCAGAAGCATTGTAATCTTCTTTAGTAATACTTTTGTGAGCACCTCTATATACATCAATAACTGCTTTATTCTTAATAACACTATCTCTGGTTTCACTTGGGAGTTGTTTATTCCCATATTTCTTCCATACTTTATCAAGGTGTTGTTCCGCTTTTTTTGCTTTCTTTTCTATTGATTCAATGTCTTGTAACTGTAATTGAAAAGGTGCAAAGTTCTTACTAAGTCCAGTATTGTCCTCAAGCAATTCATTTAACTCTTTCATTACATCAAAGAGTTCTTTGAAATTCTTTATTGTATACTGATAAGAACCACCGCTCTTTTTTTGAAGAAGTTTTTCCTGTGCGGAAGCAACTTTAAGAATAGAGTCATAGATTTCTTTATCTTTATCTTTCACTTGATAGCCAAGCGCCTGATAAGCATTTGCAAGTCTTACAACATCATTAACTTGCTGGTCATATTTCTTTTGCAACTTACCAATTTCTGCATTATCGTTGCTTCTTTTCATTGCACTTTCAGTATCAAGTAAATCACCATATGCGTTTTTCAAATCGTTCAAGCCTTTTCTGGCTGTAACGAAATAATTATTCATTCCGTTTTTCGACTTGTCATTAAATGTATCTAAGAGTTCTTCTGCTCTTTTTTGGTCTTTAGCATCTAACCCAAATTTAATCCTTACATTTCTTTTGCTCTCAAGTTCTGTTAATTCAGCATTGACAGCCTCAAGATAGGAGAGTGTATCTCCATTATTTATTTTTCCACCTGTTGAATATTTCATACTATCTTATCCTTTCTAAATTCCTAATCATTTGTTGACGGAATTTATCTACGTTAGCATTATACTCACTATGGTATCTTGCTATCTTAACTTTCATATATACATTACTTTTACGAACAATCTCTTTATA
>Ga0247609_10002791_pt1 | contig 18150 bp, 18 predicted proteins | sample 172DNAGHGlowgp2_FD_193487 | JGI IMG/M metagenome (GOLD analysis project Ga0247609, IMG submission 193487) | Sheep rumen microbial communities from Palmerston North, Manawatu-Wanganui, New Zealand - 1728 DNA GHGlow gp2 | ecosystem: Host-associated > Mammals > Digestive system > Stomach > Rumen ...
AAAACAATCAGACTGTTATCATCATCACTCATGATGAGAGAATTGCTCTTTCTGCTGACAGAGTCATTACGATCGAGGATGGCAAGATCATCCGCGACAGCAAGAAGGAAGGGGTGATGGTGTCATGAATATTATAGCGACTTTGACATTAAGGCACCTCCTTGGAAAAAAGAAAAGATCCATCGTAACAATGCTTGGAATTGCGGCATCTACAGCACTTATAAGTGCCATAGTTCTGGGCGTTTTTTCTTTCTTTAAGTTTTTTGGATCTATGGCTATACAGTCAGAAGGAAATGTACATGCGCAGTTTAGAGAGATCACGCGCGAGCAGTATGTTTCTTTGACGAAAGATAAAAGGATAGCATCGGTGGGAATCTGCGACGCAGAAGAGAAAGTGACAGGAGTCAGGCTTCTAAATGATAAAGAAGACAGATTCCGAACCGGAAATATCGACCATGTGGATAAAAACTATTTATCCATGAGGGTGATATCGGATTATGACGGAGTGCTCCCCAAAAATTCTTCTGAGATAGCGGTCGAAGAGCAGTTTCTTATTGATAACGGGCTGGAAGATCTTAAGGTGGGCGATTCCCTCACCTTTGAGCAGGGATACAGATATATTGATGATGAGATTGAAGGACTTTCATATCTTGGCGGTGATTACAAGTCGGAAGAGCAGTTTAAGGCTGAGTCGACGGAAACCTGTACAGTGACGGCAATACTGCATGGAAACAGACCGACAGGTGACTGGGATATTCTTCGGGGACTGGATGAGGATTACTTTCCTGACAGAGAAAAAGCGCAAGTGCTGATCACGCTTAAGAAATGCGATCATACTGCCATTAAGCAACTTAACAGTATAAAGGCAGAGTATGGGATTGATAAGAGTGAATACAACACAGAGTATCTGATCAGCTGCTTTGCCTATGAAGACAGTGAAGGTACATACAGGTCATTTTTTGTTATGATGGCTGTTGCCCTTGCAATAGTCATAGTTACTTCGGTTATCCTGATATTCAATTCCATAGGAATGTCCCTTACAGAAAGGATGCGCTATCTTGGAATGCTTGCAAGTGTCGGAGCAACAGCTAAGCAAAAGAGATTTTCAATATACTATGAGGGCTTTGTTCTGGGAGCGATAGGAATCCCTTTAGGTCTTTTGATTGGCTATATCGGAACGAAGATAACGCTGGCATTTCTTGGCAACAGGATTATTGAGGCTAATATATTTGCGGGTGTCGAAGGGGTGAGCGGAGGCGTTCCTATAGTATGCAATCTTTATGTGATGACCGCTATCGTATTTTTTGCCACACTCACAATATTCATTTCTACATTTGTTCCGGCAATAAAGGCGTCAAAGGTTATGCCGATTGAAGCTCTGCGTCAGAACAATATTGTAAAAGTTAAGGCGAGAAACCTTAGGGTAAACCCCGTAATAAGGAAAATCTTTGGATATGAAGGAGAACTTGCGTACAAAAACTTAAAAAGAAATGGCGTAAAAGGCAAAGTTATAACTGCAACCTTGGCGGTTTCGGTGATCATGTTCCTGACGACCAACTATTTTTGCAATTCGGTAGCAAGAGCCAATAAATTTGAGCTGGATTTACCTTATCAGATTGTGGCATCCTGTTCTCTTTCGGAGAGCGATAAGCTGCGCAATGCCATTGGTGAGATGGATGGAGTTGATAATGTATATGGCGTGAGTATGATCCAGTTTTTGTTTAAAAAGGCGCCGGAATCTACAAAGGAGCTTGCCAATACGGATATTGCGGACCAAAAGTTTCTTTTACCCGAGTTTGCGGATTTAAGCCTCGCGGGAATGGACGTATGCATAGTGGATGATAAGGAATTTGACAGGATACTTGAAGATAACGGACTGGATAAGGGTGCCTATTATGGGGATACATTGCGCGGAGTGCTTTTAAATGATTATTTTCACGAGAGAAAGCCCAGTGAAGTCTTTAATGACGGGATAATAGGGCAGGCCCTTCACTACGACAATGCTATGGAAAATCCTCTGGCAATAGAGATTGCGGGATTGATCAAATATGACGGAAAAAACAGTATTCTGGACCTTACGCCTAAAGGCGATATTGCAGTGTATGTGCCAACATCCATGTACTATGCTAAGGCAAAAGAAGTGCTTCCCGAAGATAAACTCACGGTCGATCTGGGAGTTGAAACCACAAGGCATAAAGAAATCCATGATAAGATATATTCTCTTTTGGAAAATGACGGATATCACAGTTACTATTGCAACGATTTTGCGGATTCTTTGCAGGTGATGGATACGATCACAATTATGCTGAAAACTGCAATGTATGGTTTTACCGGCCTCCTTTCGCTCATTTCTGTTGCGAATATCGTAAATACAATTTCGACCGGAGTGCTCCTTCGCAGAAAAGAGTTTGCCATGTACAAATCGGTGGGGCTTGAGAGCGGAGGATTTAAGAAGATGTTATGGCTTGAAACACTTCTGTACGGAATGAAAGCGCTGATATTGGGAATTCCGATATCTCTTTTGCTGAGCTACCTGATGTACAGGACGTTTGATTCGAATCTGCACATCTTTGATCCGGACCTTATCATGTATGGAATCGTCATGGCTTCCGTATTTGGAATCCTTGGTATATGCATGGCACTTAGCGTAAACAAGATCAAAAATGAAAATATTATTGATGCTCTTAAAGAGGACGCTGTGTAAAGAGTGAGGCATGATATGATACGACTTGAAAAGGATATGGGAAAGAAGCCGTAAAGCTGGCATTAGAGTTTATAAGAACGTATCCGTGCGGAGAGGCAGAGTATTGCTGGCTTTCGTATGAGACGGAGAATATAGTGGCTTCAAAACTTTATAGTTCATTTGGATTCAAAGAAAACGGAGATAAGGACGGCGAAGAGCTTATTGCAATATTAAAATTGTGAAAAAACATAGATATTCCGATACGCGTATATGTAAGTCAGTTCCACTCAGAAGAAAAAGAATTCTTTTTCTTCTGAGTGGAACTTTTTTAAAAAGAAGCAGGATGAGATTGATTTATAGAGATAAATTGCCTTTGCGATATCGCCCAAACAAAATACCGTCGTCAACAAATTGATCTGTTTCTGAGACCCACATGGGGAATTTTTCAGTAGCTACAGCAGTTTGTCCATTAAGCATTCCGGTATGGAAGGACAGGTGCCTGTATTGGCGAAGTACAAGTTCCATGCGAGTATAGATGCAGTTTTCCGGTTTTTCATACAACATATTATCCGTAAGGGAAGCCAGATAATTCATGGTTTTCTTTTCTATCAGATCAAGATATGACAGGAGCTGGGCATCGGATAAAATAACGCTTGTCGGATTTTCGAGATTGTCCATTCCGTTTTCGTGGAAGATAGGCTCTTCGTAAACGAATGGATTGATAAACCATTTGTCGGCTGAGTGAAGAGCGTGATATGCCCATCTCCAGCAAGGAGCTCCGCAGCATAGGGCGTCTCTGTCATAGGTACGTAAGGAAGTGCGAATATTCAAAAAGTTTGGCTTTACTGTATCTTTAATTATTTTACATAGTTCATTCATAAGAAAACCTCCTTGTGCTTAATTGGATATGACCGTATAATATCATTGGATTTAATATCGGTAAAATTGAAATAAATAATTATATAATTCAAAAATATTGAACGAAGTATCATATGTGTCAAGGAGTATATATTCTCGTAAATTATTTAATATGGAGATTGAGTATGACAATTACACAGTTAAGTACTTTTTTGAAAATATCAGAAATGAAAAGTTTTTCTGCGGCGGCAAGTAGCCTGGGGTATGCGCAATCTACTGTTACAACGCAGATTAAGCAGTTGGAGGATGAACTGGGATGTGTGTTGTTTGAGCGTCTCGGAAAAACTATTTCAATTACCTCATCGGGAGATCGACTAATAGCATATGCAGAGAAGATGCTTCAGTTAGAGAGAGAAATTCGTCTTGATGTAACAGATGAAAATAATCCTGCAGGCGTATTGAAATTGGGCGTGTCTGAGTCTCTTTGTGTAAGTAGATTCCCACGAATTTTGATGGAGTATACCAAGAATAATCCACGAACAGAAATTAGGATACAGTTTGTTACACATGATGATATTCCCGAGCTTCTTCAGAAGGGAGAGCTTGATATGGTATATACTCTAAACCCGCTAATTGAGGATGAAAGGGTTAAAATTCTGCATAAGAAACGGGAAAGTCTGGGCTTTTACGCATCACCAACAAATCCTGTTGTAGATAAAACTATTCGAGAAAAAGATCTAAAGAATGTTCCGCTTTTATTGACTGGGCATAACTGTAATTTTAGACATATGTTGATTTCTGATCTTGATAGGCATGAAATTTCTCCGAATATAGTTCTGGAAACAAGCAGTAAAGAAATATTGAAACAATTTGCAATCAACGGATTAGGCGTAGCGTTTATACCGGATATTACTTCGGAAAATGAAATAAAAACAGGCAAACTCAAGCGTCTTACGTGGAAGGGAGAAGATTTTCCCATATATTCACAGGTTTTAATCCATAAGGATAAAAAACAGAACAAAGCAATAAAAGCTTTGGCTGAAATTATTATGAGAGATAAGGAAAATTATGGGGAAAAGTAGTAGAGAAAGAAACGTGTCTGTAATAAAGGATGCAAATGGAAACAACATTGTTGTAATAAATGACATTATTTTTAAAGGGAAAAGGTCAATTGATTGGGATTATGTTGAAGAGTATTTAAAGGATCATGTTGGAGATGTTTATAAAAATGCAGAGATAAACGACGTTGTTTATTTTGGCAAAGATCTTCCAGATGAATATGCGCACTCAGAGTATTCCAATTCTTTGAAAGGTGCTTATGCCAAAGCAAAAGCTAATGCAGCGCAGGGGCTTGGTGAGATGATTGAAATTGCCTTTAATGGCTGTTATACAGAAAATAAGAAACGGAAGCATGCAATTGATGCAGCTAAAGGTTGGTATCGTTTTGAATCACGATTTGCATTACCTGTTTATGAAGATAATGGTGAAATTGAAAGATACAATGTTTTCCATATTTATCTGATTATTAGACACGATCAAAATGGTAAGAAGTATCTTTATGATCTTATAAACATAAAAAAAGAAACGAGCAACCCGCTTGGCTGTCGATAGCGACACGTACGGTAAAAAACCCATTTCTTGATTCATATCTTAAAGAAGTTAGACTTAATTGTCAACATAAAAAATAATAGTTACATAAATATAGGCGGGTTTCGATTATAAAAAATGATTATTAGATGCTCTCACTATGGAAATAAATATCTTTGAAATCCCTGTAGCAATAGTTACAATTGCGGTTCTAATGATAAGATCTTTTATCATACCTTGGAAAGTGTTCATGTTATGCATACAATCTCCGTATAACGTAGTAAGATAAATTGCGGCGATGGAAATAAACCATCCCCAATGGACAGCTTCGTCATGCTTTTCGTATCTATACATTTGGATGATCAGTAATATCAGGTTTACAGTGAACGTTATTACTAAGATGTTATTCATAAATGGCCCTATTGATGATGGATCTATTCCGAAAGGGATTGAGCCATTTGCGGTCTTTAGCATAATAATCCACGCTGATAAAACGCTGCCCAAAAGAGTTAGCGTTGAAAGTAGCTTTGAAATTGTGGAAAACTTATTTAAATTGTCATGTGATTGTTGATTTGAGAAGTAGACGATCACTACAGTGATAAATGTAATTACCATAAATAGTACATATTCCCAAGTAGGTTTACTGTCAAAGATAAAGCTGTTATTTCCTAGCGCCGAAAATCCGGATAATATGCAACAAAGAAGGGGCACGATTTGTAAACAGTGCCTGATATTTTTTCTTTTATTCTCGCGTTGTTGAAGCTTTGCGGCTCTGACAATCTCAATCAATGCAGCTTCATCGTGTTCGTCTTTGATTCCGGTAACAATTTCTTGAATTCGTAGATCAAGAGTAGTTGCCAGGTTTTCCAACAATCCAACATCAGGAAAACTTTCTCCTTTTTCCCATCTCGAAACAGCTTTGTTACTGACGCCAAGTAAATCGCCTAACTCACTTTGTGTATAGTTCTTTTTTATTCTTGCTTCTTTGATTAGAGTACCGGTTTTCATTTTATCCATGTGTACCGCCTCCCTTTTGCACTTTAAGTGTATCAGTCGGAATGGCGATTATCAATCTATCGTAACGAGAATGTTGTTATATTGATGCTGAGAGCGGCCGGAAGATCTGTCGTCAGTATTTAAAAAATATTTTAAATAGCTCTTGACGAAGAAACTGTGTGGACATACTATTACTATAGTATTTAAAAATATTTTTAAATAGTATGTGAGAGTGAGTATATTTATGGGTGAAACAAATATATTTAAGGTGCTTGCCGATAAGCAGCGTCGAGATATTCTTGTGATGCTAAAGGATGGCAGGATGAATGCCGGAGAGATTGCGGAAAAGCTTGAAATAACGCCGGCAGCTCTGTCTTATCACCTAAAACTCCTTAAAAGTGCTGACCTCATCATGGAATATAAGCAGAAAAATTTTATCTATTATGAGATCAACGCAACAGTATTTGAGGAGCTGATTTTGTGGATTGGACAGTTTGGAGGTGGAAAGCGATGAAAAAACTAATGTGGAGTATTTCTCTTTTTTCTTTAATCGGAACAGCTGTTGCGATTCAGTTTATTCCTGAAAGAGTTCCGATGCATTATGATGCGGCCGGAAATGTTACACGGTGGGGCTCTAAGAATGAAAACTTCATCTTTCCGATTATGATTCTGTTTATGTCTCTTATCTGGGCAATATGTATTGGTTATTATGAGAAAAAGGCTTTAAAAAACACTGATGAAAAAGAATGCGCTGAAGCAAAATCTAACGCTAAAGTAATCAGTTATGTTGGTGTTGGAATGGCTTTAATGTATGCGGTAATGCAGGGATTTATCTTGTATGGAGAATATAAAGGGGCTATCTTAGGAGCGACGAAACAAGTGGTTGATATCGGGAAAGTGACAGTAATAATGATGGGGCTGCTATTTATTTGGCTGGGAAATGCCATGCCCAAAACGCGAATCAACGGGACGGTCGGTGTTAGGATAAGCTGGAGCATGTATAATGACACTACTTGGAGAAAGAGTAATCATTTCGGTGGTGTAGCATTTGTTGTTGCCGGAGTTCTTACGATTATCACTTCATTTATAGTACAGAACTCGTCCGTTGCAACGGCGATTTCGGTGGGATATGTAAGCGTAGCAGCTGTCGCAAGCTTTGCCTATGCGTATAAAGTATATAAAGCTGAAAAGAGAGAAAACTAATTCAATTAAAAAGACGAGCCCTACGCGAAAATGCCTGAAATCCACGTAGGGCTCTTTTGTTTGCAAATAATTTTGACAAAAATAGTATTTGGAATTATACTGTACTAACAGAACTAACACACATGATCAACATGGGAGTAATATTATGACTAAAAAATATTTATCTGCATCAATATTGTCATGTATATGCATGACGGTGACGGGCTGCGGAGCTGGGGCTTCAAACGCAGCTGTAAGTCCGGCTGAATCAATCGGAAAAGAAGTGATCTCAGCAGATGCTTCTGCGGAGTACACAACGCCGGAGGCTTCAACGGAAGATGCATCCCTGGTTCCTATAGATGAGTGGGAAGAGAACTGGAAAGAGATTATGGGCGAGGAAGAAGAGGTCGAAGCAGACTATGATGAATTGCAGTATGATGAGGAAATTGTAAAATCTAAGGTTGATGAAGTAATAAAGAACAGTAAATCAATTGCTGAAGAAATAGAGGGAATAGAAAAGATTGCAAATTACTATAACGGATATCATTTCGACGCAGATATCAGTCAGATGGAGATGAACGCTGTAAGCGGGGCTGAGCCGTATACATGGGAACTTGAACTTGACAGTCTTTTGAAAAGAGCTCTTGAAGAAGCCGATGCATCAAAAAAAGAAGAGATTCAGGCTGAACAGAAAAAATGGAAAGCTGACTTTGATCGTTGCTACGATGTCCTTGAATATGAGGAAGGCTCATGGGTGCCTATGCAGAATAGTACATTGGATGCAAGATTTTTGAAGAATCGTTGTTATATGCTGGCAAAGACTCTTTCTGACATAAAAGGTGATAATTACGAATTGCCAAAAAGATATTTCATGGATAATGCATATGTGAGCGATAACGGTATGCTTGATATATCTGAAGGAATGGAAGGTGGTTCAATTGCGATAACAGTAGTTGTAGACGGAAAAGAAGTAGGGCAGCTTGCGTACGACCCGCTTATCAACGATACAACAATTGAGTTTAAGGCACAATCAGGTATTGAAGGTAAGATTACCTATGGATGGGATGGAGCTACGCTTAGTATTACCAAGTCGGTAAATAAGGTGATTCCTAAGGGAACGGAATTAAAGTTTCCCACCGCGATGTAAAAATAAAATATATTTACGTGTTGGCAAAGAGATGACTAAATGATGTAATCCGACCAACACACCTACAGAAAGGGAGAAAAAATGAAAAAGAGTAAATTGGTATGTATGGCAATTCCGCTTGTATCGATGTTTTTTGTCGGATGTACTCCGATCGATATGAGCAATCTTGGCATTGGTGAACAGCAAGAAGAGAGCACAGCGGAAGTATCCGAAGTGGAAATATCCGATGCTACGGGTGTATCATCGGAGGCGGATTCAGCGGCAGATGCAACAGACAGTGCTGCTAATGACAGTGAATTCTACTATGAGCAATTAAAAGAAAATGAAAAGAAAGAAGTAGACCTTGGAAATGATGGCAAGCAGGATACACTTCTTTTTGAGTTTAAAGATACAACCTGCAAGATGAAAATAAATGAGCAGGTTATAGATGTTGAGGTTTATGCAGATGGCGATATTGTGTTCGGAGGCGCAGATGCGTTATTTGTCCATAAAACCGGCGCGGATTATCTTATATTGGAAAACTATGGAGATGCATACTACGGAACAGTAACGCTTTATAAGTGGGACAATGGTTCTATGAAAGAGCTCGATAAGCTTGATGATTATATGAGAGTAGATAGTAATTACGATGAGAAAACAGATTCTTCAACTTATTGCATTTATGCTGATAAGATAGTACTTGCAAAGAGATACGATATTTTTGGAAGCTGGATCGGCACTAAGAACTATACATATGGTGATGACGGATTTGCAACGGAAGAAAAGACTGAAAAGCTTCGGTCCATTATTACTGGATCTGACGGCGGTCTGATATTGAAAAAAGATGTTACATTTACAGATGAATCGGGAGATGCGCCTAAAACTGCCAAGGCCGGAGAAACAATTTATCCATGTGAAATAAAGCAGAACGTTATGGGATTTAATTCAAAAAGTGGTGAGTTCTTGGGATATCTTCCATTTGAGCCTGATGAAAATGGAGTTTTTTATTCCAGTAACGGAGTGAACGAACAGGATCTGTTTGAAAACGATCTGCATGTAGGATAAAGTAAAGGAGGATCGAAATAATGAGTAAATACAAAAAGTTATTTGGTTTTGTTTTTGCAATTAGTATTTGTTTATCATCTTTAACTGCTTGCGGTGCTGCGAGTGAGCAAGAGTCTGCAGAGAATGAAACAAGTATTGAAGCCGGCTCTGATGATGCGGTACCTGAAAATACAGAAGATGAAAGCGGTCTTGATGATCAGGACGATTCGGATATGCAAATGGCGGGAGAATTGAAAGAAGGCGATGCGGCTCCTGATTTTACAGCAACGCTCGTTGACGGATCTGAGTTTAAAATGTCAGATCACAAGGATGATGTCGTTATCCTCAATTTCTTTGCATCATGGTGCGGCCCTTGCATGCGAGAGATGCCTGCTTTTGATATGCTTAAGAAAGATGAGTATTCAAATCTTTCGATTCTGTGTGTAAACTGTGAGGAAGACAAAACAACTGTCGATGCACTTGTGGAAAATCATGGATTCACGTTCCCGATTGCTTATGATGAAGACGGAACTATCGGGGCAAAATATCCCTCAGAAGGTATTCCTTACACTCTTATTATTAAAAACGGCGTTATAGAAAAGATATTCCTTGGAGCACAGGATGCTGATACTCAGTATAAAGAGTACAAGGGCGCAATTGATGCGTGCATGAACTGACGTGATAAGAAATGAGGGGCACATGAAAGTTGGAGAGCATTTAAAGAAGTTTTCAAGACGCTATGTGCAGCTGATTACAGCCGTTTTATATAACTGTAACGTGAAGGGCTTTGCGACCGGAACGATCTGGAAAGGTGGCAGCAAGGGAGTTTGCATTCCGGGGCTGAATTGTTATTCCTGCCCCGGAGCGATTGCTTCGTGTCCGCTTGGGAGCCTTCAGACTGCTCTTGTCTCTTCGAGATATAAATTTCCCTACTACATCCTTGGAACGCTCTTACTTATGGGATTATTTTTCGGAAGATTTATTTGCGGCTTTTTGTGTCCGTTTGGGATGATTCAGGAATTTTTACACAAGATACCTACGCCCAAACTTAAAAAGAGTAAGACCACGCGAGGGCTTACCTGTATAAAATATGTTTTGCTTGTCCTATTTGCAGTCATGATTCCCATATTTTATTCAGCGCCCGGTTTTTGTAAATATATATGCCCTGCAGGCACGCTCGAGGCGGGGATTCCACTTACATTTATGCAAAAGAAATTGCGTTCCCTTATCGGAATTTTATTTGGCTGGAAAGTCGTGCTATTATTAACAATTATTACAATCTGCATATTTGCCTATCGCGGCTTTTGCAGGTTTATCTGTCCGCTTGGTGCGATATATTCTTTTTTTCAACCGGTTTCATTCTTCGGGGTGCAGGTTGATGAAGCAAAATGCATTCATTGCGATGCGTGCGTCAGTAATTGTAAGATGGATGTAAAAAAAGTCTGTGACAGAGAGTGTATACAGTGCGGTGAGTGCATGCATCACTGTCCCGTAGATGCAATATATATAGGTATACGAAGAATTGACAGGAAGAAGATGCCATTGCAGGCAGTTTTTATAGTGCTTGCGGTGATTCTTATTGTTGTCGGGCTAAACAGCAAAGGGTTCCATGATATAAAGAGCAAGGCGATCCGCTTGTGCTACGAATGTATGGGAATAGGATGAGTTTTTGGAGGAGAAATGAGAAAAGTAGGTCTAATGATAATAAAGTGATGGAGTCATTTAAGGGGATTAACTTTGTAAAATAAAATCAGCAGCCCAAGATTTACGGCTGCTGATTTTTAATATATATGAAAAAAATATCGTTGACTTATTGTGCCGATAGCGCAAAGAAAGAACAGATCTTAAATTCGGTATCGTCGGAATCGCAATCCTCGAACCATATATTTCCGTCATCAACGCAGGCCCCATGGCTGTCAAACCATATTTCATCCACAGACCATTTGCTGAGTGAATCGATATAAGATTTATCAAAGCCCGTATCTGAAGCATATTTAACAAAATCTTCTTTTGACTTTATAACTTTGCCGTTACGGTTCTTTACCGGATAGCAGATCATATCACCGATTGCATTCCAGTCTTCTGCAATTGTAAGATCTTTAATCTTCTTGGCATATTCACATACTTCGGAATAATTTGCTGCGGTAAATACCGAGCAATCAAAGTCGGATGCTTTGCTGCCTGAAGAATCGTCCGTACCTTCATCAATATTATCGTTATTTGCGCTTTCGGTGGAGTCCATAGGGGCTTCATCGGAAACAGGTGCAATATCTTTACTTGTATCATTTTGTGTTACATATTCCGAAGGATCTGCGACCTCGACCGTTTCCGGCTCGGAGCTGCTTCCGCAAGCCATACCGATCGCCGATAAAGAAATTGCTAAGCATAGTGCCAATACTCTCTTTTTCATGAGTAAGTTTCCTCCCTTTGACAACAGAAGTACTTTAACACAAAAAGTTACAAATGTAAACGGTTTATGAAATATAAATATGCAGAACTTGATAAAAGACGGGAGATACTATGGCAAAACAGCGTGAAAACACACTATTCTGCCAATTCAAAGAAAAAGTTAAAAATGTTAAGAAAACTCTTCACTTTTTTACTGAAGTGTGGTAAAGTATTCTCATGAGGCCGTTATAATATATACATCAACCAACAAAGAAAAGAAAAGGAGAGAACAGAAAAGAAATGCAGATGAAAGATATTCTTAAAGTAGTTGCATCATGTACATTCATTGCATGTCTGACACTCTACGGTGACTTGGGGACTGTTCCCGTGAATGCAAAGGAAACTATCCGCGTTGGTTCGCAAGGGGCTAAAACTATTGAAGACGCTATTGAGAAGGCGAATGAAGGGGATACGATTATTATTCCTAAAGGGGAATACAAGGAACAGATCAGTGTAGAGACTGACGGGATAACGATTGTAGGTGAAGATGGCGCAGTGCTTGAAGGAGCGAAGATCACTCCTACATCAAGTGATGATTCAATGATCTATGTATGCGCATCGGATGTAACTATTGAAAACCTTGAAATCAGAGGGTTTACATTAAACAAACCTTCGGGAAGCGTAGCTCCAAAGGGTATATGCGTAGATGAAGGCTCACAGAACGTTACAATTAAGGGATGTGAGATTCATGATATGGGATGTAAGTATTCAAAACATTCAGATGATTATAATGCACATGGTATTCTTGTAGACGGAAGTCTTAAGGAACCTACTAAAAACATTACTATCACAGATTGTGAGGTGTACGGCCTGCGCCTTGGAAACAGTGAAGCAGTTGTAGTTAACGGAAATGTTGAAGGATTTGAGATTTCAAATAACAAAGTACATGACTGTGACAACATCGGTATTGATGCAATTGGCTTTGAGAAGTCGACAAAGGATGACAGAGATAGGGCGAGAGCCGGAAAAATCTTTAATAATGTGGTTTATAATATTTCCTCAAAAGAAAATGTCACATATGACGACGCTTGTGCAGACGGTATATATGTAGACGGAGGAAAAGACATAGATGTTTATGATAACTATGTCGAAAACTGTGATCTTGGTATTGAGATAGCAACAGAGCACAAGGGTGTTGTGGTTGATAATATCAGAGTAAATAACAACACAATTGTAAACAGTGGCTTGGCAGGAATAAGCATTGGCGGTTATGACGCAAAGAAGACCGGCGCTGCAAAGAACTGCGTGATTACAAATAATACAATATACAATACGAAGGGTGCATGCTTCCTTGTCCAGTTCGCATGTGATTCTTCAAATAAGTTCCAGAAGAACCTTCTTATTGCAGAGAATAAGGCTGATGCGTACGAAGAGGCTTGTAAGGATAAGAGTCGTGGAAATGATGTTTCAGACAACCTTTCAAACCAGGAATTCAAAGGTGCTAAAGAAGTAAAAGTCGAGTTCGGCTCTGCAGACAGAGAAGAAGGAAAAGCAACAGTAGTAACATATAGTGACCTTTCAGGTTACGGATCCGCAAAAACAGTAGTTAAAAATAAATAAATCGTTTATAATAATATTACCCCCGCTTTAAATCAGCGGGGGTATTTTGTGCAAAAATATATGATTCTTCCGATATTTTAACCATATGGTGATTATGGTAAAATATATAGCAATGATTTTAAATGCTATATATATAGCGGAGGAGATGGAAAAGTGAAAGATTTTCTGAAGAAAAAAGATATTGAAATTTCTCTGAAGCGGTACGGTATTGACGCTCTGGGGGCTATGGCACAGGGACTTTTTTGTTCGCTGCTCATAGGAACAATCATCAATACATTTGGTAAACAGTTTAATATTCCGTTCCTTATGCAGACTGTAGCGACAGTTTCAGATACGGAATATACTGTGGGCGGACTTGCATCTGCAATGAGCGGTCCAGCGATGGCGGTGGCAATAGGATATGCGCTTCACTGCCCGCCACTTGTTCTTTTTTCAATGATAACGGTAGGATTTGCCGCAAATGCACTTGGCGGAGCGGGCGGTCCTCTTGCAGTTTTGTTTGTTGCAATACTTGCGGCAGAGTTTGGTAAAGCAGTTTCAAAAGAGACAAAGGTGGATATCCTGGTAACACCTCTTGTGACAATAGGTGTCGGAGTTTTCTTCTCGTGGCTCATAGCTCCTGCTTTGGGAAAAGCTGCAATGGCATTCGGAAATCTTATCATGTGGGCAACGGAACTTCAACCGTTCCTCATGGGAATACTTGTATCCGTAACGGTAGGAATCGCACTTACACTTCCTATTTCTTCGGCAGCCATATGTGCGGCGCTCGGTCTTACAGGACTTGCGGGCGGCGCGGCTGTAGCGGGATGTTGTGCTCAGATGGTCGGCTTTGCCGTGATCTCTTTTAAAGAGAATAAATGGGGCGGACTAGTTTCACAGGGTATCGGAACATCAATGCTCCAGATGGGTAATATCATCAAAAATCCGAGAGTATGGATCGCACCGATTGTAACATCGGCTATCACAGGGCCTCTTGCGACATGTCTGTTCAAGCTTAAGATGAATGGAGCACCTGTTTCGTCGGGGATGGGTACATGCGGATTTGTCGGACAGATCGGAGTATATACGGGATGGGTTCAGGATGTTGCAGACGGCGCAAAAGCTGCAATAACCGGATTTGACTGGGCCGGACTGATACTGATCTCATTCGTGCTTCCCGCAGTTATCGCACCTGTCGTTCATGCGGGAGTTGTTAAGCTCGGATGGGTGAAAGAGGGAGATTTGAAGCTTTAATAAGCGGAGATTCCTATGGTGAAAATTTATATATATTTGGCGGTGGGAATTGCGATAATCGCAGTTGCAATTTTCATCGTAAGCTATATTAAGAAATACAGGATGAAGCCACTTCCGATGGATGAAATGGAAGGGCATGATTTTGAGTATTATTGCGCCGATCTTCTTAAAACAAATGGATTTTCCGAAGCAACTGTGACAAAAGGAAGCGGAGATTTCGGTGCCGACATTCTTGCCGAAAAAGATGGGATAACCTATGCGGTTCAGTGCAAGTGCTATGACAAACCGATCGGAGTTAAAGCGGTTCAGGAGATATATGCGGGCAGAGATTACTACGGCAGGATGGTCGGAGTGGTTATGACCAATCAGTATTTCACGCAGCCTGCAGTGGAACTTGCACAGAAACTTAACATTATGTTGTGGGACAGAGGGTATCTCGACAGTATGGATAAAACATAATGAAGATAGAAATATTTGATGATTTTGATCTGAAAAAAATAGCAGACAGCGGGCAGTGCTTCAGGTTTAACGAGCATGGTGACGGATATGAAGTTACGGCTTCTTCAAGACACCTTTTTATCAAAAAAAGCGGTGAGTTTGAGTATGAGCTTGATTGCAGTCCCGATGAATATGAGGATTTCTGGAAGAATTATTTTGACTTGGGTCTTGATTACAGAGAGATCCGGGGCAGAATAGACAAGGATGAAGATGATTATTTGTACCGCGCCGCGGAATTTGGTAAGGGAATCAGGATTTTGAGACAAGATCCGTGGGAGATGCTCATTTCTTTTATCATATCGCAGAGAAAAAATATTCCGGCGATAAAAGCTTCGATTGAAAAGCTATGCGCGGCGGTATCAAGGAAAATCGGGACAGACAGTGAAGGGAGAGCGGTCTATGCTTTTCCTACACCTGAAGAACTGGCGGGTTTGTCAGATGAAAAACTTGCTTCCTGCAGCCTCGGCTACAGGGATAAATACGTAAGGCAGGCTGCGCTTGATGTTGCAAGCGGCGCGGTAAGCCTTGATAAATGGGGTGACGCCTCTGATGAGGAACTGATGACCGGACTTTTGGGGTTGTTCGGCGTTGGGGTTAAAGTGGCAAACTGTGAGATATTATTTGGGTATCACAGACTTGACGCTTTTCCAAAAGATGTTTGGATAAACAGGGTTCTTGAGCTTAAGTATCCAAACGGGTTTAATTTTGATAAATATGCTCCGTATAACGGGATAATGCAGCAGTATCTGTTCTATTATTCCAGAAACGACGGGCTTATTTAATAAAGGGTTACAAAAATACAATAAAAGGAGAAGGAGTTATGAGTGACGCAAAAAAGGTAATTGCCGAAGGCAGTACATTTCTGGGCATAGAGTTTGGCTCTACCAGAATCAAGGCAGTTCTTACGGACAAGGAGTACAATTCTCTTGCATCGGGTTCATTCAGCTGGGAAAACAAGCTGGTTGACGGAATCTGGACGTATGGACTTGATGACATCAAAGAAGGTGTGAGAGCGTGCTACAAAGGTCTCAAAGAGGACGTAAAGAACAAATACGGCGAGGACCTTACAACAGTTGGAGCTATGGGAGTTTCAGCCATGATGCACGGCTACATGGCTTTCGATAAGGACGGAAATCTTCTTGTTCCGTTCAGAACCTGGAGAAATACCATAACCGAAGAGGCTTCTGAGAAACTTACGGAGGCTCTTGGATTCCACATTCCGCAGAGATGGAGTATCGCACACCTTTATCAGGCAATTCTTAACAAGGAAGAGCATGTGGGAAAGGTTGCTTTCTTTACAACACTTGCAGGTTACATTCATCTCTTACTTACAGGAGAGAAGGTTCTTGGCGTCGGTGATGCTTCGGGTATGTTCCCGATAGATTCCAAGACCTGCGATTATAATGCGGAAATGCTTGACACTTTTGACGCTCTTCCTGAGGTAAAGAATGCGGGGATCAAGATTCGTGACATCCTTCCCAAGGCGCTCTGTGCAGGCGAGCGAGCAGGTTCGCTTACAAAAGAAGGAGCTCTTTTCCTTGATCCGGAAGGAACGCTTAAAGAAGGCGTGCCTGTATGTCCTCCTGAAGGAGATGCGGGAACAGGTATGGTTGCGACAAATTCAGTTGCAAAGAGAACGGGAAATATTTCTGCGGGAACATCTGTATTTTCAATGGTTGTACTTGAGCATGACCTTTCAAAGGCATATCCTGAGCTTGATATAGTTACAACACCGTCAGGCGAGCAGGTTGCCATGGTTCATTGCAACAACTGTACATCCGATCTAAACGCGTGGGTATCTCTTTTCAGAGAGTTTGCAAAAACATTCGGACAGGATATCAGCGACGACGAGCTCTACGGAGGACTTTACAGAAAAGCGATGGAGGGAGATTCCGATTGCGGAGGACTTCTTGCATACAACTATTTCTCAGGTGAGAGTATCACGGGATTTAACGAAGGAAGACCTCTTTTTGTCAGAAAACCCGATGATAAATTTAATCTTTCAAATTTCATGAGAACACATCTTTATACAGCACTCGGCGCGCTTAAACTTGGAAATGACATTCTTATAAAAGAGGAAAAAGTTAAAGTTGATTTCTTCTTTGGACAGGGTGGATTCTTCAAAGTAAGGGGAGTTGGTGACAAAGTTATGGCTGCCGCTCTCGGAACTACTATAAAGCTTATGGAGACTGCAGGTGAAGGCGGCCCTTGGGGACAGGCTATACTTGCGGGATACATGATGCAGAAACAGGACGGCGAGAGTCTTGAGAAGTATCTTAGCGATAAAGTGTTCACCAATGTAAGTGTGGAGACATGCGAGCCTGAAGAAAAAGACGTTAAGGGCTTCGATGAATTCATCAAGAATTATTCGGCGGGACTTGCTGTAGAGAAGGCAGCGGTTGAGTCGCTCAGATAAAAGTATAAATGGCGGGGTATAGAAATGTTAGAAGAACTTAAAAAGAAAGTATATGAAGCAAATATGCTTCTTCCTAAGTATGGACTTGTTCTGTTTACGTGGGGAAATGTCAGTGCGATTGACAGAGAAAAAGGGCTCTTTGTAATAAAGCCCAGCGGAGTCGAGTACGACAAGATGACTCCGGATGACATGGTGGTTATGGATCTTGACGGAAACAAGGTTGAGGGAAAACTTTCACCTTCGTCGGACACACCTACACATCTTGAGCTTTACAAGGCTTTTGAAGAGATAGGCGGCGTGGTGCATACGCATTCATCTTATGCTACGAGCTGGGCGCAGGCCGGAAGAGGAATTCCCTGCTACGGAACAACGCATGCTGACTATTTCTACGGAGAGATTCCCTGTGTAAGAGCACTTACCAAGGAAGAGATTGAGGCAGATTACGAGAAAAATACGGGAATTGCGATAGCAGAGGAATTTAAGCGCCTCGGCATAGACCCTATGGCGGTTCCGGGAGTT
>Ga0247609_10002794_pt1 | contig 18140 bp, 16 predicted proteins | sample 172DNAGHGlowgp2_FD_193487 | JGI IMG/M metagenome (GOLD analysis project Ga0247609, IMG submission 193487) | Sheep rumen microbial communities from Palmerston North, Manawatu-Wanganui, New Zealand - 1728 DNA GHGlow gp2 | ecosystem: Host-associated > Mammals > Digestive system > Stomach > Rumen ...
TACGCTCATATCTTAAGACCACCTCTTCGGGCGACAAAGTAAACGCATAGATGACGTTCGATATATTATCCTTTATATCAACTGCAGCCTTGGTCCTGAGTTCGACGAGCAGATCACTTTCTGTATTTGCCATTTCCCTCCAGAAATCAGCATGTCCGGTAAGCCCGTTCATCGCAAGAAGATCTGTATCGTATGAAGCGCAGACATACATCGGTCCTTCTTTCAGTTTCTCTTCAACATCCCTTCTGTAATCGTCAAGGTTTACAAAAACGACCATGTAAGATGACGGATACATTCCCTTGAGATAGCAGTATCCGCAGTCGAAAGGGCAGTTCATCATCGAGCTTGCATAGTAGAAATTCTTATTCCCGAACGACTGGCAGACGGGCGCGCCCTTAAATATCCTGTTGCCGTCCCTTACAGCGATTATCAGTGCCTGATGCTCTTTCTGCAGCGGAGCATTCTGCCTTTTTCTGTCGAAAACATCCTTATAGTGCTTTATCCGTATCACGTGTGCACCGGAAAGCGCAGCAAGGATCTTATCAGTAAGAGGATATCCGGATGCTCTTTCCTCAACGTAGATATGAGTAAATCTCATCGAGCACCTCCCTTCCGGCTTTCTTGTCCTTTACAGGGAGTCTTTCTTCTTTGCGCATTTTATCTAACAGTGCCAGCAGCTCATCTTCCCTTCCGGCAGCAACGCAGTAATGTTCAATGTCTTTCAGTTCGTTGCGCATATATTGCGTCAGCCGCAATTCCCCGAAAACACTTTCCGGCAGGAATTCATATCTTCCCGAACCGCCGCCTGCTGTAAGGAGTTCACAGATCTTCTCTATATCTTTTATATGACTTCTTATAAGAGCTGTTATCTCGTTCTTTGAAGGGACCCTGTCTCCGCTGTCGGAAACCACTTTGTAAACAGCCAGACTGGAAGGAGGTATCACTTTGAGGACCGCATCACAGACTATCGAAGCCTCCATGTCGTAGAGCATGCCTTCTTCGACTGAAGTCACTACTCCTGCTGAAGTCGTGATGCTCATCTCATCAAGACCAGACTCAAAAAGGATATCCGGATAAAAACGCCTTCCGGTGCTTTCTGATATGACCTGGTTGATCAGATAGCCTTTGCCTGTCTCTGTTCCCGCACAGATCCCGGCATTTATGACATAGTCATCCGGCGTCAGACCTGTTTTAAGGATCGCGCTCACTGCACATCCGCCCACACCCGTGACTATTACTTCACCGGGCAGGTTCTTCAGTGCTTCCGCTTCGCATTTAAGAGCTGTGAAAATATATAACAAATGACTGACCTTCCTTTTTTGTAAATTATATAATATCGTGATAAGATTAGGCGTCTTAAAGACAAGGGAGGTAATTTATGGACAGATTACTTACGGGTCTCCAGCCCAGCGGTTCACTTACGATAGGCAATTATGCGGGAGGCATCTCGCAGATCGTCAATTATCAGAAGGATTATGAGACATTCCTCTTTGTTCCTGATATGCACGCCATCACGGTTCCCCAGGATCCGGAGGCACTTCACAGGAACATCATCAATGCTATCGCAATGTATATAGCATGCGGTGTTGATCCCAACCTTGAGAACATGCATATCTATATTCAGTCGGAGAACCTTTACCACGCAAATCTGTCCTGGATCTTCGAGTGCCACACACCTCACGGCGACCTTACGAGAATGCACCAGTTCAAGGCAAAGTCGGCACTTCACGAGGCTTTCACGGAAGGTCTCGTAACATATCCTGACCTTATGGCAGCTGATATTCTCCTGTACGATCCCAAGTACGTTCCTACAGGTATCGATCAGAAGCAGCACGTTGAGCTCGCAAGAAATCTCGCCATAAGATTCAACAACCGTTACGGTGACCTCTTCAGGATCCCTGAGCCTCTTATCCCTACGATAGGAGCCAAGATACGCGATCTTCAGAATCCTAATCAGAAGATGAGCAAGTCAACAGACAACCCGAAGGCGTCTGTTTTCCTTTCAGATCCCGAGAAGACGATCCGTAAAAAGATCATGTCTGCTGTTACAGACTCAGACGGCATAATCAAGTTCGATGAGGATGAGAAGCCGGGCGTATCCAATCTTCTTACTATCTATTCCGTATTCACGGGCACTTCAATCGAAGATGCCGTAAAGTCTTTCGAAGGCGGCGGATACGGTGATCTCAAGAAAGCGGTTGCCGAAGCAGTCGTAAGCAAGGTCGTCCCGTTCCAGGATAAATATAATGAGGTAATGAACAGCGGTATCATCGGCGACATCCTTGATGCCGGCCGCGATTATACAAACGCTATCGCAAAGGAAAAGTATGAGCTCGTAAGAAAGGCCGTAGGATTCGGAAGGATCTGACCTTTAACTCAAAGCAAATCAAAACAAACGCCGGAACTGATAAGATCTCCGGCGTTTTAATATGTTTTCGGTCTGATCTGTCACCCTAAGGGATAACTAATTCTCGTTCGGATAAACAAGTCTTCTGTCAGTATCGAACCAGTCAGCTATTGTTCTGAACATCTTTACGACAAACTTGCCGCTCTCCGTGATCGAGTAAGTACCGTCTTCGTTCTGGCGGATCGTACCTGTTACGACCTGCTCTTCAAAACGCTTTTCGAAAGCACCGTAATCTTCAACATATTTGGATGTGAACACTTCTCCTACCGATTCCTCTGTAAACGTCTGGTCTGAATTCTCTTCCATGTAGCTCAGCATGAATACAGATACCGAACGCTCAACGGTAACAGGAATAAGCGTAAGGAAGACCATATTCACGCAGCAAAATATAACGAACATCATGATGATGTCCCTGACCGTTATAAATCCCCAGAGCTTTCTTATGACACCCATTATGACCGCAGCAACAGCACCGGTGATAACGATAAAAGCGACACCCCGGTACATGAGGACTTCCATATTCTTGAGAAGCCCTGTGTGGAAAAGCCCGATGAACAGAGCCGTGCAGACCAGATAGATAAGAATATATATACCGGTAAGAGCTATAACATTTCCGGCGGTTCCGGAACCTTTTCCAACCTTGGTCATTATCAGTATGCCCCGTTCTTCTGCCTGCGTTCTTCTTCAGCCAGAGCTCTTTCCTTCTCGAACGGATCGGCGATATGGATGCTTCCGTTCGCACTGATCTGGATCGCAGTTCCGCAAAACTGGCAGAAGCCTGTGGAGTTTCTCCTGATACGGTTGCCTGTTGCACCGCAGTTAGGACATTCGACGGCAACACTGTCACGCGCGATCTGATCTTCCAGCTGCGTTCTCCTGTACCTGTTGCTCTCTTCGATCGCTTTTTCCCTGGATGCTTCAGCCTGGAGCCGTGCCTTCTCGGAAGCTGTCCTTGAACGCTCGATCTCCTGCTGCTTAATAATGTGATCGCTTACCCTGAAGCCGATCTTTACCAACGTATTTAAACCTATCCCAAACATTAGTATTCCTCCTGGAAACTAAACTGACTTATTCCAAAGATTATTTTACCATGACTGCCAGTTCCCGCGCCAGTCTTGCAACCGGCAGTCCGACAACGTTTGAGTAGTCCCCGTCTATTCCTTTTATCAGGAGAGCGCCCTTATCCTGAATGCCGTATGCACCCGCCTTATCATAGGGCGACCCGCTTCCGCAGTATTCAGATATAAGATCTTTCTGGTAATCATCAAGCGCATTGAATTCCACGTGCGTCTCTTCAGTGAATATCATTTTCCGTGTTTGGGATAAAAGAGCGACTCCTGTCGCAACAATATGTGTTCTTCCGGACATGGAAGAGAGCATCCTTACGGCGTCTTCACGGTCTTCCGGTTTTCCGTATATCACATCATCAAGTATTACCGATGTATCCGCTCCAATGACGACTGAATTCTCTTTTTCTTCATCTGTAAGGGCATCGAAAACAGCTTCAGCTTTTATCGCAGCAAGATGCTCACTGACTTTAACCGCCGGAACACCTTCTTCTTCCATTCTTACCTCAGCCGAGCGCTCATCGACGTCAGCGGTTATGACCTCAAATTCAGACGTTATCAAAGACAGCAATTCGCGCCTCCGGGGAGACGCGCTTGCTAAGATAATCCTTTTATTTGAAATAACAGATCCCATTCTGAAATATGTCTGCCTTTGTTTAATCCCTGCCGGACTTCGGCGGAGGAGCAAAGATTCCGGGCGGTACTACAGGACCTTCAGGTATTCCGAACTTATCGATCTCGTCTTCCAGATCTGAAAGATCAGCCTCGGAGAAAGTAAACGGAGCCGGTTCTTTTTTAATTACAGGTTCTGCCTTAGGAGAAACTGCAGGCTCTGCGGATTTAAATGCGGAATTGATCGGGCCTGACGGAACCGTATTCTGGACAGATGATCCTGAACCGGCAGGTTTAAATGCCGAATTGATCGGCGTTGAGAAATCAGTTTTCGGAGCAGACGCTGCAGACTGCGAAGACTTGAAAGGACCGGAATCATTTGATTGAGCGGCTTTGAACGGATTTGAGTCATTTGACTGGGGAGCCTTGAACGGACTCGGTTCATTTGAAGGTGCTGCCTTAAAGGGATTCGGACCGGCGGGCTGGGCAGGTCTGAACTGCTTCTGTTCTGCCTGTGCTGCCATAAATGCGTAATTTGCTGACTGTGTGGAACTGTCAGAATGCAGAGTCTCTCCGCCTAAGGATGATTCAGAACCCAGACCCGAGCCTGAGCCTAAACCGGATCCTCCAAGACCTGAACCCAGACCGGAACCCGACATCGATGCGTTAAAGATAGCATTCGCATTAGCGGGTTTCTTAACAGGTTCTTCTGCTTTAGGTGCAGCTGCTTTCGGAGCAGCAGGAGCTGATGACGGTGTTGCAGCAGCTCTCGGGAATCCTGAAGATACAGGTGCTGCCTTCGGAGCCTCAGTCTTGTGGGCTTCTGCCTTAGGTGTTTCTGCTGTCTTGGGAGCCTCAGTCTTTGGAGCAGCCGGAACTGATGACGGAGTAGCAGCAGCCCTCGGGAATCCGGCACGCGGGAATCCTGAAGAGGCGGGTGCTGCCTTGGGAGCTTCTGCTTTAGGTGCTTCTTCGGTCTTGGGCACTTCAGCCTTCGGAGTTACAGGTGCTGCAGGAGCTGCTGTTCTGGCAAATCCCGGACGCGGGAATCCTGAAGATGCGGGTGCAGGCTTGGGAGCTTCAGCTTTAGGCTCTTCCGTTTTGGGAGCCTCTGCCTTAGGTGCTTCTGCAGCCTTGGGCACTTCAGCCTTCGGTGTTGCAGGTGCTGCAGGAGCTGCTGTTCTGGCAAATCCCGGACGCGGGAATCCTGAAGATGCAGGTGCCGCCTTGGGAACTTCAGTCTTAACTTCTTCCGAAACCTTGGGAGCTGACGGAGGGATTATTGATTTTACAGGTTCCGCCTTAGGAGCTGAAGGCGGTATGATCGGCTTGACCGGCTCTGATTTAGGTTCAGCCGGAGCAGCCGGAGCCTTGGGCTCTGTCTTGGGGATTATCGATTTCTGCGGAGCTTCCGCTCTTGTAAACTTTGTAGGTGTTCCTCCGAATCTGAAAGTAGTCTCACTGTTTGACTTGGTCTCATCCTCTTTCTTTATCTCATTCTCAGGATCTTTCAGAGTCGACTGGGAAATAATTGATTTAGGGGCCTCTTCCTTCTGTTCTTCAGCGGCTTTGGCAGCTGCGGCAACAGGTCTTGTATGGGCCGGTCTCATAGGAGCCTCGGAAGGAGCCGAGGAAACAGATGCCGCCTTTGAAGTAACATTTTGAGTCTGCTTAAGTCTAGCTTCCATAGCTTCCGCAGAAGACTTCCTCTCGGCTTTGCCCTGAGCTGAATCTCCGGATTTCTTGTCCGACTTAGGTATAACAGCGGCAGCAGCCTGGATTCCTCCGTACTGCGCACCCTTGATCGTATCGTTGAGCGATTCTTTAAAGCTGATCGTTGTCTCAGGCAGGATACCATTGCTGTTATCCTCAAAACGGGCATCGGGATTCTCACTGAACAATGTATATGCTTCTCTCGGATTTTCCTTGTGAGTGATCTTGTAGTAAAAATCAACGAGCTTGGCAAGAGACTTGCTCATGACAAGTTTTGATGCAGTCTTTACAGGAGCATCAATACCCTGAATATCGTTAACGTCCTGGAAGAACTCACCTGAAGTCTTATAATCTCCGCTGACGATATAACCTGCTCCTGCTTCACCCTTGTCAGCCAGTGTCAGCATTGCATTCGCAACGTCTCTTACATCAACGAAAGCACGTCCGCCTCCCTTCGGAGGTATCGTACCGTTATTAAGATAACTGTTAAGTACTTTATTGATCTCATAGTCTTCGGAATAACCTGGACCGATTATGAATGTCGGGAGAACCATAACCGCATTGAGTCTGTTCAAAGCAACCTTCTCCATAACATATGCGGCAGCCTCTGCTTTGGATTTGGCATATTCACCTTCGACCTTGTTACGGTCAAAATGGATAGTGATACTGTCTCCGGATACTTCGGGATTCAGAGCATAAGCGGAACTCAGATAAACGAGCTTGCCTACTTTCCTCTTGAGACACATATCAACGATATTCTCTGCGCCGATGACATTTACCCTTCTCATCGTAAGGTTTGTTGAATCAGAAAGAGATACATATTCGTCTGTGTGGAACAGTACTGCCGATCTTGGATCATCGAGCTCGAAAAACTCTCTCATGGAATCCTTATCAGTGGAAATACCATAGCAGATCTCAATGTTAGGATTATTTCTATAAATCCTGGTATCAGAGAGTTCGCTCATGAGTACTCTGACTTTTTCCCCTCTTTGGAGAAGCATACTGATAACAGTTTTTCCTAGTGCGCCTTCGCCACCCGATACAAGATACTTAACCGACATACTATCTCTCCTTGGCATATTGTGTATGCTGCTTTAACAAGGCCTTTTGTGCGCGTAAAAAATCCTTACCCTTAACTTCGCACAAAAGTGCATAGTTCGGATATTAAATATTTACAAGTACATTTTACACTTTCAAATTCACGTGTGCAAAAATTATTTGAAACGATTGTTGACAATTCTGTTACGCAAGTATATTCTTATGTCACATTTTCGATGGAAAATGCATACAATTGAATAACCCTAAAGGCTGTGACGAAGAAAGCCGCAAAGATTTGAGTCAATACAGAGAAGTGCTGTTTGCTGAGAGGCACGTGACGATACTTGCACCAGGCTATCCCTTCCGAGCCGGCATTCCGAACAGGAGCGATCCCAAGTAGACAGTGCCCGTGATGCTGCGTTAATGCAAAGGAGTTGTTAGACTTCGTAAGTGGCAAACAGACGTGTTTGCAAGTTGAGTGGTACCGCGGATTTTTATTCGTCTCAATGTCCAAGTAGGATGTTGGGGCATTTTTTTTGCCCTGACAAAGACAGACTAGACAGATTGACAGAAAAGGAGAATGGTTATGTCAACAGCACAAAACAGCAACGTAGAGCTAAGACTCGCAGAAGTTGCAGACAGAGTTCACGGCCTAAGACTCGATATGGGTCTATCACCTGAGGAAGTTGCTTCAAAGCTTGATATTTCGGCTGAAGAATATCTCAAGTATGAGCAGGGTTCCCAGGACTTCAACTTTACATTCATCTACAAATTCGCAAATCTCGCAGGCGTTGAGATCTCAGATCTCATGGAAGGTTCTTCACCTTCACTTAAAGAATACGCAGTAACAAGAAACGGTCAGGGCAGCCCCATCACAAGACGCACCGGTTATAAGTACCAGCGTCTTGCATCAAGATTCAAGAACAAGCTCTGCGAACCATTCCGTGTCGTAGTTCCCTATTCAGAAGAGGCTTTGAACCCTCCGTATCATCTTGTATCACATAACTATCAGGAGATGAACATCGTCGTTAAGGGTACTCTTAAGGTAATCATCGGAGATTCCTCCGAGGTCCTTCACGAAGGTGATTCCATCTACTTTGACTCAACCCAGCCTCACGGCGAGTTCGCTTTGGGCGGTGAAGACTGCGTCTTCTATGCGATCATCTTAAACCCTGAAGCATGGGGCAAGGGCGAGAACTACACCACACCTTATAACTCTGAAGAACTCCGTACCGATAACGTCACCAACGTTGATGCGGCAAATCTCGAAGATCCTGTCTACGCACGTTATCTTAACGGCATTCTTGATGAGAACGGCACATTGGTAGACGTTGACGTAAACGTTCCCGAATGCAAGAAGTTCAACTTCGCTTTCGACTGTGTTGACGTCATCGCTGACAAGAACCCCAACAAACTCGCCATGCTCTGGGTCGCAAAGGACTGCGTAACAGAGAAGAGATTCACTTTTGCAGACATCAAGAAATATTCCAACATGACTGCCAACTATTTCAAGTCTTTGGGCATCGGCAAGGGCGACAAAGTCGTTCTCGTATTAAAGCGCCACTATCAGTTCTGGTTTGCAATGATGGGTCTCGAAAAGCTCGGTGCAGTCGCGATCCCTGCTACTCACCTCCTCCGCGATCACGACTACGAGTACCGCTTCAATGCCGCAGGCGTTAAGGCCGTATTCTGTACTGCTGATGACGATGCAGCCGACGAGGCTGAAAAGGCCGCCAAGGCATGCGGAGTCGAGACACTCATCCTCTGCAACGGTTCAAGACCCGGATGGCATGACTTCAACGAAGAATTCAAGAACTGTTCCGACGTCTTTGAGCGTCCTGCAGATTATGCATGCGGCTACGATCCGATGGTCATGTTCTTCACTTCAGGAACATCAGGCTATCCTAAGATGGCTCTGCATTCATACATGTATGCAATCGGTCACATCCCTACGGCTAAGTACTGGCAGAATGTAGATCCTAACGGTCTCCACTTCTCCATCTCTGATACAGGCTGGGGTAAGGCACTCTGGGGCAAGCTCTATGGTCAGTGGCTCTGCGAAGCTCCTGTATTCACATTCGACTTCGACCGCTTCAAGGCTGAAGAGATCCTCCCCATGTTCAAGAAATATAACATCACCACATTCTGCGCACCTCCGACGATGTTCAGATTCTTCATCAAGGAAGACCTGTCAAAGTACGACCTTTCTTCCCTCAAGTATGCTGTTACCGCAGGTGAGGCCCTGAACCCCGAGGTCTTCAACAAGTTCATGGAAGCTACCGGAATCAGACTCATGGAAGGCTTCGGCCAGACAGAGACCACGCTCGTAATCGCTAACCTTGTAGGTTCCAAGATCAAGCTCGGATCCATGGGCAAACCCAATCCTCTCTATGACGTTAAGATCCTCGATCCTGACGGAAATGTCTGCAAGCCCGGTGAGACAGGCGAGATCTGCATCAATACACAGAACTATCATCCGAAGGGACTCTTCCTCCAGTACTACCTCGCACCCGAGCTCACAAGCGACGCCTGGCACGATGGCTGGTATCACACAGGTGATACGGCATGGATGGATGAGGACGGATACATCTCTTATGTCGGACGTACTGACGATGTCATTAAGTCTTCCGGCTACCGTATCGGACCCTTCGAGATCGAGAACGTCATCATGGAACTTCCTTATGTTCTTGAGTGTGCCGTAACCGGTGCTCCTGACCCGCAGGGCGTCAGAGGTATCGTCGTAAAGGCTACCATCACACTCGTTAAGGGCACTGAGGGTACTGAGGAACTTAAGAAAGAGATCCAGCATTACGTCAAGGAGAAGACAGCTCCTTACAAGTATCCCCGTATCGTTGAATTCGTTGATGAGCTTCCTAAGACCTTCAACGGCAAGATCATGAGAAAGGCTATCAGATCTTCATCCGAAGCCCAGAAGTGATCTTCAGCTACTACGAAGCTTTTAACCAGAGCGGCTCTAACATGGAGCCGCTTTTCTTTTGCACAGGACCGGCCCTGACTTCAAAACGCCTCTCTCTTACAAACGGCCAGAGATAAGCATAGGCTTCCGGCGTGTATCTGAATTCAGGCACCGGAAAGTCAGATATATCAAGGAGCATGCTCCGGCCTTCATAACGCTCAAGGAGCAGGTGGTGTCTCTTATCGTAGATCATGAGATCATCTATATCCCGCCGGTTAAGAACAGGTTTCCTTATTATCGGCAGAACCGAATTATCAGGCTCGATCATGGAACAAAGAGCTTCCTCACCCAGATAAAAATCCAGTTCCGGCAATATCGACTGCGCCTCACGGTAAAGATCCCTGATAGCCATCTGGATCCCCCTCATCATCCCGCTCTTATAATCTTCAGCGATCCCCGCACCGTACTTAAGGGCACAGAAGATCATCCTGTAGAGATTGAACTCAAGTCCTTCGCTGTCCGTCAGAAAATAATCGGATGCCATCTGCTGCACTTCAGCACTGCTCTTAACGGATATGAGGTTATAAAGATACCGGGCATCTTTAAGACTTGTCTGGATATTGACGGCATCTCCGTCACCGGTCTTCCTCCGGTCAGATATCGACCCGGGTACCTTACCCGATCTTAAAGCTGCAAGGACCGCGCACAGATAACCCTCAAAAGTACCGTCGTACGTATATCTCACACCATGTTCCGGCATACGTTATACCTCCTTCAGTTACGGAAAAGATGACCTGATGACCGCACCTCTTTCTTTAAGTGCCGTCATTCTATCACCCCGAACATATGTTTGTAAACGCCGTTTTGACGGTGTGTCCGTTTATTGGTGCAGATATATAAGATCCCCGCCGCATTCAGCGTGACGGGGATCCGAAAAAACAGACAGAAATAAGATCAGGGTTTGGGGAAACCAAGTTCATTCAGGAATCTGGTGATCTTCTCCCTGTCACGCTTGCTGCCGTTGACCGAGTATGCTTCGATATAAACATTATCGTTTACATATACACCGCCGAAAATCTCTGAATTCTCGAAGAAATACTGATTCATATGGAAGAAGCTCAAAGCCGTGTCAGCTTCGGCTTCACCGCTGAATATGACCGATCCGCGCGTCTTGGTCTCAGTCATTGTGCTTGAGCCCTCGAAAGCATTGTCATTCTTGGCTTCTTCGAAGTCCTCATAGAACTCGTCGAACTTGTCCATGGCATCATCGGCTTTCTTGAACCTGATATATGTATAAATATTGTCGCCGTCCTTTGTATATATAAGATATTCAACCTTATCACCATTTACTTTGGTGTTTTTCTCATACGTTGTCTCATCCTTGTCTATGCTTACGGCATTATCAAGAGCATCGTAAAAGATATCTTCATCACTTATGACTTTAAATCCGCCGCATCCCGTAAACGCGAGCATTGTTGCACATGCAAGAACGGCGGCGGTAACAGTTTTTAACCTCTTCATATGAAACTCCTTCCGGATCACGATAAAATTATTCTACGCTACACCATAAGTCATTTCAACGAAGGATGAGGGTCAGGATGACCGGTGCAGCTTAGGGAAGTATTATAAAGAACAGGAGGCTGCCTCTTTGAGACAGCCCCCATGCAGATAACATAAGATTATGTAAGGATCAGCCTATCTTGAAGCGGTGATAGTTCTTCTTGCCCTTACGTACGATTGCTTCGCCGTTTGCATCAAAATCAGATTCCTTGAGTTCATAGAACTGATCCTCAACGGCAACGTCATTAAGATATACGCCCTTCTGCTGGATCATACGTCTTGCTTCGCCCTTTGACTTCATGAGGCCAGCCTTAACGAGAGCATCGGCGATCTGCATGCCTGCCTTGATCTCATCTGCCGTGATCTCAGTGGTCTTCATGTCTTCAGATCTTCCGGCGTTCTCGAAAAGATCCTCCGTGGTCTTCTTCGCGATATCGGCAGCCTCTTCTCCATGAATGATCTTTGTAACTTCGTAAGCGAGTCTCTTCTTTGCTTCGTTGATTGCTGCATCAGTAAGCTTTGCATACTCGTTGATCTCGTCCATCTCAAGGAATGTAAGGAGCTTCATGCACTTGATAACGTCAGCGTCATCAACGTTTCTCCAGTATTGGTAGAAGTCGAAAACAGGAGTCTTCTCAGCATCAAGCCACACAGCTCCCTTAGCTGTCTTACCCATCTTCTTACCTTCACTGTTTGTAAGGAGTGTAAATGTGAGACCGTAAACGGAATCACCCTTCTTACGGCGGACAAGTTCCATTCCCGCAAGGATGTTAGACCATTGGTCATCACCACCGAACTCGAGGTTGCAGCCGTACTTCTCATGGAGGTAGTAGAAGTCATAAGCCTGCATGAGCATATAGTTGAATTCAAGGAAAGAAAGGCCCTTTTCAAGACGCTGCTTGTAGCACTCAGCAGTAAGCATTTTGTTAACTGAGAAATGTGTACCAACCTCTCTTAAGAAATCAATGTAGTTGAGGTCTCTGAGCCAGTCAGCGTTGTTTACGATGAGGGCCTTGCCCTCAGAAAAATCAACGACTTTGCCCATCTGCTTTTTGAAACACTCAACGTTGTGGTCGATCGTCTCAATTGTCATCATCTGACGCATGTCTGTACGGCCGGAAGGATCTCCGATCATACCGGTACCGCCGCCCATGAGAGCGATAGGACGGTGGCCTGCCTTCTGCATGTGGCTCATTACCATCATCTGAACGAAGTGACCTACGTGAAGTGAGTCAGCCGTAGGGTCAAATCCGATGTAGAAAGAAACACCGGGCTTGCTCAAAAGCTCATAGATCTCGTCTCTGTGTGTTGCCTGTGAGAAGTAACCTCTCTCTTCAAGCACATCAAATACATTCCTGTACATATATTCCTCCAACAGTTTATTAACCTCTTAAGATCAAACACCGAGCTTGATGTAGTCGATCGCGGCAAGTGCAGCGACTGCACCGTCAGCGCAAGCTGTGGTAAGCTGTCTTACCTTCTTGACTCTCGCGTCTCCTGCGGCAAAGATGCCTTCGACATTGGTCCTGCAGTTCTCTCCTGCTTCGATGTATCCGCCCTGCAAAGTTACAAGGTCCTTGAAATCAGCTGTCTTGGGCTCCTGACCGATAGCAACGAAAAGTCCGTCAACATCGATTGTCTTCTTACTGCCGTCTTCCCTGTTCGTAAGCTCCACGCCTGAAAGCTTTGGCTCGCCTAAAAGGCTCTCAATGACATAAGGTGTAACTATCTCAAGGTTGGGAAGCTCTTTGGCAGCCTTAACGAGAACATCATCAGCCCTGAATTCATTTCTGCGGTGTATAAGATATACCTTGTCGACAATACCTGCAAGATAGATTGCATCTTCAACTGCCGTATTTCCGCCGCCGTTGACTGCAACAGTCTTGCCTTTATAGAATGATCCGTCGCATGTAGCGCAATATGAGATGCCCTTGCCGAGGAGATCATCTTCTCCGGCGATCCCCAGATGGCGGTTGGAAGCGCCGACAGCAAGTATCACTGCTTTTGCCGTATCAGTCTTGCCCGAAGCAAGGGAGACATCGAAACCCGTTTCTGTTTTCGAGACAGCGGTAACCTTATCAAATTCAAGAACGGCACCGAGATTTATTGCCTGGTTATAAAGGTCATTCGCGAAATCAAAGCCTGAGATCTTAGCGATCGCAGGATAGTTCTCGATCTCCGGAGTGTTGACGATCTGGCCGCCATACATCTCAGCTTCATAAATAGTCGTATTCATTCCTGCTCTTCTGGCATAGATAGCTGCCGAGAGTCCGGCAGGACCTGCGCCTACGATGATAATGTCTGCCATGATTCATCCTTCCTTTCCGTTGACGATCGCGTCAAACTTTGCGTGTGCTTCGGGATTCGTTCTCTGCAGAGTGATCACCCTGCCTTCACGGCTGATGAAACAGTGCTCGCTCGTTCCCGTACATCTTACCTGCTCAGTTTCCTTATCGAAAACCGTATACTTTATATCAAACCTTACGCCGGTATATCTTGTGATCTCCGCGCGTATAACGACCGTATCGCAGTATTTTGCCATCGTCTTGTACTTGGCGGTGAGACCTACGACAGGACTGATGATGCCCATTTCCTCCATTCCCTTATAGCCCAGACCTATATCTTCAAAAAGTTTGGTCCTTGCTTCCTCAAACCACCTTATGTAGTTTGAATGATGTGTTACACCCATCTGATCGGTCTCATAGTACTGAACCAGATGCTCACAATCGGTAACCGCTGCCATATCCCCCGGAAAACCTCCGCCTAAATAGATTGTTTTATTTTATTTAGAGAGCGATAAACTGTCAAATACACAAAACCCAATATGCCTGTCAATATTCCGCAAAACATATATAATTGCTTCTATGGACACCGAACTCTTCATTCTGATCACCGATATCCTCGGCACTGTGGCATTTGCAGTGTCGGGCGCCATGGCAGGCATCCGCAAAAAAATGGATATCTTCGGAGTTAATATCCTTGCTCTCCTGACGGCCACAGGCGGCGGTATCATCAGAGACCTCATTACCGGTTCCACACCCCCTGCGGCATTTAAAAACCCTTTCTTTGTTATCATTGCCGCGGTCGCTGCAAACATAACCTTCATCTTCGTATGGTGGCAGCACAAGAACAATAAGAATGTTTCCGAAAAGACACGCGCGATATATGACAAAGTGTTCTTCTGGTTTGATACCGTCGGACTTGCCGCCTTCACCGCAGACGGCGTCCACACGGGGCTTCTCGGTCCATATGCATCCAATGCTTTCCTCGTTGTCTTCCTGGGTGTCGTCACCGGGGTAGGCGGCGGAGTCTTAAGAGATGTCTTATCCCTTGAGATGCCCTACATTTTCGTAAAACACATCTACGCCTGCGCATCCATCATCGGCGCAGCCGCAGTCTATATCGTATATATCGCAATGGATTCAGCCGAAGCGGCAATGCTGACGGGTTTCTTCTTCGTATGCGTCATCAGATTCTGCGCCGCACACTACGGCTGGAATCTTCCAAAGGCATATAAGGATAGCTGAACCGAACCGTTCTGTTCCGGTCCGGCAATATCCGTCAGTTGCAGTCCGGTACAGCCTTGATGGCAGCCAGAAGCTCATCGAATCCTTCGAATGCCGGAATATCCGGATTGTCCGCAATGATCTTCTCTGTGCTCTTGAAAAGGAATCCGGCCTTGGAAGCCTTTATCATGGCAAGATCATTATAAGAGTCACCTGCTGCGACCGTCTCAAATCCTATCGACTGCAGAGCGCGTACCGTCGAGAGCTTGGAATCGGAGATCCTCATCTTGAAGTCTTCGATCATGCCGTCTTCACCGACGATAAGCGAATTGCAGAATAAAGCGGGATATCCGAGTTTCTTCATCAAGGGCATAGCGAACTGGGTAAAAGTATCACTGATTATTATGACCTGCATGTCTTTTCTCAGCTCATCAAGGAATTCCTTTGCGCCCGGAAGAGGATCTATCGATGCGATAACATCCTGGATCTCCTTGAGACCAAGACCGTGCTCTCTTAAGATGCCGAGCCTCCAGTGCATGAGCTTATCGTAATCGGGTTCATCCCTTGTGGTGCGCATGAGTTCCGGGATCCCGGTCTTTTTTGAGAATTCTATCCATATCTCAGGAACGAGAACACCTTCCATGTCAAGACAAACAATATTCATCAGCGATACCTCCTATTAAATCCTGGCATATATAAATGAACCGGAATCATAGCCTAAACCATACATTCCGAATATCAAAGTTGCAACTACCAAAAACATGAACACTGCCCAGAGGGCAACAATGCCTTTGCTTCTTAATAATGTAATAACAGACTTGGGCTGATCGTCTTCTCCCGGCACATACTTATAGGCATCAACTGCCGCAAGTATCAGGAGTCCGGCAATGAGGACGATGAGATTAGACAGATCCATTCCCGATGACGAGAAGTTCACCCAGTTAAAAGCTGCGCCTTTACGGAAGATAGCGGCGTACATATCTAATGCATCCATTACTGTGGCGGATCTGAAAAATACAAATCCCGTGAGCATTAAGATAAATGTGCGGACGGACTGGAATATCCTGAAATACAGTTTGTCAGCACCGATCTTCGGTCTTATCTTCTTTGAGACCGGTTCGAAGATCATGCCGAGCACGATATAGATGAAGTGGAGGATGCCGGAACCGATAACATAATTCCAGAGTCCCCCGTGCCAGTAGCCGACCGCGAACCAGAGGACGAACAGCGCAACATATGTCGGGATCTTTTTGCCGTTTTTCTTTCCGAACTTTGCTTTTGACCAGTCACCCAGCTTTATCAGCGGCTCACTCTTGAGCAGAGGATACATAAGGTAATCGCGGAGCCATCCGCCTAATGTGATATGCCATCTTCTCCAGTATTCCTTTACAGTCTTTGAGAAGAAAGGACAGTTGAAGTTCTCAGGCAGCTCGATGCCGAACATGTGGGAAACGCCGGTGACGACTTCCATACATCCCGAGAAATCGCAGTAGAGCTGGACTGCGAAAAAAACAACTCCGACCGGTACATACAGACCCGTGAAATTAACATGATCTCCGAAGATCTGATTTACCGTCATTGCGGCGCGGTCAGCTATCACGAGCTTTTTGAAAAAGCCCCATGCCACTCTTACGGCACCGTCACTGACACGTTCAAAAGAGAACCTGACTTCTTTCGCTTTCTCAAATTCGGCGGAAAGGTTCGCATAGGTATTCATAGGACCCGACATAAGCTGCGGGAAGTATGACGAGAAAAGCAGCACCTTGAAAAAGTTCTTCTCCGGTGTGATCTTCTCCCATCTGCAGTCGAGAATATATCCCGTCGTCTGAAGGACATAGAAGGACATTCCCACAGGGACCGCATAGAGGAAGAATGTATTGGATGTATCCGTCGCGCCGAACAGAAGGTTCAGTCTCTCAGCAGCCAGACCCAGCACGTTATAGTACTTTACGGCGCACAAAAGAGCTATGTTGATGACAACGGTGATTACCGTTGATGCGTTTCTCAGAGCGGTGCTTTTCGAAGGACCCGCCAAAAGACCTCCCGCATAGCAGAGAACTGCTGACACGAGAACGAACAGCAGCGTGTAAAATCCCAAAAATCCCGCAAAAGCAAGACTCGCCGCAACTATGACCCAAAGTCTGAGACTCCTGGGCAAGACATAGTAAAGCAGCAGGACTGCCGCGACGAAAACCAGAAAAAGCGAGGATACCAGTGACATCTGATATCCCTTATGAGAGGTGTCCGATGATCTTATCTACCATCTCACCGACATTCTTAAGACCGGTTGTCTCGCCCATGGTGAACTTGATGCCAAAGCATCTCTCGACTGCGACAATAAGATTGATGTGTTCCAGCGAATCCCAGCCGTCAACATCTGAAGCAACGGTGGAATCGTTGACTGTTATGTCCTCGTCATCGAAAACATCCTGAAACACTTCATTGAGCTTGCCGTAAATCTCTTCTCTTGTCATAACATAATTCTCCTTTATATAGGGGCATTGTCAGTTGACCTTTATTGCAACATTTCCGCTCTTGTGCGGCGCGTTAAGATCAAGTTCCCATTCTGCCGAACCGTCCTCAGCCTCACTTATCTTTGTAAAGCCCTGAAGTCCGTAAAAATCCCTGACCATTTTATTCTTAGCGGTCGGATAATAGTAGCCTTTGATCTTTGTGATATTTCGTGATTTTACCAGGGCGATCAGTTCGTCCATCATTGCAAATTCCATACCGCGCTTCAGGACTCTGCAGCTCATGAGCCACAGATCGATATGGAAAACATCATTTTCTTCGTGCCCGAAAGACACAGCGACAACACCGTTATCACCAAATTTATCCTCAAGCCTTCCGTAAAGGGTGATGTATTTTGGATCAGTAGCGAACTGTTCGATCTCAGCCTGACTGCATCTCCTGGTCGTGAGATTGAACTGGTTGCTCTTGTTCGTAAGTTCAGCGATACGTGCCATATACACCGGCGCGAAAGGCTTGATCTCAGCCTTCATCTCCAAAGACCTGAGATAATCGTCGTAATCCTCAAACTGTGCGGATGCCTTTGCGCGCTCCATGTTGGCCTTATACATTCCACCGCGCTTGAGATCCTCATCGGATAATCCGGTAACTTCGAAGAATCCGTTCGAATCAATGACATCGATATATGTCTCAGGCGCTCCGACTTCCGGAACCGAAATGCCTGCGACCTGATTCTTCACGAGAGATCTCTCGACCGGATTGTCATCGACAAAGACAAAGCTGTCAGAACCGATATTCAGTTCATGAGCGGCAGCTTCGATATTGCGGTCCTTATTCTCCCAGTTGGCCTT
>Ga0247609_10002795_pt1 | contig 18139 bp, 11 predicted proteins | sample 172DNAGHGlowgp2_FD_193487 | JGI IMG/M metagenome (GOLD analysis project Ga0247609, IMG submission 193487) | Sheep rumen microbial communities from Palmerston North, Manawatu-Wanganui, New Zealand - 1728 DNA GHGlow gp2 | ecosystem: Host-associated > Mammals > Digestive system > Stomach > Rumen ...
AACGCGCTCAACAGCAGCTATAGATATGGGACTTCGTATACCGATGGTTATCACTGTAATGGCTATAATTATGATGGGGATGCTGAACTGATTATTGAGAACGGTGTCGAAATAATTGGAGAAAAGGCCTTCTTAAGCTGCGAAACATTCAGTAGTGTCAATATTCCGGAATCTCTCATATCCATTGGGGTGGATGCGTTTCAAAATTGCTCAGGTCTCTCGGACATGTTCGTCTATGGGACAAATATGCCCTTCGCCAGTTCTTCCCTCAGCGGCTGTACTGGGCTTACGATCCATATTCAAGACGAAAACGATGCACTTCTGCACTACTGTGAAGAGAAGGGCATTCCCTATGATACGTCGTATGTTTTTCCACATACTCTGACACTGAACATGAACAGACCCGGAAAGAATGAAAAAACCGAGCAGACATTCAACTGGATGGAAACACTGGAACTGCCTGCTTCCACCTGGGAGGGTCACATCTTCAGCGGCTGGTATTCAGACGCGGACTGCACCACTGCGTACACCGGGACAACCATGCCGAATCATGATCTCACCCTCTACGCAGGCTGGAATATCGACATCTACATGCTGACCCTGAACCTCCTTGGTGGCGAAGCCGCGAAGACGGAATATCGTGCACACGCGGGTGACGCCATCGAGGTGAACAGTCCCACAAAGTCTGGTTACTGTTTCCTCGGCTGGAGCACAGACGAGGCAGGAGTGCACACCTTCAATGGCATCATGCCGGCTGAAAACACGACGCTCTATGCCCTGTGGCAGGCTGAATCCGTTAACGGCCGCTACCGTAATGACGGGGACCACATGACCCTGATTGGATATGATCAGATCGAGGAGGAAAGCACAACGGTTTATCTGCCGGGGACGGTGAATGGGCTTCCCCTCACGCAAATTGCGGCAGGCGCTTTTGCAAATAGCAATGTTAAAACCCTTTATATTCCCGCAAGTGTGACGAATATCGAACCCGGCGCATTCTACCAAAGCAAATCCCTCATAAATCTGAACGTCGCGGACAATAATCCCATGTACAGCAGCAAGAGCGGCGTTATCTACAGCAGGGACGGCACAGCAATTCTCTTCTTCCCGCCGGCCGGACGCTATCGCGTTTATCTGTCCGGAAATGTGCAGCGTATTGGGGAGCGCGCTTTTGACGGTACTTTGCTTGAGAGCATTGAGCTGCCGGAATCCGTTACCGAAATCGGAGCCCGTGCTTTCCGCAATACCGCAATAACTGAGCTTACCTTACCCGCGAGTATCGAAACGATTGGTGAGCGCGCCTTTACGGGCTGTCGGGATCTCGCCTTGGTTGATGCTCTGGGCAGTCCGGAAAACGTGGACAGCACTGCCTTCAGCGGCTGCAATGGCTTCCTGCTAGCCTATGGCCCGGACGAGGATTGTGCCTTCCGCCGTGTGATGCGCAATAACGGCTATCTATACAATGCCTATACGCTGACGATGGTTCAGCCGACAAAGACAACGACGGCCTTCCTTCAGTCCGGCGCTGAGTTGATGCTGCCTGATAAGCCTGCAACCTTGGAGAACGAGCAGTTCACGGGCTGGTATCTTGATGACGCATTTACCGAAGCGTTCACGGAAACCACAATGCCCGCACATGAACTAACCATCTATGCCGGGACGGTTCAGGTTTTCGATTACGAGACAGTGACGAACGAAGGGACAGATGAGAGCAGCCTGACGCTCACCTATTGCTATGCCCTGGGCGACAGTGTTGAAATTCCGGAAAGCATCGACGGCGTACCGGTCACAAAGCTTGCTTCCGGCACGTTCAGCAAGCAGTATCGTCAGGTTAAAATCCCTGCCTCTGTAACAGAGATAGAATCCGGCGCTTTTGCGGAAGGAACTGTCCTTGTATGTGTACCGGGCAGCGCCGCGGAAGCATGGGCTCAGGAAAACGGGTTCAGAACGGGGGTCATGACGTGGACTTTAAGCTACGAGAGCGGCTTTGAGCTTGCACCCGATCCCGAAGAACTGCCCGGCGGCAGCATCCTACCTCTGCCAGTAATCATTCGTACAGGCTATACCTTCGACGGCTGGTATTGGGATGCAGAAGGAACTGAGGCGGTGGAGCAGTCTGCCGTCATGCCGCAGCAGGATACAACTCTGTATGCAGGCTGGACTGTATCGGACGAAGCCGTTGCTCAAATGGCAGACGCTTTGCAATGGACGCTTGATCCTGCAACAGATACTGTTGCTATCACCGCCTACACCGGTACGGCGACAGTGCTGGATATACCGGCAGAGCTTCACGGCAAGACCGTTGCCGCCGTTGAGGACTACGCTTTTGCCTACAATCCCACGCTGACCGAAGTCAGACTTCCGAACACGGTCACGGTAATTGGCGCGAGAGCTTTCTTCGCCATGCACGCTTTGACTGATGTCATCCTTCCCACCGCGTTGAAAGCAATCCCGGACGAAGCCTTCACCGACTGCATTGCACTTGCCCATATTACGCTTCCCGCCGGTCTGGAGACAATCGGGGCGAATGCCTTTAAGAACACCGGTCTCACCGCGCTTACGCTTCCCGCCTCTCTGAAGTCGATCCACGCAACTGCGCTGACCGACTGCGCAGCCTTGAGCGAGATTACCGTCGCCGCAGGCAACCGCTATTATGAGAGCCGGGACGGCGTACTCTTTGACACGGCAGACGGTGTTCTGGTCAAGTACCCGGCTGCCAGGCCAAACAGCAGCTACGCAGTCGAGAACACATGGTCCGTTGGTGCATGGGCCTTTGACGGAGCGCAAAACCTGACGGAGATCACCCTGAGCAGCGATGTCTGGTCTTTGGGCGAGGGTGCTTTCGCCGGATGTGGAAAACTCACGGCGATGCCGGAGCTTAGCAGCATGATTACGATTATCCCGGATCGCTGCTTCTACGGCTGCAGTAGCCTTTCCGAGGCTGTGATTCCGGATACAGTCAAGAAGATCGGCACGCTGGCTTTTGCCGGGACTGCGCTGACAGATCTCTCGATTCCGCAGAGTGTAGCCCAAATCGGGGCGAATGCTTTCGGAACCGATATAATCCTGCACGGTGAGCGTGAGAGCTATGCATATGCCTGGGCAAAGGAGAATAGCCGCGTCTTTATCCCGAACGGTGCAGCTGTAATCGAGAGCATTGCGATTGAGCAGGAAAGCCTGACTATGAAGAGAGGCGAACGTACAGCGCTCCGTGTAACCGTGGAGCCGTCTGATGCGGATCCTGATTTCCTCACCTTCTACAGCAGCGCAGCAGGCATTGCCAGCGTTGACGAAGACGGCGTGATTCATGGTGTCGGCGGCGGCGACGCAGTGATTTATGCCACGGCTCCGGGCGGCATCAGCGCCTCCTGCAGAGTGACGGTCGAAGTCGACGTAGAGACAGTCACGCTGAATGCCGAGGCCATCTCGCTGATTGTTGGAAAGACGCAGCAGCTGAGGGAGTCGTTCACCCCGCTGCGTGTCACAGATCACAGTATTGTGTGGACAAGCAGCAACGAAGAGGCTGTCACAGTCGATCAGAAAGGTTTTGTAACTGCTGTCGGAGACGGCGAGGCGGTAATCCGCGCCACCGCGCACAATGGTATATTTGCGGAATGTAAAGTGCATGTATACAATAAGCTCACGTCCTTCAATATAGATGGTGATTCTGTTATCAACGCAGAGGTCGGCGGGACTGTCCAGCTCCAACCTCACTTTGAACCAGAGAATGTTATTAGCGCGGAGGTCTGCTATACTTCTTCCAATGAGGCAGCTGTGACTGTAAACGGAACCGGTCTTCTTAGCTTCCAGGCTCCGGGCGCGTCGATCATCACAGCAATCCCCCAGGCAGATGCAACGAAAGAAGTCAAGATCCTGGCCCTTTGCGGATTGAACAGCAAACTGATACTCCCGGCAGCGCTGTCCGTGATTGAAGAAGAAGCCTTTGCCGAAACAGCAGCACAGTATGTGTACATTCCTTCAAGCGTTACGCGAATCAGCAATAAAGCGTTTTCTGCCAGCGAAGCCCTTTGGGTCGCAGAGTTTGAAAGCGGAAATGCTCAGATAGCTGGTGACGCCTTCGATGGTTGCGCGAATCTTATCGTTCTGGCCCCGGTTGACAGTAAAGCCGCAGCTTGGGCAACAGCGAAAGGGATTCCCGTGATGGCTTTGGGCAGCGCGTCATGAAACTGAAAAGACTTATCTTGCTTCTTCTATGTGTGTTCTTCTTTTCCGCTGCTGTTCCGCAGGCCTCTGCGGAACAGCAGACCGTGCTGATCTATATGCTTGCCTGCGACCTGGAAACAGATTCAGGCGCAGCGACGAAAGATCTGCTTGAGATTATGAAGGCAAGCAATGATATAAACGGACTGAAAATAATAGTTTATATCGGGGGCGCCGAAAAGCTTTGGTTTTCCGGATTAGAACATGCCCGCTGTTATGATCTCGCTTTTGAAAACGGAGAATGCACAATCTTGAATGATTTAGGTCGTGTCCCAAGTGCAGAGCAGAATTCTCTTCTTCGTTTTCTGAATGACTATGGAACAGACGGCGCAGATTTGATTTTATGGGGTCACGGAAGCGGTAAGAGCTGCGAGCTTGGATATGATGACCTGTTTGATCGAGATACGCTAAGTATAGCAGAACTTACAGGAGCTTTAAAGAAAAGCGATCTCCACTTTCGGATGATCGGGTTTGACGCTTGTGAAATGGCCTCTGAAAAAATGCTGGGAGCAGTTATCCCTTTTGCCGAGTTGTTCGTAGCTACATCAGAAACAGAAGAAATCGATGGTTGGAATTATTCTGATATCTTAGCTCGTTTAGCAAATAGTACTTCGAGCGAGGAATTGGTGAATAGCATGGTCAACGAATACCGGGATACAGAGAATATTCAAGTGTTCACCGGGCGAAAAGCTGCATGAGAAAAGAAAGTGTTAATTTTCACCCAAGTCGTGTAGCCTATATTTGCACACCCCCTCGCTGGACTTTTTCTTTATCACTTTCCCGTTCAGTGCTGCGACCCACTTCTGGCTGAAGGTGGTGCTGCCGAAGTAGGCGTTGAAGTTCTGTTGCGGGAGGACGACATATTCCTGATCGTCCTCCTTGTTGACGGCATAGTATTTATACAGCATGACGCTGGCCTCCACGGGCACACCTTTGGGCGTCAGTTCCGTCAGGCGCTGGAGTACATTGTCTCGCAGCTCAAAGTCCTTGTTTTTCAGCGGGCCGAGCACCAGCGCGTCGGCAAGGATATCATCAAAGTGCAGGATCCATGCGCCTTTTGTATTTGGCGCGAACGGCGGGACCAACATGTGGCGCAGCTTTTTCGCCCACTGTTCCCGAAAGCCCTCTTTGAGCGCCTGTGCTTTTTCTACTGCCTCTTTGCGGACAGCATCGGGATTCGCCTCTACGAAAGCGACGATGTTGTTCACATGCCGGATCAGCCAACCTTCTCCATCCGGCGTTACCAGCTCCGGAAACTCATCAGCATATTCTCCATAATCTGTTCTGCGCCTCGGATCGTTCTGATCCGGGGCTTTTTTCATTTTCTCCACCGAAAGGCTGCACCATGCAAGCAGTGCCCGCCGAGCGGTTTCGATCTGGTCATATGCACTGCCGTTGTTCTGGAACAGATGTCCACGCGCCAGAATGGTCAGGATGCGCCGGAAGCCGGAGAAGTCCAGCAGCATGGGAAGCGTGAAGCGTCCCATGTAGCTTACGTCCTTTTTGCTGTCCGCCTTGTAGACGGGAAACTCTGTATACGCGCGGAATTCTTCTATCTCATTAACCATTTCAAATCCCACCTCTGTTTTGTTCCCGGTTTTTTGAAGTCAACTGCCAAGTCCAGAGCGGCTGCCGGCAGCACCTCAAGGATGAAGCGCCGCTTGCCCAAAAGCTCAGCGCATTGAACTGCCGTCTCCTGAGAAATCCCTGGCCGTTCCGTTTCTCCGACAAATCTGTGCCGTGGCTCCAGAATATCAATACAGTTTCGGATGATCTGCTTTTGGTAATCAGCTTTCCCAATGGCTCCCTGCAGCATGGCCCGAAGCTGCTCACTGTCGTTCTTGTTTATGCCTTTATGTTTATGAACCTCGGCAATCCGGTACTGCTCGTCCAGATCCATCAGAATATCCCCCAGAATCCGGTAGCCACCGCAGCGAAAATCACAGAGTATATCACGGCAGTATGGCGGCGAAGCGGTGAAGATCTCATATAAGACCACCAGCCGATCCTCCTCCGGTGTAAATTGCCAATCAGATTGCCTCAGTCTTTCTAGCGCATCATGGATTTCACGGCGGTTATAGCGCTCGAAACCGTGGTACAGATCCTCAACCGAAATCTCATTCTCCTGATCCCGCGAAAACAGGATGCGCTGAACATCCTTGCAGTAATTCGTGGATGGCTTGAGATGACGATACGCTTCGCAGCGTCTCTTCGCTTCCTCGTAATCTTCTATGATTGATCGGACACGCTCCACGATCTGCGGGTCAAGTTTTTCCCTCCACTCTGGATCAGCGGCGAAGGTGAACAGTGCATCGCTGTCCGCCCGCACCGATTTGATGCAGGCTGTCTGCGTCCAAAGCTCATGGGCATAGAACGGAGTGCGCTCCAGATTTGCTGTGACCTCATCCCATTCGACCTCCGCAAAATATGCTTTCAGGCGTTTGGCTTTGGAAAGCTCATACCATTCATGTTCATCGGGATCACCGACGATCCCTTTGTATTTCAGGAAGTTGCTCTTCACAGCGGCACGATTGCCTAGGTATTCCGAGAGTTCCGGCTTGACGCCGCTCTTGGCGGAGTCGATCTCCAGCTCGGTGAGGATGGTCAGGATCTCCGTCTCCTTGCGGTACTGCTCACGATCTGCCTCCGGGATGCTCTCATCATAGGCGAGGATGCTGCGGCGAAGCGCCGCATTGGAGATCTGCCCGACGCGGGAAGAGAAGGTACTCTTGACCGTCTCGAATCTTGCCCTCCAGTCGCTGGCGTCCGCGATCAGCGGCTCCGCTGACGGAATCTTCAGCAGCGGCAGATTACTCGCATTGTCCAGCCCGCCATCATAGTTGCGGCTGACGCAGCGGCTCAGAAGAGGTTCCGCGTAAAGATGCACGGTATCGCCGTCATAATCTGCGCCGCCAAGCCGATCCGGGATCAGGGAACGGGAGTCCACCATGGCCACATAGTAAAGATGGTTCAGATATTTTTCCCGCAGCGGTCCTACAGGCTCAAGCGGCGTGACGAGGGCTTCCTCATTGCGGGAAATATGCGGATTGCGCAGAATCGTGAGCTGCTCCGGTGAAGCATAGTTAGACTGTGGAGCGTAGACGGAGGTTCCTGTCAAGCATTCTTGACAGAGCACAGTATATGCACTTTCCGATGTTGCTCGTACAATCACCGCCAGCAAGCGCATGAGATCATCAGAGAGATAGCGGGTATCGCCTCTGACCATCAGTTTGCCGATCCCGTATTGTTCCCGGATATGTTTTGCTTTATCTGCCAGTTCTTTCTGGAAGACCTGCTCTCCGAGGAAGGCAGGATTCTTGTTCAGCAGCTCCGCGCGCATCCGGCGCCGGTCGGTGTATTCCAACTCGGGGTTGTCCAGATCCATGCTGAAATAGAAGAGCTGCCAGCCTATGTCGGCAACAGTGTTGTAATACGCCGTCTCCGTTGCCTTTGTCAGCCAGGTCTGCTCCACGCTCTCCGGAGAGCGTACCCAGCCGAGGGGAAGATCGCTCGGACGGTATTCCTCCGCTGTGATCGCTGCGGTATTGAGGAGCTGGAAGTTCAGTTCCGTCAGCGCATCACGGCTGCGGCGGTCCATACCGGAGATGAAAAGCAAATGATTATACTTCCGGCAGCGAGCGAGGTATTCACGCCAGCTCAGGCCGTTTTCCTTCATCCAGCCCCAGCCCTTGCACATGCTCTTTGTCAGGATCATGTCTACACGGGATACGGGATGGCACACGCCCTCAATATCTATGATCTCCCGCACGCCAAGTTCAGCAAAGAGCTTGTGAAAATCCACCTCATGGACCACGCCCTTGATGTAGGGCATACGGATTTGGAAAGAATGATGGTCGTGCTTTTCATATCCGAACGGATCAAGCCTCTGGCCAAGCTCCGCAGAGATCAGCCCCTCGCCGTCAAACTCCAGCACTTCAATATCCATCGTTTTCTCCACACGGGAATAGCGCCGCATGGGCGCGTCTGAGCCGTCATCCTCCACGGTTACGGCGGCGACATCCCGCACGATGCTTCGCGGATTGTCCACGACAATGATGTGGTCGGCATCCATTGAAAAACCGTGCTCAATGGCGCACCCGCTGGTGAACATCAAACCATTGTAGGCGTAGAGCTTGGAGAGCTGGCATTTGCCGATCTTCATGCCCAGGGTTATCCGCTCCCAGACCGAATCAAAGAGATCGGCCCGGATAAAGGACAGCTTGTTCTTTCGGCTCATGCTGGCAGAACGTTCAAAGGCCACAAAGCGCACAGGGCCGCGGTAGAAAACAAATTCGATCCCTTCCGGCCGGAACAGGTATTCCGCCAGCTCCTGCAATGCCTTCACCCTACCAACTGCGCGGCGGTCAAAGATGCCGGAGAAGTCCAGCCAGACAAGCGAAGTCATAAAGGTGTCCTCAGAATCCAGGACAGGCTCGCCATCTAAGGGAAGGAAGGACTGAAGCTGGTGGAAGAGCGCGCAGTCGTCCTGCGGTGTCTTTTTAATGGCGCTCTGGTTGGTTTCATCGTTGGTGTCAAAATAAAAGCGGCAGCCACTTTCGGTTTTCTTTGCGGTATTCAGAATAGCCCGCGCCGAGATTTCAAGGATGTTGTACTTCGGCAATTCCATTTAATCACCCCTTTAATAAGGATTTCTGCTTATAAATAACTGCTCTCACTTTTTCTATGGCGGCTGCATTTGCAAAAGTGAACATCACCTGTTTGCGCTGTTCTCCCCCGCAAAAGTGATCTTCACTTTTGCAATTATCCCAGCTTGTATACACAGTCTACCAACAATGCTGTACACATGTACGGACAGCAAGAAATATTTTTACTAAAAATTTTTGAAGCAATCACTTTTATCCATCTGCTATAAAACAACAAACTCCGTGCAGATTCAGTCGAAAACAGGTGAGGTCAACACAGTCGTTACATTATTTCTGTTATTAAAAAACTGCTCTCACTTTTGCTCATGGCTTTTCCTTAATCGCCTTAATCGCATTATTGCATCAACGCTGTACCATAAACTGTACTTCCAGAAAAATATTTTCGGCGCGGTCAAAAATGACTGCGCCGATTTTAGATTTCAAATAACTGCTCTCACTTTTTGAGGCAGCAAATATAAAAAGGAGATGATCACAACCGCAAACATTTTTGAAGCTGTGAAAACTGGCGTCTCTGTCAGAGATGCCGCTGAATGCTACGGCATTCGATCCAACCATGCAGGCATGGCCTGCTGCCCGTTCCACGACGATCACACACCCAGCATGAAACTGAACGAAGACTACTTTTACTGCTTCGGCTGCGGAGCCGGCGGCGATGTCATTACATTTACCGCACGGCTCTTCAATCTGAGGCCGTATGAGGCTGCCCGCAAGCTCGCGTCAGACTTCAACATTCCCGTGGACATTCCTCTGCCGGCGCAGAACAACCTTCGCACTTTCCGCATGGATCTGTACAGATGCCAGAAAGCCCTGGACTCTTATTTGAATCTGTTGATCCGATGGAAGAGCGAGTACGAGCCGACAGACCCGGATGAGGAATGGGACGAGCGTTATCTGGAAGCCTGCCAGATGATGGAACCCATGGAGTATCTGGCGGACGAGCTTGCTGTAGGAACACTGGAACAGCGGAAATGCACTGTGGAACGCCTGCTGGCTGACGGCAAAATAGACCAGCTTGAAGAAAGGGTCATAAGGCTGAACGAAACAAACGAAATCAGATGAAAGGAGTTTTTATGGAACATTACAATTACAAAGAAAAAGAAATCGTGGGAATCGACCATGGCTTCGGCAACATGAAGTGCCGCCATGTGGTCTTTCGCTCCGGCGTCCGTGCCTACGACACCGAGCCGCCTATGACGGCGGACGCGCTCTTTTATGAGGGCAAGTATTATGTGGTCGGAGAAGATCACAAAACCTTTGTCAGTGATAAGAGTCAGGATGAAGACTACTACATTCTGACCATCGCGGCACTGGCAAAGGAGCTGGAGTTTCGCCATATTACGGACTGTGAAGTGGTGCTGGCCGTGGGGCTGCCGATCCAGTGGATTACTGCGCAGAAAGAGAGCTTTCGCAAATATCTCATGAAGAATGAGATGATCGAGTTTCGCTATCAGGGGCAGGACTATCTGGTAAGGATCGACGATGTGCAGGTCTTTCCCCAGGGCTTCGCCGGAATCGTGCAGTGTGCCGGAGACTTCAAGGGGCTGAATGTCCTTGCAGATATCGGCAACGGCACTATGAACACCATGTATCTCAAAGACGGCAAGCCCATGACCAGCCGCTGTTACACAGACAAGCTGGGCGTGGAGCAGTGCATCATTCGCATGTCCAATGAGCTGCTGGCGGTCAGCGGCTACGACATGCCCTATGATGTATATGAGGATTTCCTGCGCAGAGGAAGTGCCGATTTGCCGGAGAAATACACCGCCGTCATGCAGAAGGCAGCAAAAGAGTATTCCGATACCATCCTAGCGAAGCTGCGGGAATACGAGTACAACCCGGAGATCATGCGGCTCACCGTCATAGGCGGCGGGGCCTGTATTCTCAAGCATTTCTGGGCTGGAAACAATAACCGGGTACAGTACATCGACGACATCTGCGCCACGGCGAAGGGTTATGAGCTGCTGGCACTGAACAATCTGAAGCGCCATGAGGGTAGTTAAGTCTGAGCGCACGCTGCTGCTCCGCTTCAATCTCAATCGCAAGACAGACCGGGAGATCTGGGAATGGCTGCATGGAAAGAGCAGAGAACAAACGCTTTCCATGAATGCGTTCCTGATCGAGGGCCTGCGAAAGCTGATGGAAAACGAAAAGCCCCTGGACGCACATGCGCTGGCAGAAGAAATCTGCCGGGAGCTGCGCAGCCAGGGGCATGCTCTATCTTCTGAGGGGAATCCATCTGGATCGTCTGAGGAATCGTTGGAACTCTCTGACGACATCATGGATTTCGCCAACAGCTTTTAGGCTGAGATTCTCAGCCGGTGCTTGCAGATTGATAGCAGGCGCGTAAAGCCCTGCTTTCAATTTGCAAGCGGGATCGACGCAGGCGATCCTGCGAAGGGGTGCAGGGGAAGCAGCCGCGTCCCCTAAGCGCATAAGCGTTTTCAGGCCGTCCCACGCAAGGCTGGAAATGCTTATGCGGTAATTGCGTGCCGTCTGACTTCGGCAGCGGCACGCAATGCCCTCGGAGAGCCCACGACACTTTGCAGCCCTCCGGGATGAAAGTGTCATAGTGGGTTACACACTTTGAAAAAGTTGTGGAACTCGCGTCCTACCCCCGTGAAAATGAAAAGAAAGGAGTGGCCAAATGGGGAAAAACTATGCCGTTGCACGTGTGGAACAGTACACCAAAGACAGTATTGGAAAAGCCGAACGGCATATTGAACGAAAGAACAAAAACTATGCAAATATGAATGTGGATCTCTCGCGCACAGACATGAACATCCATTTCAAACGCGCCGGAGATCTGACCTATAACGCGCATCTGGACAAGCTGGTGGAGAACGGCGCTGTATCCCTGCGCGGCTTGAAGAAAGACGCCAAGGTGTTCGATGAGATGATCTTCGATGTGAACACGGCTTACTTCGAGGAACGCGGCGGATATGCGTTTGCCCAAAGATTCTATGCAGAAGCTTTCCGATTCGCGGAAAAGGAATACGGATCGGAGAACATCGTCTCGGCAGTCATGCACGCTGATGAGTTGAACACAGCCCTGACAGAGCAGTTCGGTTATCCTGTTTATCATTACCACATGCACGTTGTTGCCCTCCCGGTGGTGGACAAGGAAGTGCGCTGGACAAAACGCTGTAAAGATCCGGCGCTGGTGGGGACTGTGAAGGAGGTCATTCATCAGGTCAGCCATTCCAAGAAGTGGGCCTCGCTGAAAACAACAGACGAGCAGGGGCGGACACAGCTTATTAAATCCTACAGTCTCCTGCAAGACCGGTTCTTTGAATACATGCGTGACGCAGGTTTTGAGGATTTTGAACGCGGGGAACGAGGAAGCACAGCGCAGCACCTGTCGGTTACGGAGTTCAAGGTGAAGAAGGAAACCGAACGTCTGGAAAACCTGCAATCGACAGCGCAGGTTGTAGAGGAAAAGTTGGAACAGCTCTCGGAGAAGGAAGAAGCAGCCACAGAGAAAGCCGATGCAGCACAGGAGCGTGTGGAGCATCTTGTCCCGAAAATGCAGAAAGTCGAGGAACTCGCCCGCGCCTTCACAAACGATGCTGCCCAAGTGCTCCCGCCTCCGGACAAGCTGGAGTCGGCCAAATCCTACCGTGAGAAGAAAGCCATGCCGATCTTTCACAAGATCATTGGTGTCCTGCGAAATGTATTTAGCCGGTATCTGGATTTGAAGTACGAATATAATTCGACTTGTTAGATATTCTATGCACAATGATAAGAGAAACAAAGGATTTGCATAAAGATATAACACGTTTTTACGGTCTTGCCAGTGCTGAAGAGCTGATTAAATTGCTTCAACATGTGAAATGCGTTTCACGGTGAAACGCATTTCGACAACAAAAAAGGCCTCTTTCACGATCTTCATGGAACGTGGAAACGGCCTTTCAGTGGGGGAGGATGCTCGAATGGCGGTGGAAGCTGCCAGCATCATCCCAATATTTGATTTTTGTTACAAAAAAGGCTTGATCTCCGAAGAAATCAAGCCTTTCCAATGTACCTGGTGGAGATAAGCGGGATCGAACCGCTGACCTCTTGAATGCCATTTATTCTGAGGAGGTCACAGAGCGTCACATCAGGCGCAAACAAATCACATCAAAAGCCACGATTTTTCCTGTAAAATCAATGGTTTTACGGTCTTTGTACCACGAAAGCCAACAGAGGCAAAAGACTCACGTTTTTCAGATTTTTCGGAAAAGTGTTAGATAAGTGTTAGATGACCCGCTGTTGCTTATAAAAATGAACAGACTTCATGATGTCAGTTTTGGAGGTAATGATGAACACACAGGAATCTTTTTTTGAGCAGCTCGGCGGCACCTATACGCAGGTCGGAGATTATCTTCTTCCCGATCTGATAATCGGAGAGACTGAGTACACACCTATTGGCAAATATGGTCGCATGCGGAAACGCTATCTGAAGGAGCATAGACCGAGCCTGTTTTCCAATCTGCTGCTGTCCGGAAAATTGGATCAACATCTGGCAGAGATCGACCGTGCCTGTGTTGAACGTGTGGACCTTCTCACCTGGCAGATGGCTGACCGGGAGGGAGTGACTGAAGCTCTCAAGGCTGCCGATCAAATGGAGTGGGTCAGGCGCATGAACAGCATTCAGAGCCGCGCCGAGGAGATCGTACTCAACGAGCTCATCTATTGCTGAGATGCACGTTCTTGAGGAGCTTTATACCGGTGGTATATGTCCGGGCAAACGTATAGGGCTAGCATTACAGGAGATACGACAAGACAAAGGAAGATACGATCAAGGCAAGAGATGCATTGACTGCGTCCCTGATACTGGATTGTTTGAGGGCTACATGACTGCCCAGAGGGGGTCAACGTGCTGACTGACTGTGGTACATAATACTCGTCTTCAAGCTCGTCAAGAAAATAATATTAGCGAAGGAAAACGAAAGATTTCTGATGCTTTGACTGAGTCTGGAGAAAACGGCAAGGCTGTTTTCTCCAGATCTTTCAATATATCGGATTATAATGGCTTGTATTCAAGAACATCAGAGACAGCGCAGCCAAGAATGAAACACAGATCATCCAGTGTTTTGGTCGTAATTACCTCGCCATGTTTCATGCGATGGATCGTATTAGCAGAAATTCCGTGCTTATATATCAAATCATATGTTGACATGTTCATACGATTTAAGGTTTTCCATAGTGGATCATATGATATCATACAGCAAAACTCCACCTCAGAATTTGCTTTATGTTATCATAGCTAATTTGTTGACTATGCCTAATATATTGACTATAATGTAAAATGAGAGGCTATAAAAGCTTTTCGACTGTGGACGATTCAGGAAAGCTATGTTATATTTACATTATATAGTAATTGTAGCTCGTTTCCTGAAACAAATTATCGTATTTGTATAGTGTAGAAAACAGAGGAGGTTGTCGTTATGAACCAAACGCTCAAACGCACCCTTGCACTTCTCATGATCTTCTGCCTGATGATTGGGTTTGTCCCCATGGAAGGCATGAGAGACCTGATCCCGCAGGCCAGCGCAGAATCCGGCCAAGACGCTGTCCGGAATGCCGAGATTCCGAAAGCCTTTTCGCTGCCAGACTCCCCTCTGGGAGTCGAACACAGTTCCGGCCCCTGGCGCTACGCTCTGCGTGTGTCGGACGGTTATGCTTTAATCACAGGCTATGACGGCACAGAGACAGAGTTGGCTATCCCGCAGGAGTTAGACGGGATTGACGTTGTCGGTCTGACCTCCAAGGCGCTGCCCCAAGCTGAGCGCGTCACATTGCACACAAATATTTTTTATCTTGCGGAGGATTGCTTTGGAAAAGATCTCCGTGAGATTACTGCGCCCAACGGCAGCCTTGGACTGTATTGGGCCAGCACACATGATATTATATACAATACGGGGAAAGACTATGACCTCGTTCCCGGCGTGATCGACTACACAGGCGCACTCCCCGGCAGAATTCAGAAGCGCGGGGAGAGCCATGTAGTTTTCAGCAAGCTTGAATCGCTGCCCCTCCAAGTCGGGAGCCTCTTCTTCATGCGGGATGCCAGAGACATGGAGTTCTTCTTCCGCGTTCTGGAGCTCACAGAGCAGGGCGACAGCGTGGTTGCGACTGTGGAGATCCCCGAGGTGGCCGATGCCATCATCAACTATCAGACAACGGTTGCTGTCGATCTGACAGCCGATGACTTCATCCCCGCTGACGGTGTGACGGTTGTGGAAAGCCCGGCCTCTGAGAAAACCATCTCCACGACCCGCAACAACAAGGAGACCACCCTGGAAATCGGCCCTTTTGGCGCATTGAAAGAGACTGGGAGGAATGACTCGACAAAGGTCAGCGTAGACATCAGCGGTAAAGTCGTATCCAAAAACACGGTTATTTACACCGTGAACATAGAAAACGGCGTATTCACGGCAACCGAGTACACCCAAGAACAGACGCTGGAGACTTCTGTTACGATTTCTGCAAAAGCGGAAGAGAATCTGCTGGAAGAGTATGGAAAAGCGCAGGAGACTCTGAAAAAGCTTTCTGAAGGAAAATCTGTTTCTGAAGAAGAGAAGTCCAAGCTTAAGGCAATTGCAGGTCGTTCGTTTGAAGATGCCAGCGGTAATTCGATGGGTGTCAGTGCTGCTGATATTGCCAAAGCATCCAGTCAGATCGAGAAAATGACGGAAGCAGTGACTTCCGGTAAACCGACCGGCGGAACGTGGGAATGCGGCTCATACACATTGCAGACCCCTTACTTCAATGTTTCGGTTTCCGTCAGTATTAATGTATCTGTCAGCGGCTCGATCACCTATTCCAACAGTCACACCAATGTCACGAAGAACGTCTATAATTTTGATACGGATGAGTGGGAAACCGTCTACTCCAATGGCAATGCCTCTGAGGGGAAAGACGGGCAGTCGATTGTCGCCCAGATCAAGGGAAAAGTCGGTCTGGAGGTTGAAGTAGCGGTCGGCGCCTTCTTCGTGAAGAACTTCAGTTTTAAGCTTGAGCTGGGCGTTGAGTTCAGCGCAAGCAAGAAATTCGGCAATGGGAATACGCTGGCTTTCTTGAACTGCACCATTTTCACAATTAAGCCCTACATGCAGATCAAGGTATATCTTGGCCTTTGGGTTGGGAAAAGCACAGGCTTCAAGCATGAAATCTATAACAAGGAGTGGACCCTCCAGGAACTCACTGGCAGGGAGTATCTCTGGCAGGCACACATCAATATTGCGCTGTCGGAGAATAAAGTGCACTCTGCTGACGAGTGCCCGCTCGACTCAGCAAAGACTGTATCATACGACACAAAAACAGGCTTGCAGGTTCAAAAGAAGACCGTTTTTGTCGGAAAACCTCTGACAGGCGAGTTTAATGTGGATCTCAATCAATACGCAGAAGTTAAAGCCGCAGACTGGAAAGCCGGTGCTTTCCTCGGATGGGCATGGAGCGAAACCGACACCGAGCCGACCGCGGCAAAGCCCGGCGAAGCATTTCAGAATCCCGACGGCACAACCGGGGACGTTCTCCTTACACAGAACGTAACGCTCTACGCTGTTTGGAGCAATTCATTTACCGTACATTTTGATTCAAACGGTGGCACGGAAGTTCCCGACCAGTCAGTCCCGTCAGGAGGCTATATCACAAAACCGCAGAACCCCACAAAGGAACTTGGAATCTTTGTCGGTTGGCGCGATGGAAGCGGGAAATACTGGAATTTCGAGCGTGATACGGTCATCAGCGACATAGCGTTGACGGCTGACTGGGGTGACGGTGACGCACCCACGCCCGGAATGCTGAACGCGGCCTATATCGGCGAGTATGACGATGTGAGCGCCGATTGCAAATACAATCCAAACAGCCTGATTTCCAGTGGCGTTGTGATTCCTGCACATTATTTAACCTATGAGACAAAGTACATAGACGGTAATCCTGTCGGGCTTGTAATCACCGGCGTAAAGAATGATCCTGTTCGATTGATCATTCCCAAGACGCTGCCCTACGGAAGCGATGAGAAGAGCCTTGAAGTCATCGATATTAAAACTGACGCCTTCCGTGATTGCACATCCATCAGAAGTGTCTACTTTTTGACGGATGACGATAAGCGATTCACTACTTCGGGCTTGTTCCAGGGGTGCACGAATTTGGAGTACGCTGAACTTCCGGCTTTGGAAAAGGGGTTGATCGGTTCCTCTATGTTCTCCGGCTGCTCGTCCCTGAAGTGCGTCAAAGTTCGTGCTGGTGCAAATGCAATTGGAACCTATACGTTCTCGGAAACTGCGCTGAGAACATGCAAGCTAGCAGAAGGAATTGAGAGCATTGATCAATACGCATTCCAATACTGCACAGCCTTGGAAGAACTATTTATTCCAGATACATTTAATTCTTGGGCCTTTACCTATCGGCGTGATGGACCATTTATAGGGTGCACAGGACTAAAGCGTATTAGTATTGGAGGAATGGACTCCTTAGTAGATGGTATGCTGAAGACAGGAAGCAAGGTTCTAGAAAGGCTGACAATACGTGGCACTGTAACAAACATTGGTCAGCATGCATTTGATAGTTGGAATAGCTATGGAGCGGGTAGCTACTCAAACGGCTACAGCGAAACCGGAAACGCGGAATTAGTGATTGAAGACGGAGTCAAAGTTGTTGGCGACTATGCTTTCCGAAACTGTAAGATGTTTAGCTCGATCATAATTCCGGAATCCGTCACATCTATCGGAGCCTATGCTTTCCAAGATTGTATAAATCTGAAAAGGGTGATACTGAAAGATGTTAAAGGAATAGGTTCGAATGCTTTTGACGGCTGCAAGAACTTAGGAGAGCTGGAACTTGGAAAAGTCGAAACGATTGGAACTCATGCATTCAGGGACTGTGTTTCTCTGGAAAGCCTCTATATTCCGGATACCGTCAAAACCATCTATGTGTCTTCCTCAGGTGGAAACTACACTGGTCCATTTATCGGATGCACAGGATTAAAACGAATCAGCATAGGCGGCGTGGAGACACTGAGAAACGGCATGTTGAAAACAGGAAGTCAGGTGCTGGAGAAGCTCACAATTCGCGGAACTGTGGCAAATATTGACGAGCATGCACTTGATAGCGTTCATGGTTATTTGACAGGTGATACATATTATGCTTATTATGCGAATGGCTACGCTTACGATGGTCATGCAGAACTGGAGATTGAAGACGGTGTGAGAACAATCGGAAATTATGCTTTCCGAGATTGTAAAATCTTCAGTACGATCATAGTGCCGGAA
>Ga0247609_10002796_pt1 | contig 18133 bp, 12 predicted proteins | sample 172DNAGHGlowgp2_FD_193487 | JGI IMG/M metagenome (GOLD analysis project Ga0247609, IMG submission 193487) | Sheep rumen microbial communities from Palmerston North, Manawatu-Wanganui, New Zealand - 1728 DNA GHGlow gp2 | ecosystem: Host-associated > Mammals > Digestive system > Stomach > Rumen ...
CTAGAACTTTTTGGATATATACTACCATCATCTTTGCTAATTCAGCTCTAGTAAGAGGTTCATCTAATCTAGCAGATTCTACAGTTTTCATAGTAGTAATTCCATTTCCTAATGCCCATTTATAAGCATCTATTTGCTCTTGTCCAAACTTTGCCACAGCTTGAGCATCAGTCATTGTAGCTACAGTTTCTCCATCTTTATTTTCTTCATTTACATTTTCTTCATTATTATTTTCTATATTATTTTCATCTACTTTTGCATTATCTCATGTAGTAGCTTTAGTATCATCAGATTTTGTTGTTTTTGATGATCCTCCACCTCCTCATCCTCATGAAGATTTAGATGATTTAGGAGATGTACAACTAAATGTGGCTGTATAAGTTGCTTCATCTGTAACTGCTGTTACAGAAGGAGTCCACTCTTTAAATTCATAAGCATTACATGTACTATCTGCATCTTTAGATGGAGCATCTCATACATAAGCTGGCATAGCTCATGAAGCAAAAGTACCAGTATTTATTATATCATTTCAATTTTTCCATGTTATTGTAAATGCATCATCACCATACATAGCATAGAGTGTGATATCGCCAGTTACTACTGTATTAAAATCATATTCTGTCGCACTTTCTTCATCATTTGAAAGACTCCAAAATTTAAATCAAGATCATTCTTTAGTTGGAATTCATGGATTTGTAACTTTTCATTCTGTTAATGCTACTTTTTGAGCTTCGTATTCTTCTGCACCTCAATTAGTATTAAATGTTATTTTATACATTCTTGGAGCATAGAACCATCCATTATTTCAATCTTTTTCAACATATAATGTATATCAAACTGTTTTTGAATCTTTTTGAATTTCATTGTAAGTTTTTATATCCCATGATGAAACAGTAAAAGGGTCTTCTATTCCACTTTCAGAATCAAATGTAATTGTAGGGTTCTCGCTATTGTAAGCAGTTCCTCAAATAAATTTAGCTCTATCTGAGAATGGTCAATCTGATTCTAATTTTTCATTAAATACTCAGATTTTATAATGTCATTGATCGTCTATTATTTGTTTGAAAAATAATAATTTTTGTCATTCTACTTCTACAACTTTTGCTGCATTATCAAGGTCTTCTTGAGTTGTGCTTCCTGCAGTTAATGCTGTATATAGAGGTCACTCAGTCTTTCAATCCTTTTTTAGTACGGCAATGGTTTCATTTAATAATAATCAATCTCAATTTTCATTTAAAACAACAGGGATTGTAATATTTTTCTTAGAACTCATATCAAATTTTACTGACTCAGGACAAACCTTAACTTCATATTTTCATTCAGAATTTTTAATTGAACATTTATCATCAGCTGTATTCTCGGTTACATCTTTAGAAAAAGTTCATCATTGAATTTCAACCTTATATTCTCAAGATTTTTTAGTTATTTCAACATTATCTACATCTTTAGATGAAAATGAAGGTTCTGTATCTTCAATTACATATAATTGATTAGTAAAAGTATCATTATTGTTTTTCTTTGATTCAACCTTAAATGTATTATCATTTAATCAAGGATATCATGCTCTCAAATCAATAACAATCTTATTTCATGCTGGTAATTTAACCTTACTGTCTCAAACATATCATTCTAAAATATTTCCAGCTGTATATTTAAATATTGCATTTTCTCAAATATTTACCTTTCATGCACGAATAGCTACTCAAACTCCATTTGTAATATTAAATGTTCATCAATTAACCGTGATAGTATCATCATTTGGAGCATAGATTCAGCATGCAATGTATCATGCAGATTGAATATTCCCATTGAATGTTCATCAATCAATAGTGATTGTGTTTCATCATTGTCATGGAGTTCAGTTTGTTCAAACTACGAAATTATCATGTGTAGTATAGGTTCAACCTTTGATTGTTACATTAGAATTAGTCGTTGCTAATACTGCAACTTCTTGAGCTGTAACATTAGCATTATCGATAGTCAATTTAGAGTTGTCAGTGACAGCTAGTGCTGAACCATTAGTTGAAGTAAAATCTCAGTTTTTAATTGTAACATTTGCTCAACCTTGAATTTGAATTGCAGGTTTTGTTGTATTAATTATGGTTCAGTTTCATATTTCAGAATTTGCTCAATTAATAAAGGCAAATCGATTTCAATTACCTTCAATTTTTTTTGTTCATAAATCAATATTAATTTTTTTACTAATTATAACATTTTTGTCTAAAGTGATATCTCTTAACAAAGTAATAGTATCACCAGCATCCGCATTATTAATAGCATTTGCTAGTGTATCACATCAATTTGTTCAATAAGTTGCTTCTTCTTTACAAGATGATGACTCTGTAGGTGTTTCAGGCGTAGATGGTGTTCCTTCTTGAGCCATACTAATTCCTCCGAATCATGCTCAGGCTAAGAAAATTGCTAATATAGTAAATAAAAAGTTTTTCCTCATCTTTTTGTATATTAAAAAATAAAAAAGAGGTAAAATCGTTATAATTTGATACTATCCATAGTACTATTCATTTCAAATATAAATAGTCTTTTTTATACACCATTTTTTAAAATAACATTTATATTAATTGACTTTTTATATATTAATTCTATGGTTTATTAATTTTAACAAATTCTATTGACATTTTATCATAAATAGTTATAAGTTAGATAACAAAAAAATAAAAACATTAACCAAAAACAAAAAAATTTATGAACATGTTTCAAATTTTCGCCTTGATTATGGCTGTCTTCATGATCGCCATGTGCGCAATCTATGCACGCACAAAAAGGACCGGTTACAACAATCTTTTCTCAATGTTTATGTTGAGTGTTGGAGTTGTAACTCTCGGCACTCTGGCAGTCATCTACCCATCGTGGTGGATGGTAGCTATTATGGCTTATGCCCTCTTCGGACTGTGGTACTACTGCACTTCCGACTACAAAAAAAACAAGAGATATGTATCTCGGGAGTTTGCGACTAGCAAAACGAGAAAGAAACTGAGAAAGTCTTCGGAGTGGCTATGTTGCATCCTGTTGTTGGCCACATCTCTCATCGTGCTCATAGAATACTGGACATGGTATATTGGAGTAGCATTCATCCCACTTGGGGCTGTGTCCGCTCTGATAACTTTGAGTAATCTCAAAGATGTTCTTGACGAAATTTGAGTACGGCTAATCTGTAAAACAAACCTCGAGGCCTGTATCCTGACCTCGGCGCCCTAGCATACCACATGCTAGGGCATTTTTTAACTAAAAAAAAGGCAATGCCTTCTTTTTATTTTAAATAAATATATCTCTTCATCTAGCTCAATCCTGTGGTCAAACTATTCCCCTCTCCTCTAATGTATCCATAATCCTAGCAGCTCTAGCAAATCATATTCATAATTTTCTCTGAATCATAGTCGTAGAAGCTTTTCTAGTTTCTGATATAATTTGAATAGCTTGATTGATTAAATCTTCATCATCTCCATTTCCGCTTCATCATCAGCTGAACGCTCATCAAACTTCAGATTTTGATTCTAATGCGTTGATAATATCTTGATTATAAACATCATCTTCAGTCAGTCATGTCATATACTTACGTTTCAAATGTTCTACTACTGTATCAATTTCTTTGGTATCTACGAATGCTCACTGAATTCTAAGATCTGTGATTTTTGTATCCATATAAAGCATATCTCATTTTCATACCAATTCTTCTGCTCATTTATGTCATAGAATTGTCCTAGAATCTACATCAGATACCACACTGAATGCTATTCTAGCTGGAATATTTGCTTTGATAAGTCATGTAATCACATTTACAGATGGCCTCTGTGTAGCGAGAATCAAATGGATTCAAACTGCACGAGCTTTGGCTGCGATACGATTGATACAAGTTTCAGCTTCTTTTCTATTTGCAGCAGATGACATCATCATATCAGCCATTTCATCGATAATGAATACTATACGATACATCTTTTCATCTGGATAGGCAGCATTGAATTCTGATAATTGTTTTAATTTTCTCTGTGACAGTAATGAGTATCTTCTTTCCATCTCTTCTACTGTCCACTGTAGCAATTTAACAGCTTTTCATGAATCGTAAACAATAGGAGCTAATAAATATGGAAGTCCGCTATACATTCATAGTTCTACTTGTTTTGGATCTACCATTAGGAATTTTAATTCTGAAGGTGAATTCTGATACATCAGTGAAAGAATGAAGTTATTGATTCCAACAGATTTTCAGCTTCATGTGGCTCATGCTACGAGTAAGTGTGGCATTGAATCAAGCTGTGAAATAGCAATTGCCCCATCAATTCCTTTTCAGAGTGCAAGAGTCGTTTCAGATTTTTGCATTCATTTTTGAAATTCTGTGGATGATAAGATATCTCATAAACAAACTGTTTTTGGTTTTGGATTTGGGATTTGAATTCCGATACAATCAGTTCATGGAATAGGTGCAACCATTCTAACTGACTTCGTACGGAGTGATAATTTGATATTATCCATCAAATTTGTGATGGCTGAGATTTTGATTCATTCAGCTAATTTGATTCTGATTTGAACTACTGATGGTCCAATATCGAATCATTCAATAGAAATATAAATTCAGAATTCTGAAAGCTTATTTTGTAATGCTTGTGCCTTTTCTACAATAGACTTTTCGTCTATTTGTTGAGCTTCTGCAAGATTCGAAGCGAGAAGTGAAGTAGAAAAAGTTGGTTTATCTCATGAAAAATGAATCTGTGGACGAGGTTTTTCTTCTTTTTTCTCCTGTATTTTTTGTTCAACTTTTTGCTTGAATAATGAACTGAACCCATCTTTGAGCAATGAACCTGAATTGGAGGCTCAGTTTACAGTAGCTCATGCTCAAACTTGTGCTACTTTCTTTCAAGTGGCTTTATCAAGTTTCTCGAGTAAATCTGTAGATGTCTGAGATTCTTTGGTAACATATGGAGTTTTTGTTGGTTTCCTTTCAGGTGCAGGAGCATTTTCTTTTTCGATATTAATTTTTGGTAATTTAGGAATTTTTATGTTGAGAACGTATAAAACTCGTGCCAAAACTCAAAGTAACATTAAAACTATCAATATCTGAATCGCTAATTTTGCTGGTCAGAATACTGATTCAAGTAATCGATAGACTGGCCATGAACAGTATCATCAATGGTGAATCGATTGAGTTCGGTTCACTAAAGTATCTTTTCATTCTTCTATCGCTTGAAAATTTAGCACTGCCGATGTGAGAAACATTAAGCATCAGAATTGTTTAATCAGAGTTTTCATTAAATATCCTTTAAAAAGGATGATAATTCCAACTAAAACACATAATATGAAAAATACTACAAGTCCAGTTTCTCCAAATGCATAACTTGTCGCTTTTGAAAATCGTCATAGAATTGGGGCATCGGGAGCAAATTGTTTTGCAAAAAAGAAAAGCAACCCAATTACCATAAATCCAATTCCTATATGATATTTATTTATTTTGAATGTTGATCTAGTTGATCTTTTCCTTCTCCTAGCCAAAATTATTTATTATGAGAAATAAAGAATCATACATTCATATGTACGATTCCTATTCTATTTTTCAATTGAAAATATGAAGATTTGTATTTAAAAATAATTTATATTTATAGACAATATATGTTGTATAATTAACCACTTGTTCATGTGCTCTCTGCCGCTACCTCAAGTGCATCTCATCATTCTTGGAATTCTGCAAATATCTGATAAGTAATCAACAAGAATGCGAATAGAACCAATGCCGATAATAGTATATTTATTAATACATTGCTTGCTTTCTTAAAATTGGATCCTGTTCATCAATCTGTTATGTATAAATATCATGAAATTATTACCATTATTACAATTATTACTCAGTATATATATCAGAACACTCTAGCCACATTAATTATAAAGTCTGAAGCATTCTTTACAAATGTAGAACTATCTGCTGCTAAATAGTATATAAAATCCACTCATTTTATCACCAACAATGCAGCCACTACATTTATCAATCACTTTGCAAGTTTTTTTCATTTTTCTCACTCTCCAGCAGCAACTACCTTAAATCATGTTATTACTATCATTATAATGGCTAAAAAGAATGCAAATGCCTTAATTGCTGAAAGAATCACAAATGCTACTGATCATTCTCAGATCATAACTTTTGTAAATCATCAAATTCCAGTTTGCCCTGCCGTAAAATCTCATGCGTTAAAATTAAATACGTCTCAAAATAGCCAGTTTGCTGCATAAATAAATACTCATCATAGTAAAATATATAATAAGCTCCATAGGTGTTTTTTTGAATCTTCTGGTTTCTTGTTCAACAATAAAGATGCTCATGCCATAACTATAAAAATTATCATCACTCATAACGTAATCCCTCTTATCACTTTATATATATGATTCCCATCTTTTGTTACATTTGGATAAAATAATTCAATTATATTCTGACGAAGTTGTTTATTCTCATCGACTCACTGCCCCATTTTAGCAGGATTAAGTACCCATCAGTCTTTAGTAAGATGTGAAGTGAAATTCCTTTCATATTCTGGCGCTTTGGCATCAACAGTATTAAACAAAGGTAAGCTTAATCATACGATTAATACAGCTCCTAGTGCAAAAGCTAATAATTTATTTTTTATGAATGAAATCATCTTATAAACAATGTGAAATATATAAAACTTATTCTGCTATTAAATTTACAGTCGTTACGAATATATCAAGAATATAGTAGAATGAAATAAGTAGAATTACTCAAATTATTATATACTTGAGATTTTTCTTGAATACTCAAATCTGTTTTCATCTATCAGGAGCTGTAACCAATTGAAATCCATTTCGAATAAGAAAAATCGTCGCAGCTGTAAGTCATACATATATAACATATTCTAGATATGATTGAGAATGTTTTTTTATACTACATAAAGTCCTAGTTATTGTGAAATTTGTACCTACAGCAATTTCATCACAGTCTATGGAATTTACCACATCTAATTCTGTTTTTTGTACTTCCTCTGATTTATGTTTGTTTGCATTTCACTTAACTGCGTTTAATACCTGTATTGGACTTGTTTCATATGTTCGGCTCCCTGGATCTTGCTGTGCAAAACTTACAGAACAAGTTAATCAAAACAATATAGATATAAACAAGGATAACGATAGATATATAATTTTCATAATGAATATAACGATATAAACAACCAATTATGATTATAATCATAAAGGTAAAAAAATGCAAAAAAAAGCAGACTTTTTTTATTGTTTATTTTAAAGTTTTCTTCCATTTGAAATACTAACTTAAAATCATATCATTATATAGTGTAATATTTTTATTTTCTATCTTATAAACATGCAAGACTTTTTCGATGAAATTTGAGTAAAAATTCCTGAAATTTACTTACCAAAAAAATGAACAGATTTATCTAAGTGGGCTGTAGTTGCTTGTGACCAATACACTTCTCAACCAGAATATTGGAATGAAGTGAAAAATATTGTTTGAGACTCCCCTTCCACGTTGAAGATTACGTTCCCAGAAATATATCTAGATTGATGACACAAGGCTGAAATAATTGATAATATCGTAAAAACTATGCACGAGTATGATGAAAATGGAATTTTGGAAAACCAATGATTGTGATTTATTTATATTGAAAGACAAACTGCTCATGTACCTGTAAGAAAGTGATTGATTTTAGCTTTAGATTTGGAAAAATATGATTTTAGCAAAGGTTCACAAACTCTCATTAGAGCTACTGAATGAACTATCATTGAAAGAATTCCTCCTCGTGTAGAGATTAGAAAAAATGCGATTTTCGAATTACCTCATATTATGGTATTAATAGACGATCCTGATAAGCAAGTAATTGAACCTTTGAAAGCTAATGTAAAAGATGAGAATATGCTTTATGATTTTGATTTGATGATGAATGGTGGTCATATAAAATGACGAAAGATTAATGATGATGAAACCATTATGCAGGTTGTAAATTGATTGAAAAAACTGAATAATACTGAAAATTTTAAAGAAAAATATGGTTTAACTGAAAATTTATGAGTTTTACTTTTTGCAATGTGAGATGGAAATCACTCCTTTGCTACTGCAAAAGCAATCTGGGAAGAAAAGAAAAAAACTCTAAGTCCTGAAGAACAGTTAAATGATCCTGCAAGATTTGCTTTGGTGGAAATAAATAATGTGCATGATGATGGAATCATTTTTGAACCTATTCATCGTGTATTATTTAATGTAGAGGAGAATAGTTTCGTGGATGAGATGTGAAGATTTTTTAGAAGTATTGGTTCAGATTTGAAAGTTGAAGAATATTCAAGCAAAGAAGAATTAATGCAAAATATGAAAAAATCTAATTGAAATACACATTACTGTCGATGAGTATCTAAATCCAGTTATTATCTATTCGGAATCGTAAATCCAAAATTGAATTTGGAAGTCGGGAATATGCAAGCATTCTTGGATCAATATTTAAAAGACCATTCTGATTCAAAAATCGATTATGTACACTGAGACGATGTAGTAGAAAGACTTTGAAAAGAAAATGGAAACTTTGGAATTCTATTCCCAATTATGGATAAATCAGATTTTTTTAAAACTGTAGTTGTAGATTGAGCATTACCTAGAAAGACCTTCTCAATGTGAGAAGCTGATGAAAAAAGATATTATTTAGAAGCCAGAAAAATTGTAAAATAAATTTTTATTAATAAAATAAATTTTTATTAAATTATAAACCTAAATCCTCAGATATGATGTCTGAGGATTTTCTTAAGTCTATTTTTTCAAAATTATGAGGTACTGGATAATGTCTAACCCTGTTATATTCCTGTAGTAAATCTACTCTATCTGACATTATAATATTTACTCATAAATCTTTCATAGTTTGAAAATCTCATGTTTCATTAACTGTGTATGTTACTACTTCTTTTCATAAATCACTGGCTTTTTGTATTATTTCTGGAGTAAGTAAATCATATGGAGCTAAAAAATATTTACTATTATTTTCTCATATAAAATCTAAATCATTCATATCGAAGGTATCCCATCAGTATATTATATCAGGATCAGCCTCTAAAACCTCCCTTGCCGCATCGGAATAGCTAATGAATATTACTCTATCTTCCATATTTAAATCTTTAACTGTTTGAATTGCATCCAAAGCTTGCTCTGCTCATAATTTTTCATCATAAACTTTTATTTCAAGGAAATAATAATCGAATAATCCATCTATCAATTCTAACATCTTTTGTAACTTCATATATTTCTCTCCATTTTTTATCGTACAATTCTTTTGAATTCGATCAAAATTTAAATTTCAGATTTTCCTTTTATTACAATTTGATGCGTATAAAAGATCTCAATGTACTACTACATTTTCATGATCTTTTGTATAAGATACATCAAATTCAATTCAATCCGCTCATAGCTCTTTTGCTGCTAAAAAAGATTCCAATGTATTTTCTGGATGTCACTCTATTGCTCACCTATGTCATATAAATTTTATTTTATCTCTTTCATCCTCTACAATATTTTCTTTTTCTATTTCTCAATCTCAAAATTCAAATGAAACATATGATGAGAAATAGTCGTATATCGAGCTATCTTTAGGCAAATTTGATAAATTTTTAAATAAGAAAATATCTCAACTATACGATGAAACTGTATACCTATTATTTTCATAAAATTCTGAATTTGTAATTCCCCAATTTCTGTTTATTTCCTGTGTAAAAATATCATTATACACACTATCCACCTCCACTTTCCCATATCAAACCAACCTCTTCAAAGAATTATAAAAATCAGTATGTTGTACTAATTCAGTATTTATTGTTTGTGGTAAAATTCAGGATCATACCACAGTTGCAACTGATTTTGTATATCGATTAGGTCAAAATATTTCTACTTCATTTTCCTCCACTGCATTCATTTTCCTATGATCTCACATAATCACTAAGATTCAATTATCAAAAAATCAGATTTTTTGAAGATTTTGGTAAAATTTAAAAAGTTCATCATCCGCATATTGCAGAGCTTGTTCTTCTGTCTTTCAATATGGTGTATCATATGGTTTATGATATGATATAGTCTGAAGTCAAATAAAATATTTTCATGTTTGAATTTGAATTTCTTGCAAAACTCTATCGTATAAATCTCAATCTGGAGCAGATTCAAATGTATATTTTTTATTCTTTTCAAATTCCTCTTCTCATATTATTTTTTGGAATCATGCTCATGAAAGAAATGATCTTTGTTTTAAAAAATTTAAACTAGCAGCACTAATAAATGTAGTTTTATATCACTCATGATTTAAAAAATCGGGGAGAGCTTTCATTTTCAATTTATATCAACTGTATGGCGTATTATCCATCTTCATATTTATTAATGGAACGAGTCATAATAATGTAGATATATGTGCCGTATCAGATGTAGTTCAATTTGTGACAAAGTTTGTAAAAGTAATTCAATTTTTTTGGATTTGGTCGAATCATGGCATGTTATTATTTCAACCAACATTCGCTGAATCTATTGCAGATAAAGATTCTGCAAAAACCAATACTATATTCACATCTTTTCACTCTCACTGAACCTGTTCTATATGATAGTTTTTATTGATACTTTCAATACTCTCTTGCTCTGTATCAACCGGAATCTTCTCACTTTCTTTAATCTTTTGTATATTCAAGGAAATTATATCTTCTATATAATTTATTTTCACATCTGAAACCATTATAATCATATAAAATAATGCATAAACAAAAGAACATACTGAAAATATTATAAGCATATTTTTTCATGACTTTTTCAAGAATTTCATTTTAGCCTGAACTAACAAAAATGTTACGAGTCATGTAAGCATAAAAATAATGGTCCAAAGTCTTATAATTCAATTAAATCATGAAGAACCATTACTTCATAATGAAAATACATCGATAACTGATACTCTACTGTGAAATACAAATATTGTAAATATATCTACAACATACAACAAAAGCACGATAAAAACGATTAAATCATTGAGTAATCTTATACTACGTTTTTTAATCCGATAATTTATAATTATGAGCAACTGAGAAAAAAATATTAATACAAAATCACTTGCTAGATATGATATTACATTTTCTCGTGGATTTAAATTTTTATAAGAAAAATAGATAATAAATCATTTTAAAATTAATGCTATAAACAGCAATATTATCAACGTCCTTCAATATAATGGACTTCTCTTTATCTTATTTTTAAATCCATTAAATATAGATATTCATTGTTTTTTTATTTTATTTAACACCATTCAAGTTTTTGTAAACACCTTAAAGATCCATAATTCTTAATATTAATAGTTAATTGTAATATGACTTTATTTATATAAAATTTTCTACTCAAAATTCAATGAAAATTCAAAATTAATAATATTTTTTGTTAAAATTCTCTTAATAAAAAAGTCCTTAAAATTTTGACAGAAAAATTTTTTTGAATATAATAAGGTAAGTGAGTATTTCACGATTTATTCATTATTTCAGTAATCATGCAAGGAATTTGATTAGACATTGAGTCAATTTTAAGACTCATTGCAAACAATCAAAACATTTCAGATTTACATCTTTCTGCTGGAGAATATGTCGCCTATAGACTTAATGGTGAAATTATTAGAAAGGAAGAATTGGGAAAAATCTGAGACGAGAACATGGAGATTTTACTTAAGCAACTCTTCAAGAACAACCCTCAGAGGTTTGATAAGTTTCTTGTAGATAAAGAGGCAGATTTTGCGTATGTATCAAAAGATGATACAGCATACAGAGTTAATGCCTATTTAAGCACATGAAGAATTAATGTGGTAATGAGAAAGATTAATAGTACCCCTAGACAATTAGAGTGAATTATGTTTCAGAACATTTCTGAATCCATTAAAAAGAATGTGCTCGCATCTCCTAAATGATTATTTCTTGTTACATGACCTACATGATGATGAAAGTCTACTTCAATTGTAGCAATGCTTGAAATTTTGAATAAGGAAAAACCATATAAAATCATCACTATTGAAGATCCTATTGAATATGTGTTTCAACCCCAAAAATCTTTGATTTCTCAAAGAGAAATCGGACATGATACACGATCATTTAACGCAGCAATAGCTTCTACTTTAAGAGAAGATCCTGATGTGATTTTTGTATGAGAGATTAGAAACAGCGAAACTGCAGAAGCTGTACTAAACTTGGCAGAGACTGGACATCTTGTATTCTCTACATTACATACAAATTCTGCAACTCATACTTTGAATAGATATTTGTCATTTTTCCCAAGCGATATGCAAAGTTCAATTTTAGAAAGGATGGCTGATTGTTTAGTAGGAATTATGTCTCAAACTCTCGTAAAAACAAAGGATGGTCAGTGAAGAATTTGAATTTTTGAGCTTATGCTGAACAATAATGCTGTTAAAAACAACTTAAAAAAGAGAGAAGTAGATCAAATGCAAAATATTATTGAAACTTCTACTCAAAACTGAATGATTTCTATGAGACAATATGCTAAAAAATTACTCGAAAGAGACATTATAAATCAATGAGATATTGAGCGATTATTAAATAGCAAATCAAACACTCCTGTTTAAATTATCATGTACTAAAAAATGCAAGAATGATATTATGGTTGATGATGAAGACCTAAAAGAATGACTAGGAAACAAATAAATGAGATGATTAATAACATGAAAAAAACCAATGTTATTAGTGAAAAATCTATACAATACCATAAAAAAGAAGAACTTGAAGCTGATGCCATATTAGAAAAATTAGAAAATAAGGATAAAAATAAGTAAAAAATATTTTATTTAACACTTTGTAAAGATCATGATAACAAAAGAGATTATACAACAATATTTACCCGAACGTTTGCGAGAAATTGCATTAAATTATGATATTCCTCAAGATATGGCAGAAAATAATTGAGATTTAGTTGTTCTTGTATTAGAAAGTAAATCAATAAGTGAACCTAAGGAAAAACAAAGTTGGTTTGATTTGTATTCTCTCATGAATCAAGAACAAATTGATAAATTAAGAGATATTTTGACCAGAGAAAAAGAAAAATTGGCTGAAATAGAGGCAAAATATCAAGCCAAGCAAGAAGAAATTAAAAGAAAATATGAAGAAACTTACGCTTCTGGTGCATACCAGCAACAACAGGAAAAGATTAGAGATAATGAGACAGCTTCTCGTGAACAAGAAGCAGTAGAAGCCGATGCTTTACTTGATCAAATTTAAAATGATAAAACTGGTTTTAAGACATATAAAAAATAATATATGGTATTGATTGATCATGCTTTTTGTTCTGCCTTTTTTTTTCTGATGAATCTCTAATGCATTTCGTAATGACTTACTCATACAACTAATGAAGCCAGCTCGTGATGCACAAACCACAATTGATTTATGAGAACAAGTAGACACCGTATGAAAGCATGTGATAGAATGAGAATTCGAGGTTGATATAACTACTGGTTGAATTGGTGCGCAAAAAGGTCCATCGGTAATAGTAAAAGCAACTAGACTACTGTTATCTTTAGTTGTCGCCTTAGCTATTACAATGATTTTGTATAACTGAATGTTATATATTATACAGACCTGACAGTGAAAAGAATGAAAAGATTTGACTAAAAATATTGCATACATTGTAATTTGAATACTTGTAGCTTTATTCAGTGTCGTTATCATTACTTTACTGAGATCTGTACCAAAGACACTTGATGCTGAATTAGTGGAGACTGCAAGGACTAGAGATGAGAGAGTGCTTGAATGAGAACCTAAATGAGTAAGATGGAGCACAATTCGAGATGGTATTAAAAAAGTCTTTTAATATTTTTATAACAATATACGATGAAAATAAATAAATTATTTGGTTTATGTACTATTATATCAAGTATATTCGTATCAAAAACATATGCTGTGACTCTACGAACATTGAAATGAAATACATATTGATCAAATCTCATTAAAAAGCGAACTCAAATAGAATGATGACGCTCTGTATTTGACATAATTCGCTTTATAAATAGTTATTTATGGTTTGCTATTTGATTTGTATGTTTCCTATTTATGGTCTTTAATGGATATAAACTTATTACTGCTCATTGAGATGAAAAGCAAACTCAAGCAGCCACAAAAGGATTAATGTGATCAATTATATGAATCTCTATTTGTTTATTGGCCTATATAATAGTAAATGTTGCCGTAAAATTATTTGCATAATGTGTTATATTATAACTAAAAAAACTAATCTTAACTTTAAAGATTAGTTTTTTATTTTATCATTTAAGCTTTAGAGAGCTGTCAATTAATAATATTTGTCATAGAAGAATAAGATTTTGGATGAAGTCAATCTGATGAAAGAGATATATCTCATTTACTATAAGATTTCGCAAAATCCAATACAGGCCGATTGTTTTTCTTTCATATATCCAATATTTCTTGGTTTAATGCCTGTAGATGAGTTGTCTTTTCCTTATCTGCTCAAATATTTGTACACAAAACTGGTTGGATCCCGGCTTCTCTCAGCCAAGTTGATCGCTGAGTAATATCTAACTTTGTCTGGTCATTATTCGTATTATTAGCTCAAAAATAGAGCATAAAACTTTTTATATTTGGATGGGCGTTTTTGTAAGCTAATACATCATTTTTAGAATTAAACCTATGTGGATGATTCCTTGTATTTTTTCAGACTACTCAATCCATATTCGGAAAATTTGATTTACTATTACCTCACTGAAATCAATTCATAATTGAGTTTCAAAGTCATCCAATCTCATCCTTATTTTCGGCTAAAAGATGTGGTCAAATTAATAATTCATTTGATTCTGTTGGGGAATTTAATGATCATTTTCACAGTTTATCTAGATATGTCTGTGCCATATTCGCGTATCACTTAGGATTACTAGACATTCAGTTAATAATAATTCTTGCATTATAATAATCTTGCTTATTATCGTTAATATAATAATCTAATCTTTTTGTATTTTGGCGGCTTGGTCATCAATTTTTCATCCAATCCATAGCAATAAATGCTGCCAAATCATTGCTCTGTAAAATTATGTCTGGATTTTTAACTAAATCTATTTCACTTCATTTGATAACGTTTCCACTGTTATCTTTAAAATCTTTTCATGAATCCTTAATTATCTGTGAATATGCTTGATAATTAGATTTATGTGTAATCTGAATAAATCATCTACCATAATAAGCTTTTCATGTTGTAGGATCCACTTTTCAATAGGATTTATTTTCTCATCAAATTTCTTTTTGGTTTTTAAATCAACTTTCTCACTTTATGGTTGAAAGAACGTATGCAATCTGACGATTATCTGTAATTCAATATTCTTTAGCTTTATCATAAATCCATTGTTCTGTAACGACTTGTTTATTTGAAGACTCAGTTGAATCAAGATTATCTCTTCATCAGTTTTCTACTACTGTTCCATTAGAACGAACTGATCCATAATTCTCTGGTAAAAACACTTTAGCTTTCACTCATTCAATTACATCTTCTTTATCTACATATAATGATGCAGTCATACATAAGACAAGATCATCTGAATTGTGTATATTTTCATAAAATTCTTTTAAATCATTAAAATTACTCTCTAGATGATTTTTCATATTAATGATATGTTTATGAGCCAATTCCTTCCTTTGACTATCTGTAATTTTTGATGTATCCACAACTGTTTTTTCCTGTTGCTTTCAGTCAACGGTAACTATTTCCTTTTTTAGATAATCATTTCATAAAGTTTGCTGCACTGTGACTGGAGAAACTAGATTTATATCGATATTATCTGATATTACGTCGCGTAAATGATCTCATTTAGTCGTTGATGTTTTATCCAAATCTGTAAGAGCAAAATCTGCTAAAGCAGCAGAGCAAGAATTAGCATCCGTAATTGATATATCCGATCATTTTCAAACCAATTCTTGATATTCTTTGAAAATTTTACCTATATTGTCATTTTTTTCATCTGTAAGATTCATCCTATCTAAACGCCATTTTTTAACTATTCACTCCAATCATCATGTAATTCATATCAATTTACATACAAAATCCATTATTTTATATAAAAAACTTCTTTGTTCTGGAGCTTTCGTAATTTCTCCCATAATATCCACTCAAAATATTTTTGTAACTGAATTTATTGAGTTAATTCAATCCAATAAACCATTTGCTGTTTTCTGTAATCATTCTGTTTTCTGTAAAAATTTTTCAGGTTTATCTAACATTTTTGCAATTAAAGCCGTTGTTTTAGGGTTATTTGCCACTTGAATATTTCAAATTCTTTGTAAAATCTGTTGTTTCTCTTGCAATGAAACTCAAAGTGCAAAAGTTTGATTTTCATCGATTTTAAATATATTGTCAGATATAGTTGTGTATGGTGAAAATCCATTAGCCGCAAATTTAGCGTCATTCATATATTCTTGGAATTTCAACGGATTACTTAAAACTTCAGATTTATTTGGATTACGGAGCACTCAATTATGCACGGATAAATAATCTATTGCATTCATCCATTGGCTAAATCTATTGTAAGATCATGTCGTTTTTTTGGCGAAATCTGACACTCCTGATACCAATTTATTAAAGCTATCCCATGAAATTTTATCAATTCATTTTAACATACTAACATTTGTTTCGTTTCACTGATCACGTAATAATTCCATTAAACTTCGCTCAAATGCCGGAGCAATTGTATTATTTATTACATTTTCGACATTATTTGATGCTCATAACTTATTTTTCATAAATAATACTATATTAGTACGAACTTTCTCAAAGATATATTCAAGCTTTTTTTCTGCAGTTTCTCATGGTAATTTTTTAAATTTGTCTGGATTAGATGAAATGATATTTAGCAATTTATTATATGTTTCTGAATTCTTTAGAAGTTCGCATGTAGTAGGAGTTGGCAATTTTTCATTTTGTAAATCCGCAGCTTCTCAACTAAACTCTTGGTACGCTTTTTTAGTCGATTCTAGTTTAGTTTTTAATGATTGTAAATCAGCCTCTTGTAGAGAGGATAATGTATCTATCAATGTTTTCATTTCAGATAACTCTTTTTCTAATCTCTGAATTTCATTATTCTTTTTTTGTTTTTTGGCATCATCACTTTCAGACTGGACTTCGCTTTTCAAATCTGCCAATCTTTTTTGTAATTCAGAAAAATTATTCTTAATCTGTTCTTCTTCTATTTTTCTCTGCTCTGGTGTCATTGACAATACATCAAGAATCTAAAATCTACTATAATTATATTCAAAAACTTTAAAAAATGCAAAAAAAACTTACCGAAATCAGCTTTTTTGTTACATTTGGAGTAAGTATTAAATTATTCCATATCGTTGATAAATTTTTCAGCTTCCAATGCTGCCATACAACCTGTCCCTGCTGATGTAATTGCTTGACGATAAATTTTATCTTGAACATCTCATGCTGCGAATACTCATGGAACTGAAGTTTTTACTCAGTCGTGAGTGATAACATATCCTGTTTCATCCAGTTCTAATTGTCAATTTAGAAATCCTGTATTTGGCTGATGTCCGATGGCGTAAAACAATCAACGGCAGTCTATTTCAGATTCTTCTTTGGTTTGGTTATTAATCACTGTAAGTCATTCTAAATTTTTGTCTCAATGACATGAAACAGCTTCCGTATGCCACATTATTTTAATTTTTTCATTTTTGAAAACTTTTTCTTGCATAGCTTTGGATGCACGAAGTACATCTCTCCTAACTAACATAATTACCTCACTAGCGAAATTAGTCAAATACATTGCTTCTTCACAGGCTACATCTCATCATCAGATTACTACAATTCTCTGATTACGATAAATTGGCAATCATCCATCACAAACTGCACATGCAGAAATTCCACGTTGTCGGAATTGATTTTCTCATGGAATTCTAAGTCTTTTTGCGGTTGCTCAGGTAGCTATAATCACAGTCTTTGCCAGAATTTCTTCATCTCATGAATACAATTTGAAAGGTTGAGAAGAAAAATCCACACGTTCGATAGTTTTCATCTCAACTTTAGCTCACTGATTTTCACTTTGTTGCTTCATCTGTGTCATCAATTCTAATCATCCTATTCCTTCTGGAAATCATGGGAAATTTTCTA
>Ga0247609_10002798_pt1 | contig 18132 bp, 18 predicted proteins | sample 172DNAGHGlowgp2_FD_193487 | JGI IMG/M metagenome (GOLD analysis project Ga0247609, IMG submission 193487) | Sheep rumen microbial communities from Palmerston North, Manawatu-Wanganui, New Zealand - 1728 DNA GHGlow gp2 | ecosystem: Host-associated > Mammals > Digestive system > Stomach > Rumen ...
CCAACATTATAATAGTAATAACTGCCATCTTCACATAAGCAACAATTTATTCTATCGCAGCTATCGCTTTTAAATTCCATTCCATTCTTTATTTCTTTTCCAGAGAAATAATAGTCTATGTAAGGCTTTTCACTTGTATACTTAGTAAGTGGTGTTCTTGAAAGATTAAAGGTTTTGGTATTAATGACTTTATTATTAAGAATCAGTTCCTCAAATGAATATGGATTATCTTCTGTTCCAAATAAGCTTAATGTAGTGCCATTGTTTTGTAGAATATTTTTTAATATATCTACTTTTACAATATTTCCGTTTAAGAAAATATAGATAAGATTTCTGTCCATATCTATTTCTAAATTATCACAGTTTATAAGGTCATTGTTCCATGGAAATTCAATTACTTGGTCTTCGTTAATTCCATCTGGGTCTGTAATGGTAAGTCTTAAATAAGATTTTGTATTACCATCTTCTATGTTTCTGAAATGTTCAAGATAAAAGTTAAAGAACTCCAAAATTTTTATAGGTTTTTCTGGAGCAGAACCATAGTTAGCGTCTTCTATATCAAAATAGTCCAAAAGATTTGTTCCGTCAAGACCATCTGAAATCTTTATAGTTCTTCCTTTTGCATAAGCTTGCAAAACAATTAAATCTTCTTCGGTGTTATGAGTGTTTACTTGAAATGGATAAACTACTGGGTCAAGATAAAACATTATCAGTGATTTCAACCCTTTTACAGTAGTTCCTTCATCTATATCTATGCTTAAATTTGTAGAAGGATTTCCCTCAACAGTTACTCCTATAGAATAAGTTCCAGAAGGCAAACCACTTTCTGGAAATGTATCTTTTGCTCTTAATCCTACGCTTGTTTTGTTTACTATTTTATTAGCACCTATATAAACAGATAATCTAAGTTCGTCTTTTAAGTCTTTAAAGTTATCTAAATTATACGAATATTTGTTGCTAATTTTTAAGTAAGAACCAAAGACTCCACCAGTAAATACTTCTGGCTTTTGCTCAAACGAAGCACACTTATCATATAGAGCTACTTCTGCTCTATATAAATCATTCATAGGGGAATAAAGAATTAAATTATCCATGTATTCCCTTAATTCTATCATTGAAGAATTGGCAGCAAATTTATTAGGCTGACTTTCTTTCTTGTATACGTAGTTTACTCTCATACTTTTATCTTGACTTTTCTAAGTTGTTAAGTTATATAGTATATATGGAACTAAGAATTAACGACTTGACTTTAATTATTAAATTTGATAATATTAATGAAGAAAAATCTATAAAAAGTTTTTTAACTTTTAAAAATAGTAAGAACGCTTTCTTTGGTGGTTCTTTTCACCCTGAAAAAGTAGAGAACGTTTGTTTCTTATCTAAGGTAAAAGAATATTATGTTTGTTTTGCTGGATTTGCAAAAGAACTTTTAATATTTGCAAAACAGAATAATTTCGAGATTAAGAATTTTACAGATAAAAGAACTCATTTCAAATTTCAAAAAAAAGAATGGACACATGACGAGCTTAGAAAGTATTTTAATCCTAACTTTAAATATGTAGAACATCAAATTAAAGCTTTGGATAGAATGCTTAAAACTAATAATGGAATAATCGTTGCTCCTACATCTGCTGGAAAAAGTTCTATTATTTCAGCTTATATTAGAGCAACTAAACTTCCTACTCTTATTTTGGTTAACAAAATTATGCTAGGCTCACAGCTTATGGATGGACTTAGAGAAGATGGAATAGACTGTGGAATTTGTTCTGGTCAAGGTATCATAGATGGAACTTGCATGGTTTCAACTATTCAATCTGTAAAAAAAATACCATACCTTGATAGTTTTAAAGCTTTGATAGTAGATGAATGCTTTCCTGGAAATACAAAAGTTTTAACAGAAAATGGATATAAAAGTATTTCTTCTTTAGTAAACAATAAATCTACTGAAAAAGTTTTCTCTTTTAACAAGAAAACAAAAAAAGTAGAACTAAAGCCAATTACTAATTGGATGAAAAAAGAAACAGAATACGATACTTTTGTTAAAGTTTATTTTTCAAAAACTTCAAACAATACTTCTACGCCAAACCATAAATATTATGTTTATGATGATAAAAACATAATAATGAAAAGGGCAGATGAATTGTCTATTGGAGATAAAATAATTACTTATTGCAAAGATTCTAGCAAAGACAAAAGCCATGTTCCAACTTGTATGGACTATAAATTGCTTGATTGTGATAAAGGTTTCTATGAAAAAAATACAGAAGAATTTTATAATTATGGTTATAAAGCTATAACTGACATTAAAACTATAACTCCAAAATGCAAAACAGTTTATAATATAACTGTAGACGATAATCATAATTATTTTATTGGAAACAGTTTAGCACTTGTGTCAAATTGCCATAATACAAGTGCCGAAACATTCCAAGATTTTCTAAAACAATTTGGATGCCCAATGAAGTTTGGGTTTTCTGCTTCACCTTATAGAACTGGAGATTTTTACGGATATGCTAAAATACGTCAGTTCTTAGGTTCTCCACTTGTTAAAATAGAATCATCAGAACTTATTGAAAACAAAGTAATGGCTAAACCTCATTTGTTTATTGTTAAGCATACTCCAGAAAAGCAAGAGTATATGGATTATCAAATTGCTTATAGCGAAGCTATTGTAGAAAACGAATCCAGAAACAATATCATTTCAAAAATTGTTAATAAATATAAAACAGGTGTGTTTATAATTGTTAATATTCTTGAACATGGCGAAATATTAAAGAAGATGTTTCCTCAGGCTGTGTTTATTTCTGGAGAAACACCTCTTGAGGAAAGAAAAGATGTTGTTAAAAAATTTGATAATGAAGAAATACCTATCCTTATAGGAACAACTATTCTTCAAGAAGGTATTTCTATTACTCACATGAAAGTAATGATACTTGCTTGCGGAGGCAAATCTAATGTTGCAATATTACAGAAAATAGGTCGTTCTTTACGTTTCAAAGAGGGAGAAAAAGAAGAAGTAGACTATTATGATTTCTATGATAATTGTTCTATTCTTAGTAAACATTCCTTTACAAGAGTAAGCTTGTATAAAAAGGCTGGATATGATGATATTAAAATACTTGATGAAGACTTGAAAGAAATTGTCAAAAAGAATTGACTTTAAATTAAAAAAATGCTACAATTTTATTGTAAGTAAAGGAGGACAAGAATGATAAAAACAGTATCAATTGTTTGGAGATGGACTAGTTTTCACTATGGAGATAAAAAGTGCTTTTATGATTTAAAAGACGCTGTATCACCTTTTGACGTAGATGATTATTTTGAAAAAATGACGACTGAAACAATCGTCTACCATCTAACAAGAAAAGGAATAAGCGAAGAAGAATTTAAAAGACTTAGAGTTAAAAAGTTCATTTTCGATGGTCATATTAACTATGTAGATATTGATAACTTTGATAAAGGTGTTAAAGACTTCGAAAATGATAAAAGAAGTAAAATTATTTTCTTAGAAAACACAGAGATAACACAAACCTTTTGGGATTACTTAACTAAAGAACTTAAATTAGAACATGTTTACAGAAGCCTTTGTTAATAAATAAAAGAGGTTAAATCTAATTAAAAAAGGGTAGTATTTTTTACTACCCTTTTTTAATGTTTAGTTTCTTGGCATTGCCAATCTTGCTTTATTAGCAGCGATTCTTGCATCAGCTGCTCTTTGATTGTTCCTCAACATCTGCTCGCTTTCTCTACTTCTTAAATGTCCAACTGTATCACCTTTGATATAGTCTTTTATAGCTTTACGATTGTTTATATCTCTCATATCTTGTGAGTTTAATCTAATATAATATTCTGAATTATCTTTATCGTAATTCAATCTACCGTCATCTACTAACCACTTCTTTTCTTGGGTTTTGTTTTTAAATACAGAAGGCTTAAAGTCCTTATTCAAATAAATCTTGCCATCAGAATATGCACCAGAGTATCTTTCAACATACCTTTTGGTATATTGCAAAAATTCAGAATCAGATATAAAATCAGCTAACTTATTATAGAAATCATGCATTCTAGGACTCATAATTTTTCCATAATCAGAAATCCACACATCTTTATCATTTTCATTATATTTAAAACTTATATCTTCAACTAAAAGACCTAAACTTCTTAAAAGTCTTTCTGTAAAAAGTAAGTTTTTCTCACCACCTACAAGCAAACTATATTCATATAAATATTCACTCATAGGTGCATCTTTTTCTTCCTCAAACAAATAAGGATTGTTTAATCTTAAAATAACACCTTCTTTAAAGTCCATTTTATTTACCTCTCTTAACATAACTTCTTTGCTGTGGTTTTGTGAAGCCATCTTTCAAGTCTTTAGCAATGTTATTTGAAAGTGCTACAAAGAAATAAGCTCTTCCTTTATACTCTGGTTGCCCATAATTGCTTACACCACTAGAAGCACCTTGCGACTGGTCTATATATCCGTATGGGTCAAAACCAAGTGATTTAGCTTTCATAACTATTTTCTTCAACCAATATGGTTCTCTATTTTCACGCATTCTCTTATCTAATTCTGATAAGTATACTCTTACTTGGTCTTTACTTACATTAATTCCGCTTCTTTTTGCAGCCATAGTAGCAACAGCAGCAATTAATCTTTTACGACCAACATGTTTGGCAGCACCACTTTTTTGATGTTTTCTATTTGTGTCTATATGACTTGGCTTTGAAATTGAAATATTACTTGTTTTACTTCTATTTCCACTTCTTGCTCTAGGGGTAATATCATAAGTCTTTACTTTTGCTGGTGTCCCGCTCTTACTACTTACCAAAGACTTTTCTGCTTTTTTTGCTCTCTGTTTCTTCTTTCTTTTAACACCTGCTCCAGTCTTTGCTCTTTCTGCAAGAATGCTTTCTATAACATTTTGAGAAGTGCTTTCTAAAATTAATTCACCTAATGTCATAAAAAAGTCTCCTTAGTAATTAAAATTATCGAGAGGTGTTGGAAGTGGTCCAGCAGTCATAACTATTTTTGTTGTTTTCTTTATGTCGTTTTCTCCACCTTCTCCTCTTGAAGAGTTACTTCTTGTGCATTCAAGTTCATCAATAAAATTTTTCAAAAAGTCTATTGCCATATCAAAGCACTCGCCGCCTATACGACTAAAAACTTCATCACTTATTTCATTATTTCTAACAGCATCGCATGACATAGGTGTAGGTCGTCTTGAAAGTATACTGTAGAAGTTCTTTTTGAAATCTACTAAAGCTCCTTCTACTTCACTTTTAATGCCTCCAGCAATTATATCTTCTTTAGATACACCTTCTTTTATAGTTTTCATTGTTTAATATTCTCCTATATAAAGTTAACTTAGTTTCTTCATAACAGCATTTTTAAAGGCTTCCCAAGAGTCTTCATGCTCTACATAAAACTTAGGACAGAGTTTTCCAGTTATATCATAGTGTCGATACAAGTCTTTTTCTGTAAGTTCATAAGCTTTTAAAAGATTTGAAGCTAACTCAACGGCACTATTAATCGTTTCCATTGTAAATCCATCTTTGTTATGACAAAGTTCTATACCAAGTGTAGTAAGATTTGGATAAGAGCCAAGCTTATCACAAATTCCGTCTTTATATTTTTCAGCTCCACAATGATATGCCAATTCATTATTTGGAATACAGTGAATTACGCTACCGTCTAAATCTATAATATAATGAGCAGAAGCATAAATCTTGCTTTTACCATGTTTTAAACTTTCAAAATATGAAACTGTTTGGGCTGCTCTTTGGGCTGGAACTCCTACATAATGTATTACAACACCTAATACGTCTTTTAATTCTCTCATAGGTCTACTGTATTCGTTCTTAGTTAAAAAATCTTCTTTTATTCTTATCATAAGGTCTCCTATTACTTAATTTGCAACAAAATAAAAAACCCTTCCATTTCTGGAAGGGCTAGAGGTTTTTTATTGCTTTTACAAAGAGATAATTTCTACAGCTTCTTTAACTGCTGCTACATCAGTATCGCCACTTTCAATGTTTGAAATAATGTCGTCTATTTTGTCAGCAAGTTTTTCATCATCGCAGAGTTCTTTTGCTTTTTCAAGAGCTTTAACAAGAGCTTCTGTGTCTTTTTCGCTTACTTCTGGAGTATCATCATCAGAGCTATCATCATCTTCTGCTGCTGCTTCTATAAGTCTTTGTTTTCTTTCAGAAAGGATTTCATCGCTTTCAACTGTTTCATTAATAAAATTAACAATGTCTTTGCGATGTGAAAGTGCGTCTTTACTTTCAAGAACTGAAAATCCAACAAGCTCTTCAAGAGCTGCTTTATCAAGAGCCAAAAGGCAAGAATTTTCTTCTACCAATGACTTCAATGGTTCGTCATTACCTTTCAAATAATCGTTTGAAGCTTCAAGTAAAGATTTTTTAAAGTCTGTATCTGCTCTAAGAGCCTTAGCTTTCTTGAGTTCAGACTTAGAAACAAACTTGTTGGTATCTTCATCAACCAAAGAAACCTTAACTGGGTCTTTCCAGTTGAAGAACTTAATAGAAGTTGATGGCTTTTTATCCAAACGTTCTTTATAAGCTTCAAAGAATGGAAGAGTCTTAACTGCTTCTGCTTCTGCTGTATTAGAAAAACCATCAAGTTCTGAATAATCAATTATGTCTTTAAGATTTTTCTTAGAAATAGCTTCTGTCAAACTATCTTGAACTACGTCAAGATTCTCTGCATTTACAGCCTGCTTATAAGCTTCTGCTAAAGAAACAATATTGTCATCAAAATAATCTGAAATTGCTTCTGAAAGTTTTGAAGTTCCTTTCTCTAGCTGAATAGGCTCGAAATCACTAAACTCAAAAACTTTTCCGTCATAGTTGAACTTAGCTTCGTAGAAAACACCGGTTTTGTGGTCAGCCAAGATTGCTTTATCTGAAAACATTTCGAGTAAAACAGCATTAGCAGACTCGGCTACTAATTTGCTTGCTACTTTTTCTATATTTTTGTTGCTATATAACAAGCTATTGTTGAATTGTTCTATATTCATTTTAATTCTCCATCTTCTTTTAACTTTGTCTTTTCATTTATAGTTTCAAGACTTCTTAAAAGTTCTATGCTTTTTCTTCTAATCAATACAAAATTCTTTTTTGCTATTTCTATTTTATCTATAGCAAAATCTTTTCTAAATTCTTCTTCTATACTTATGTTTTCTACAATTACTTTATTTTTTAATATTTTTTTAACTACAAGAATATCACCTCTATCAAACTCTAAATAAATTTCTCTTAAAGGTGCTTTATCTCTTATTAATGTTTTCTTCCACTCTTTACTGCAAGCTAATGGAACGGTCATTTCTTTGCTGTCTACAATAATATTTTTGTCTTCTCTTTTAATGTTGGCATCTGGATATAATGTTTTTTTCGTTTCCAGTAAATCGCCTATTTCGGCAAGAGGTATTTCTTTTGAGAGTCTTGTTAATATTTTATTTATTGTATTTTCGTATAACATCTTTAACCTTAATGGAGTAACCCCTAATAAAATTTCTCCTACTTTTTATCTTGTTTTTTTATATGATAAAATTTAAGAGAGGCTTTGTCAAGCCTCTCAATAAAATTTATTTCTTAAATGAGCGTGTGATTTCTTCTATAATGAATGGGTCGTCAGTTTTTGGACCGGTCTTTTTACGAGGTTTAGCATAAACTTTATAAGAACTATTCTTAAAGTCCAAACCACCAAGCTCGTTTTCATTAATAAGCGATAAGGCTTTAAGATTTTTTCTATCATTATCTTTTCTTGTTAAAAGTTCTTCTATAACCTTGTTAGCGGTTGCTACACTATTCTTAAACTCATTACTTTTTCTAAGCTCTTTCTCAAAGTTCTTAGAAGCTTCAACAAGTTTGGAAAAGTCTTCTTTCTCTTGTAGAATAAAATCTTTTCCAAATATAGAAATAAGTTTATTTTCTATATTCTCTGTTTTAACAGAAGCTACTACAGGCTGTTCACCACCAGCAGAAGGAGCTGCATCTGTAGAAGGTATAGCAACAGCACCCATTCCATCGTTCTGTGCTTGCATTGACATATTTTCTGCATCCTTTAAGAACAATAAATTGTTTGCCTCTCTCTCTGAAATTTTAAGAACAAACCTTAAAACATAACTTCTTGAGAATACGTTTGTAGAAAGCATAGATTGTATAAGATTCATTTTATTCAAAAGATATTCAAGGTCCATAATCTCTTTAACATTCGAAGGAGCTTTCAATTTAAGTTTGAAATTCTTCAAATCTTCTTTCTTCTTACGGTTAAAGAACAATTCTATGGAAGCTATTTTATAAAGTCCTTTCTCGACATTCTTTTGAATACGTTCACAGAATCTTGCAAACTTAATATCTTTCATAGCAAGAGAACCACGACCACTTGCTTGGTCTGTTTGACCATTGTTGTATTCTGGTGGAATATGTAATGTTGCCAAAATTTCATCTTTAAAATATTTAACATCATCAATATTATTGTTTCCAGTTCCACCACTTAAAGTATCAATAGTTGTTCCAGAACCATTTTCACCTTTAGCAATAAAGAAGTCTTGTGTAAGAGACAAAGCTGCTGCAACTTTATTAATGTTTCCTTTGTTATCAACAATCTGGTCGCTTCTATAATTATCTCTAACCCTTCTAAGATATTTTTCTTTTTCTCTTTCAGACCTATTTCCACAATCTATATTAAACACACGTCTTTCTGGAGTTCTTGCTAATCTATAAACTACCAAACCATTTTCAAGAAGTTTAAGTTTTTCGAAAGCAGAAGCACCAGCTTTAAGTAAAGAACCACCATAAGGTGCAAAGTCTTTGTTCTCAATTTTAAAATGAACAATCTGCCATGGTTCAAGCTTCAAAAGAATCTTTTCGTCTCTTTTTTTGTCTTTAATAGTATCAAGATTAAATGCAGCTTTTTCTGGGTCAAAGGCGTCAGAATAATATGTATAGAATACTAAACGACCATCCTTTTCAATACGGTTAACTCTCTTAGGGTCAAGATATCTCATTCTAGCTATTTTAGTAGGTTTTTCATAACTGTCTGGAATTATTTCGTAAAAACAATCTCCCATTTTTTCTACTTCATAGAAAATAGACCAAAGCTCATCGTCTATATTTAATCTCTCACGAAATAATTCTTGCAAGTCTTTTGATATTTCATCATCATCACTTTCTATATTTAAAATATGTCCAAAATCATCAGATTGAGTGCAATCATCAGCAATCTGGGTAAGACCGTTGTCTATCCAAACTTTTTCATCCATTTCTTGCCAAAGATTATAATAATCCTCACGATTGCGTGTTTGGCGACCTCCAGTAAGTAAAGTATTATTATTGGTGGTCATTGTATTGTAACTTTCTGTTCCGAAGAAATCTTCGAACATTTCCCTTGAATCTTTAGGAGATACTTCGGATTTAGCACTATCTGGAAGTTGTTCAACTGTATTTATTTTTTGTTGAAAGTTAGAAGCACTTTTAGAGTTCTCAAAAACCTCTTTTCCATTTATAAACATAAAACATAAACCTCTTTTATTATCTTTATAATTAATTTCTTTAAATTAATGAATTAAAACAAATTCTGGAAGCTAATTCTAATCTAATTAAATTTTAATTAATTTCACTTCCCAGATTAAGATTATAATTCTTAGCGAGAACGAAGTTCTCGCTATTGCGAAGCAATACTTAATCTAAATAAATCAGAGAATTTTTAAAATTCTCTGTAACTATTCTATTACTTATAGTGGTCAGTTTTGTCCAATTAGAGGAACAGAACTGACTAGTTCAAATTTTTTAACTAAATTTTTTTGGAGAATTTGAAAAATTCTCCAAAAACTATTCTATTACTTATAGCAGTCAGTTTTGAGTTTACATAGGAGCAAGAATGTCTACTCGAAATTACTCTGGTAAAAAGTTAATTTTCGAGGATAAGAATGTGAATACATCTATACAAAAAGATAAAATAATTTTCTCTACAGATAGCGAGAAATGTAATATATACTTTTCAGATTCTTCTTTAGACATAAATGTCAAAAATGTATCTGTTTATTCTTCCAACGAAGATATACTTTTAGATACTTCTGGTAATTCTAGCTTTAAAGAAGTTATGGTAGATAATAAAAAACTTTCAACTTATTTGGAAGCTATGAAGAAATTAATGAAAAATATGGGAATAAGCTATGAGTAAGACAACACTTTATAACAATGGAGTTATCATTGAAAATGATAATGGCAAAAAAGCATTTATAAACGTAAAAGAAGGTGAAGCTTATTTATATTCTGGATATTTACCTATAAAACTAAATCAGAGTAATAACGATTCTTCTATAGATTTATTTGACGAGAATGGAATTACAAGACTCAATACGCTTTATGTAAATGGTGTAAATGCTAATAAAATACTCTCTAAAGTAGATGAATTAAAAGAAGCGGCTATGGCTGCTTCTACATTCTATATGATGGGAGATTTTAACTACGATGTAGGAACTGCTGGAGTTAGATTAAAAGAATGGTGGGGAAAACATACAAAGATTTATGCTTCTAATAACGAATGGGATGTTGGTGTAGATAGTGAAGATGAAATTAATAATTTTTATGATACAAGCTACGGAACTCCAACGAAATCAGATATTTTTATGAAGAATCCAGTAATTCCAGTAGACGGAATTTACAGAATCACTTTAAGTGTAGAAGATACCAACGCTCAATACTCTAATGGATATTGGAAAAAATATACTCATGGTGAATGTTATTTGGTAAAAGAATATAAAAAAAAGCATTTGCATTGGACAGATGAATATACTCTTTATTGGTTCTACTTTAAATATCATGAAAGCTCTACTCCTGCTATAGTAAATTTTAATGTAGAAAATGATTTAGGAACTATAAGCGGAACACTTAGTCATAATATGTCTAATAGCAGTAGTTATGTTGACATTCAATTTAATAAAGGCGATAATATATCATTAAGCTTTAAAGATTTTAATGGAGTAGATATGACATCTTATATTCGTAGCGGAGATAATTTTCACATTAAATATAATGCAACTGTTCAACTTCTTACAGTTGTTTAAGGAGAAATGAATGAGTTTTTTAAAAAAAGATAGATTAACAGACAACAAGCCTACATCATCTATTAAAATTAGAGATAATGGCGATATAGTTTTTAGTAGAGTAGAAAGCGGAACAACCTATTTCTCTGCAATGGATGGAAATCATGAAGTAAAGGCTGGTGACGTTACTGTTTTTAAAGATTTGTATATAGACGATATAAATGTTAACGAGAAGCTTTCTGAATTTGATTCTATCAATTCTGATGGATTAACTAATACACAACTATTTTTCTTGTCTTGGTATAAATACACAAATAGTATATCTACTAGCAGTAAAACTACTGACAACGGTTCTACTATCATTTCTACTTATTATAAATATAGCAGTAGTAGTTCCAATAGCAATATTCCAATGAACAATATCACTTGCAATAGAACTGGATGGTATGTTTGTGGGTTTGATGATTTAAGCCAATCAAATTGTCTTAGCTATATAGACAATGGTTATTGGCTTAAAACAGTAGGTGTAACAAATACAAAATATGGTTCTGTTACATCTTATTCTACAGAAAAGCAACAATCGTCTTATCAAGCTTTATTAAAACCAATTTTTACAGTAGACGGAACTGAAATCTCAAACATGAGTCAACTTCTTGATGATGCTGCTGTAGCAGAAGCTACTTTCAATGAGTTTACTTTAACACCTCTTTATTTAAGAAAAGGTCAAAGTATTTTCGTAAGAATAGAACCATCTATAAATCTTGATAAACTCTTTGAAGAAAGGATTCCAAAAACAGCTAAAAAATGGTCTCAAATAGCATTTGATGACACTAGTGATATATCTATTTATTTTACAGCTATGGGTCATTTAAGGTATGTTGCTTCTACATATTCAGAATATTGTAATATTTATAGCTTATAGGAGAGTGTAATGAAACAAAGTCTAAGTGAAAATAATCTTGAAGAGCTTCTTACAGGTAATGAAAGCGTTATTAATGCTAATCTTTATTTTGTAAAAGTTATGATAGATGAAATAAAGAAGATTAAGACCAATGGTTCTTTTATTTTTGGTTCGTCTAATATATTCTCGCCTTTTTCTAATACCAAGATTGTTTACATTAGTTATAAATTTGACCTTTATAGCGTTTATAGAAGAAGCAAGCTTAGAGATTACTTAATGAAAAACTATTCCAAAGAAGCTTGTATTTTAGAGGATTCAATTTTAGATATAAGCTTTGAAAGAGAAAAACTGGAAACATTTTTAGTTTACCATAGACCTCTAATAATCGTTAATAAAGGATTTAATTATAAAAACGTAGACTTCTTAAAATATGCTAAAGAGAAAGGCTGCAAGATTGTATATGATAAATATGACACAGATTATGAAGACGAAGAAATTCAAAAAGTAGCAGATTTATGCATAGCAAGCTCTAAAGAAATATTTAATAACGAGCTTCAATATGCTAAATTAAAAATAGAAATTCCTAATGGCTGTGATGTAAAAGAAATAAATTGCAAAGAAAAATATTCAAGAAAAACAGCAGTTTATACTGGTGCTAATTCTAATAAGATAGATTTCAAAATGCTTGATAAGATAGCCAGAAAAAATAAAGATTGGGATGTTAAAATTTTTACTTATGACGGTTATAAATACAAAGATAAATACAAGCATTTGATTTTTGAAGAACCTTTAGAACAGGAACAACTTGCCGAAGAACTTTCAAAATGCCATTTAGGCTTAAATTTAATAGAATACAATGAGAATACAAAAGGTCAGCTGTCAGACAAGTTCTTCAATTATTGTAATGCGAGAATACCAACTTTGATTTATAAAGAGTTTGAGGATAACTACAAGGAGTTTAGTCCTTGCTATAAAATATTTAAAAAATATGATTTAGACAAATACACAGAGAATAACGATGAGGTATATAATAAGATTTTGGGTCAATGTGATTGGAGTAATCGCTTTGATTTGCTTTTTAAACATTTAAAAGAATTTAATTACTTTTAACATTTAAGGGTGTCAATTAAGACACCCTTTTTTTAGCTTAAAAGCCATTTATATATATCGCTACTTTCTGAGTTGTCAGGGTCTAGTCCAGCGTTTTGATACATTTCTCTTTCTTTCTCTCTATAAGCAGATTCAATTTCTGCTATATTCTCTTTCTTACCTTCAAGTGCAGCAGCAGCTTTTTCAGCTAATGTGTTAAATCCTTCTTGCATAGCTTTAACGCTATTACCATTATTATCCAAGAACACAATAGCATCATCCGTTACCATATTCTTACGAGCAATAGCTACGTTATATAAAGCGATAGCGGAAGCAAGAATATTATCATCATGGCAACCAGAAGCATGGTCTGGTCTATTTCCTTTCCATATCCAATGCTTCATTTGAGATAGAAGTCTTTCCGAGCGAATCCCTATTTCTTTATAGAGGTCTTCATCTTCGCAATGCTCTATAAAATTATTTGTAATAAGGTCTCTTGATTTGTTAGTGGTCATCCATCCAGTTACTATGTCTTTACCATCTTTATTAACAAATCTTTTATATAGAGAAGGATAATTGTAATGATAATATAATTCATTAAACACAGCTTCGCCAATAGAGTTGCATTCAACTACACAATAAGCATAGTTGTAATATTCGCCAATTTTATTAGCAATTTTTCCAGCTTCGTAAGTAGTAATTTTGCCAGCATATTCGCCTACTTGCTCCATAGTATCAGCATCGTAGACTTCTACAGACGTGCTGTCGTTAGAACTACCTTTTGCTATATCGACACCCATGATATATTTTCTGTTTGGCTCACAAGCTTTCCACATCCAAAAACCTTCAAGTTTTTTGTCTTTTAGTTTGTCTTTAGAAATAGGCTCTTTAATATCTTTCTGGATTCTATCTATAACATCTTCTTCAAATACAGCAGAACCAGTAACTATAAAATTCTGTAAAACTTCCTGTAAGTATTTTATTTTACCAGCGTTCTTTAATTGGAAAGATAACCAATCATTTTCTTGCCAATTATTCTTAGCGTAAGGCATAAAGAAATTATTAGCTTCTTTTTTTACATCTGGATTGTTAAAATAATCTCTATCTATATATGTCTGAACTTTTTCATTAAAGCCCTTGTAAGGTTCAATGCCTGGAAAGTCTAAGACTTCCCACCATTTAACATCATACAATCTTGCTGGTCCATCAATTCCACCAGCTTCTTCCAATTGACTTACCTGCTTATAATACCAATATCCTTCGCTCCCCTCAGCAGAACCATTAGGTGTAGAAACAACAATAAGCGTTCCACCTGTTCTTGACAAAGAAGGCATAACAGATGCAACAATACCTTCGCAAATTGTATTAGTAGAATAGAACGCAGCCTCATCCAATATTACCATAGTTGGAGAAGAACCACGACCTGCTCCCTTACTTCTTGCCAAAGCTTCTATTCTACTTCCATTAGAGAATTTTATTGTTTTAACATTATCTACTTTTTTACTAATTCCTAGCCAAGAAGGAAGATTAGAAAGATTAAGTCTAATCTTTTCCAAAAAGTCTTGGGCTGTTTTACTATCCTTAGAAATAATAAGCAGCCATTCTTTCTTAAACATTACAGATTTCCAAAAGAAGATTAAAGACGATAACGTAGAAAGACCACACTGTCTTGTTTTAGTTAAAACTATTTTCTTCCAATTAGTAAAGTCTTTCAAAATTTCTTTCTGAAAGTAATAAAGATTTTTTGCACTAAGAGTTCCAGCACCAGGAAGGTCAAAAGTTCCATATTTTTCAATAAACAAATAAGGAGACATTTTATACAGAAAGGTTTCTATACCTACATCTATTAATTCTTGAGGACTTCCGTCTTTATATTCACTCATTACAAATTTATTTCTAGCATAAGGCAAACACTGTTTTACAGTAAGCAGTTTACCATCTTTTTTTATATTATATTTTTTAATCTTTGCTTTTAGATTATCATAAAACTCTTTTTCTTGTTTAGTCATACATTTTTATCTTGACAAAAAATTCATTTTTTGGTATACTTTTATTGTAAAAAAGAGAAAAACTTACATTAAAAGAAATTAAAAAATTTCTAATTGACTATTTTTCCATTTAATGGCATAATATAATTACAAAGGAGGACAAGAATATGAGTCAAATGATTTTAGCTTTCATAATCATTGGTATAATACTATATATATTTCGTTGTGCATAATAAGGAGAATTTAAAATGAAAAAAATATATTGTAGACTTTACACTGAGTCTGGTCAAACTATTTCAGAAATCTTATATATTGATGATAAGCCAAAGTATAAAGACAAAGGCGAAGACGCTTTAATTATTTCTAAACTCGAAGAACTCGCCATTAGATACTCTTATATTTACGGAGAGAATATAGTTAAAGCTACTGTAGGAATTAATAATAGTTATAATATTCGTTCTACGCCTAATGGAACTGTAGAAATCACTAAGGAGAATTAATTTGATACTTTACGGAAGACCTATTCAAGAAGAAATAATTAAAAAAGTAAACAATCACCCAACTCTAAAAGTTTTCTTAGTTGGAGAAAACAAAGCTAGCCTTTCTTATGTTCGTTCTAAGAAAAAACTTTTTGAGGAAGCTAATGGTGTTTGTCTAGTTGAGCAATTCCCAGAAACAGTAGATAGAGACACTCTTTTGGATTCTATCGAAAAGAGTAATAAAGACCCTTCTATAAACGGTATTATTGTTCAGCTCCCTCTTCCTAAACACCTAGCAGACGCTCCTTTATATGTAAATCCTAAGAAAGACGTAGATGGTTTCACCCCCTTTACCCATTTCACCCCTTGCACTCCATTAGGAATCTGCTTATTGCTGAACCATTATAAAATTCCTACGGAAGGCAAGACTGTAGTAATTCTCGGTAGAAGCAAAGAAGTTGGTAGACCTTTAGCTAATATTCTTTCTGATACTACCTATAATTCTACTGTTATTCTTTGTCACTCTAAAACACCTAATATCAAACAGTTTACCACCCAAGCAGATATTCTTATCTCTGCTATAGGTAAACACATAATAGATGCTTCTTATATTAAGCCAGAAGCCGTATGTATAGATATAGGTATTAACCACGTAGATGGACACTTAGTAGGAGATTTCATTCTGGATGATGAGTTCAAAAACAAATGTTCATCATATACACCAACGCCTAAAGGCACAGGTTTGACTACAACGGCAGCCTTATTATATAATACTTTCATGGAGGAATTAATATGACACCCAACGGTAGATTGGAAGAAGTAGTAGAAGCACTCTTAAAAAGAGTAGAGGTATTGGAAGAAAAAGCTGGTATTAGAAATTCTAATATCATTAAAAATCCTAAGCTTATGGTAGTAGAAGATTCTGTTGAGCTTACAGAAGATGAAGCTCCAGCAAAATCTTCTCAGACAGTAGAGAATATTCCTACAGAAGATGAAGCTGTTACAGAATCTACAGATGAAGTTTCTGTTGAATACGAATCAGAAACTTCTACAGAGAATATTCCTACAGAAGATGATACAGTAGTAGAAGAAAAATCTAAGAAGAATACCAAAAAGTCTAAGAAATAAAAAAATCAAAATAGCATGCATTACAATAGAGTGTGTGCTATTTTTTTATTAAACCTTCCTATGAAAAAAAATATGTACAAAAAAATTTTTTTCATTTTTTTATAAAAGCCCTATACTGAAAAAAATATGTACAAAAAATTTTAAATTCAGAAATTTAGAATAATAAAATGGTTTTAGGAAAAGGGTGTTTGATTTTGACGAATAGATTCTTGTGGTATTATTTCTAGTATTTAGACTATGGGTTTTTAACTAAAAATTTTAGTCTATCCATTTGCCTCTATAAGTTCTTAAACTGGTATATAGTCTAGTATTTGATTTTGACGAATTAAGCCTTCTTGGGTAATATAATAGATTCTTGTGGCATTATTTCTAGTATTTAGACTATGGGTTTTTAACTAAAAATTTTAGTCTTTATAATGCGTTGAGATGAGCAAGCCCCCTATAGCCTTATACCCCTATACAAGAAAACAGCACTTTATTTAGTTGTATACAATTTGTAATGATTACAAAATTGTAATAATAGAAAAGCCTTGAAGTTAAACACCTTCAAGGCTTATACAGTTTTAATATTTTTAATATTCTAGTTCTTCATTACCGGCTAGCCATTGATGAAAATTTTCAATAGCTTCATAAATTTCATTTTCATCAATATCTTCATCAATATCTTCATCGTTATCAATTTCGTTTTCAATTACTTCATTATCATTCATAAAAAACTCCTTTAAGAATTTTTAATATTGAGTATTCTTAAAACTCAAACCAATTTTACAATTATATTGTAATGCAAAAAATGTATGCTGTCAATATAAAATAAAAAAAATTCTAAAATATTTTGATAGTATAGCTTTATAAATAGAATGATAAAATCTTTCAAAAAATATATTGACAAGTTTTATAAATTGGTATATACTTTATATATAAGGTTGAAGGTAAACAACATATAAACCGAATGTTATTTGAAAGTATTAGAGAAAAGCAATAAAGAAAGATTAAAAATCTTTCAAAAATATATTGACGGATTAAACAATCTATGTTAATATATTAAATGTAAAGGGTTGAAGGAAACAACTATAAACCATATTTCTTTTTAAGTTATAGCTAATCTTAAAGCTAAAGGGGTTTTATTATGACAGATTTAAGCAAGAAGGGTTACGTATTAAGATTATTAAATTCAAATCTAACAAAAGGTTTAAGAAGTCCAGAAATAGAACGTCTTGTATTTGATAAATATGATAGTTCTATCGTTCATTGTTTATTGTCTTATAAAACGGGCTTATTTTATAGAGAAGGGAAGGACTTAGTTTTTCTTCTTAAGAAAGACGGAAGGAAAGCTTGGAAGCTTATAGATTCTAATATAGTAAATTCTATTAGGGTATGGCTTGACAATCATGCAACATCAAGAGTTAAAAACTTTTGAGTAATTAAAAAACTTGAAGGAAAAATCCTTCAAGTTTTTTTTATGTCTTTTGCGTTAT